>Ga0182004_10000128_pt1 | contig 33881 bp, 26 predicted proteins | sample Sormic07211540_1_FD_120479 | JGI IMG/M metagenome (GOLD analysis project Ga0182004, IMG submission 120479) | Endophyte microbial communities from Sorghum bicolor roots, Mead, Nebraska, USA - 072115-40_1 MetaG | ecosystem: Host-associated > Plants > Roots > Unclassified | place: USA: Nebraska...
AAATGTAGATAAAAAAATAAACTAATTACACAGTTAAGTTGAGAATCGCGAGACGAATCTTTTAAGCCTAGTTACTCCATGGTTAGCCTTAAGTGCTACAGTAACCTACATATGCTAATGACAGATTAATTATGCTTAATAAATTTGTCTTGCAGTTTCCTGACGAGTTATGTAATTTATTTTTTTATTGGTTTCTAAAAAACCCTCCCGACATCCTTCCGACACATTCGATGTGACACCCAAAAAATTTTCATCCCCAATCTAAACAGACCCTAAAATAAAAAGAATGCAGTAGGTAGCCGAAATCATACCCAAACAACTCCCATATGGAAGTACGTACGACTGAATAGTTAGCCGAGTCACGCGCTGAGTTAGTTATAGCTGGAATATATAGCGGTTAGAACGTTAGTTAAGTTAATGCCCCGAGTCACAGCAGCTATCTAGCTAGGGGCGATGGATGATATACTTGTGGACTAAGCAAGGAGTAGCGTGTACAACTAATAATATATGATGATGATGATCAAGGCCCACCGACCACATGTCAATTCCAGTAGTAGTACATACTAGGTAAGGTAGAGTATATACTCGATCGATCGGTGAATTGAAATGGCCGTTTCCGTTTCCATTATTTCCAATGTCACGGTCACGGTCACGGGGGCCCCTCCGTTGGTTTGTTCGTTTGGAGCCAACAAAAGATGGTGAGATCGATCGACGTGGGAGCCACACCCCACCCACGCCTTCAGTTCGGGAGCACCGTTGCGTTGCGTCGCGTCGCCGACCGCTTCTGCTGCCTGCCACCGACCACACCAGACCAGGCGTCCTCTTCCCCACTGGAATCCCGGAAATACCCTCGCTGCAGCGGTCGCACCCTACCCTCCAGCAGTCCAGCTCCAAGAATGAGCTGTGAAACCGTGTTGTGTGTGTGGCTGGCGATCGATCCATCATTTCCCCTTCCCCGGACCCCGGTGGCGAGGCGATCGACGCCCCGGAATCACGAGCGCGGCGACGGCATCACCAACGGCCCACCTCCAGTTTTTTAAGCACCACCGCCTCACCGACACCGCGGGGCCCACAGCAGCGAGGTCAGCCAAAACCCACCTCCGGGGCGCCCGGCCTGTTTTTTCCGTTTGCGGCAGGACCAATGAGCCGGCACCACGTAGGACGCTCAAATGCTTATCACCGCACCGGGGACAGGGAGGGTCATCATGTCATGTCGGATCCGGGGCTTTGCCGGGTCCGGTCCGGTGAACCATGTACCCTTCCTTCTTTCTCGTCCTTCTGCTTCTGCTGCTTCTTCTAGTTCTAGCACACCACACAAACAAACACACATCATACCACGTGCGCACGTGCTGCCGGTATCGCCGCGCTATCTATCTCCTGCACCTCTAATTTTTCCAAATCTCAACAACAGCAACTAGGGCCAATCTAATCCATCTTCGATCTAATTTCCGTCTCCAGTCAAATATGGACTTGGTTGTATACGACTATAGTCTTTACAAATTATATTAATATCATAGTACGAGGAACATTGGGTGGGATATGGAGTCGAGAAGCAAAGATAGAAGAAGAGGTTCTTATACAGATGACTTCGCTATTAATGCTGCTCTATATAAAGTTATATTAATAATATATTTTCGATAGTGTGAACATATGGGTAGGTCTAAGTGGCCTAGTTCGACGCGAGTAGCAAGAGTTGAATGCTACAAAGGAGAAATCGCCACTGAACAACAACACAGAGGGAGGCGCTGAGTGTGAGCTGAGATGGCCTAACTTCCCTAGTTGTTGCTCTTAGGGACTTTGTGATCGTCAATTAACCTAATGCGGGAATTCTCATAAAGAAGCAAACTGGTAAGCATATATCCTTAAATTATGGAATCGATGATCCAAAAGTTTTGTGCTATTGTTTATAGAAGAAAAAACATTTTCCTCCATTATAATAAAGAACGCGATAATATAAAGTTATCTAATAATTAGTGCAAATGGTACGAATATTTTTTGACCGTATTCGAGACTGAATCCGTTTAGAGGAATTCAAATTTATCTATACCTGAGTTCAGATATTGAAAATCTGATACCACATCCATATCCGGATACTCAAATTTATGATCTCAATATCCATAACTATCCTATTTGACATAGTTGGTATTGTCTGTATTCGAATCCAAATCAAATAGAAATATGAAAACAAATGTAATATTGATGATGTCCGTCCGATCCAATCCATTTACATCCCTACTAATAATATCACCATACTAGGTATGAGATAATGTGATAGAGTAAGATAAAAATAATTAAATGTCATGTAAAACAACAATATATTATACTAGAAAAGCAATGCTACTTTTCACATGGATGTACGTTACAACTATGTTAATCATCTCACACAACTATCTTAAAAACTTAGCTTGTTTATAACACTTCATGTGTCGTTCCTTAATCGCCATCCTAGCATTCCATTTAGCATGGGTTTCTAACTTAGCCGCCATTGGATCCTCCACCTTTTTTACCTTTTGTCTTAATTGATAGTCCTATACCTTAAGTCTTTTCTTAAAACAGTAGCACGCAACCCTTTAAGATTTTGACAATTCTTATACTAACTTTGTTAGGACACTCGAGCCTAAAAGATAAACCATCATTAAGGGAATGTTTGTTGTAGCTCTCACAAGCTCTACTTAGAGTCGGTGCTGCTAGAAATTGTGGCTATGACATTTTCTTTTTTTACATAGCTTATTCCGCACTACAATAATCAATACTGCCAAAATGGTTATTGGGAGGAGGAGCCAAACCCCTCAATAGTTATACCAAACAGGGCCTTGTCATCAAATGCCTATATTTACTCAAACACAGGCGACTGCATTTTTGTTCATCTGTCAGTCAACGCGCCTGCCCCTGCGCCCCGCCGAAAAGGAAGGAGACGACGACGAGAACGGAGATAGAGACCTCGCCGATGTTAGGGTTTCGAGGGCCCGCACGACCGCAACCCATTCTTCTTTAACTTCGTGGAGCTTAGAAGAGGGTTCGAGAGGAGACAGGCTAGCCAAGTGGTGGTGATGGCTAGAGGGCGGTTTAGGGTTCTGACAGCGACAGAGGCAACCGGTCCTCGTTGGGATGGGGGCGTGCATGGGCGAAGCCTGCCATGGAAAGAAGAGGAGATAAGGCAAGAAGGCGGTCACCAGCTAGGGTTTCTCTAGAGCTCTGTAACTAGCGTGCCATTGCGGAGCGGTGGGCAACGGCTACCCCCACGATGGCAAGGACAAAGAGGAGGATGCAACCGCGAGTGGGCAAGGGTGGGCGCGTGAGGAGAAAGAACATACCGCTGCCAGCAAGACAAGTGGAGTTGGGACGCGAGGTTGGAGACGACTAACCACCAGTCACCTACGCTGGAGACACATTCTAGAAAAAATAACATTATCTTATTTTTCATCTAGAAAGGAGTCCCATCTCCATGCATCTCTAATCTCTCCGGTCAAAAAAAACCCATTTGGAGGCTGGAGAAGAAAACCCAAACCCGCAAAGAAACCAGAATGGAGAAAAGGTTAAACCCAAAAGACCCGGGCGAAACGGCGCAGTAGCGAGGAAGTAAACGAAGAGCGGAGGAAGCAAAAGGAGACACAGACGAGGAAAAAAAAAGCGTCTCCTTCTACTCCAGCTGCGTTCCCTTCCCTTTCCTACTACCTCCGCTCCGCCAGAGAGGAAGGAAACCAAACCATCGTGGAACAAACACACGGGCGCGCCCCCCTCCTCGTCGCCGCCGGACGCCGTCCGCCGACCCGAATTCGTCGCGCCGCCACCTCGGAGGAGGGAAGCCTCTCCGGCGCAGCAGCCGTCGCCGTCGCCGCCTCCTTCCCCTGCCGGACCGCCGTGGAGCCGAGATCCGCCCGGGCTTGGGCTGTTCTGCTGTGATGGTAAGGACGCCCGCCCTTCGCTCGCTCGGATTCCCTGCCTTTTCGCTTTGCTCCGGGCCGCCGCGCCTCGGAATCTCTGCCCCTCCCGGCTTGCCGCGGATTTGCTCGCCGCGTGCTGGTGCTCGGTTCAGGCGCTGGTTCGCGCGTGAGATCCGGAGCAGCTTGCGGCGTCCGTGCACGTGCACGCACACATTGTCTCACCGTGTGTGTTTACCCTAAACCGGCAGCCCGCTGACGGCGGTTTATCCTTTTACAATAAAAAATCTGGAGTGCTAATGGAGACCCATTCCCCGCTCCAAGCGTTCTCATGGAGATCTGGACAGCGTTGAGAAATGAGGGCGCCATTTCCGGCGAACTCTAGTGCCACGGGCGTTGACTGGTGCTTTGCTACACGTTCCTGATCGGCGTTCCCAGGACACTGCTATACTTCACACCACCGAATGGGCGGTGGACTCAACCTAGTGCCTATGGTTGCCATATTTAGCCGCTACGGGGGCATCCAGATGCATCAGCCCTCAGCATTTTATGTTTTGTCTTTCTTCCCATAGAGTACACGTGCGGCTATCCTTTAATGTCAATCTGTGTTTCCTGCAGGCGGCGCAAGCTTCCATTGCGGTGGGATCCCAAGTTTGGGTCGAGGACCGCGATGTCGCTTGGATTGATGGGGAGGTTGTAAAAGCCAATGGGGACACGGTTACAGTCAAGTGTTCCAATGAAAAGACGGTATGTTGCTTTTTGGCAAGTTTCGGGTTAGTGCTAGGCTTGTAAAAGGCAACCTTCTATAATAGGCAAGACACTTAAGTTACAAATGACATGCACACTGAGTTGAGACCCCTGGCCCTTTGTTCAGGTTACGGCAAAAGCATCTAATGTCCACGCTAAGGATCCCGAGGAAGCGCCATGTGGAGTCGATGACATGACGAAGCTTGCCTATCTGCATGAACCTGGGGTTCTTCAGAATTTGAAATCTAGATATGATATGAATGAAATTTATGTAAGTTATTAGAATAACCGTATAGCCTAACTATATGTTTCCATATATTTTCCACAGCTACTTGTTAACTGAGCTGGCCACGCGTTTTTCTGATACGTTCTAACTTATTCATTATTAAACCAGACATATACTGGGAATATCTTGATTGCTGTAAATCCTTTCCGAAGACTGCCCCATCTGTACGACACTCAGATGATGCAGCAATATAAAGGGGCAGAATTTGGTGAATTAAGCCCTCATCCTTTTGCTGTTGCAGATGTTGCATATAGGTAGGTTCGTTGTGGTATATGTTGATAGTTTCTGCATGGTATATACTTCTATATAGATCAACAATATACTCTCCATAAAAGAAATTCAGTGTCATTATCTCCATTTTTGCCTTTTGAGTTCGACTGAGAGGAGAATATCTTTAATTACTTTACTGTTGCAGATTGATGCGCAATGAAGGAATTAGTCAGTCGATCCTTGTTAGTGGAGAAAGTGGTGCTGGTAAAACGGAAAGCACCAAGATGATCATGCGCTATCTTGCTTACATGGGTGGGAAGGCGGCTTCCGAAGGGCGAACTGTGGAGAAGCAAGTCCTTCAGGTGATAATTTCGTAGACGCCTAGTTCTGAAAAAGTATCCCCATGACCATTATGTTCTTGTTTGACTGAATAACACATATTATATTCCTATCACAGTCCAATCCTGTTCTTGAAGCATTTGGAAATGCAAAGACTGTCAGGAACAATAATTCAAGGTAAGAGGCATTTCTCTACACAACCATCTTTGTTATTATTGTAGGCAGTGTTTTTTGCCACTTAACCAGCACTGTTGATGCTATTACAGTCGTTTCGGTAAATTTGTTGAGATCCAGTTTGATCAGAAAGGGAAAATATCAGGAGCTGCCGTAAGAACCTATCTTCTTGAGAGATCCCGTGTCTGTCAAATATCTGACCCAGAGAGAAACTACCATTGTTTCTACATGATATGTGCTGCCCCTCCTGAGGTACTGTCCCTTCCCTGCCCATGCGCTTTTCCAATCAGACTTATTTACATTAACTGTACACCCTGTAATCATATTCTGCTTCATGCCTTACCTGTAGTGTAACAATAATATACCAGACCTGTTTTTTCCATTTAAAATTTAAATATCATATTTCCCATTAGCAAGAAGATTGTGGTTAAATGTTACAGTTTTCATCTATCAGGAGCGTGAGAGATACAAACTCGGAGATCCCAGCACATTTCACTACCTTAATCAGTCCAACTGCATTAAGCTTGAAGGCCTAGATGAATCTAAAGAGTACCTTGAAACTAGGAAGGCTATGGACATTATCGGAATCAGTTCTGAAGAACAGGTACACATTTGATTAATGACTGGTGGTACTTTTTTCCTTTAAAAATCAGCTGGAGCTTGCCCTTGACCACATGGTTGTGTTTCATCTAGGAAGCGATCTTTCGGGTTGTTGCTGCTATTCTCCACTTGGGGAATGTCGAGTTTGCAGAAGGGGATGATGGTGATTCATCAAAACCTAAAGATGAAAAATCTCTTTTTCATTTGAGGACAGCTGCTGAGCTATTCATGTATGTTCTTTTCTAGTTCTAAGATTTTAGAAACTCCTACATGGTTATGCTGGTTGACAAGAGCTCCAAATTTGGTACTGTAGGTGCGATGAGAAAGCTTTAAAAGATTCGTTGTGTCAGCGCATTATTGTGACTCGCGATGAGAATATAGTGAAAACTTTGGATCCTGAAGCTGCCAAGGGAAGTAGAGATGCACTTGCTAAGACTGTGTACTCACGGTTGTTTGATTGGTGAGTCTTTCAACATTTTGCACTGCCTGTCTGCTGTTCTTGTTCAAAAGGAGCTTCATGGCTATTTTCATATGTTTCCACTGACACTGTTATGGCAAATGACCTTTGATCTTAGGCTTGTGAATAAAATCAACAACTCTATTGGCCAAGACCCCAACTCGAAATGCTTAATTGGAGTGCTGGATATCTATGGGTTTGAAAGCTTCAAGACAAACAGGTGCTTAATTGGTACGCTTTGGTGATTGGTTGCATGCTGAGTGTTTTACTGGCAATAGGCTGGCCAGCTAGTTGGGAAATGCTGAAGCTGGGCGCAATTTATCTTTGATGAAGTCTATAGTCTTCTTTGACAGCAGGCTTAAATACGTATATCTCATGTTCTGAAGAAGTAACTTAATGTGCTTACGGAACTATGGAAGTTCCCACAATAGCTCCTAGCGTCTTTACATTCTTCCTGGACCTTTTCTTTAACATTATAAGCTGCTAGCTTTTTTTAAATGTGAAATCTTGGATAGAATGAAAGTCTTTCAGAAGTGACACATGTGGAATGCTGGGTATTCCCCCTTTTTAGTGATGATTGGTGTGAACTTACTGTTTGTATGTCCATGGATTTGCTGTGACAACTTTGGTTTGTTATTAGTTGAACAGTCAGTATAAACAGTTCTGCTGGTACATGTATGTCTGTTCTGGAGACTTGACTACAATGTCTAAGGTTTCTTTCCCTAAGTTTCAATCTGATCAGCAAATTGACTAAGGCCTTTACATTTTACTCATAATATATAAAAATATTTAGTACCCCACCCTAACGCATACACAACAAACACATTTATCCCTTTTTCTTATTACTTCTTTACTTAAGGATTATTTGCAGTGCTCATAATCTCACATGCATTTTACAGTTTTGAGCAGTTTTGTATCAACCTGACAAATGAAAAGCTCCAGCAACACTTCAATCAGGTAAGTTTGTGGAGCCGTCTTAGCTGGTGCAATTACTCATTGTTTCATTTCTTTGTGGTTTCTGAAGTAGATTTTAACTTTGTATTTCTGCTTCCTGCAGCATGTGTTTAAGATGGAACAGGAAGAGTACACCAAAGAAGAAATTAATTGGAGTTACATTGAGTTCATTGATAACCAGGACGTTCTTGATCTCATTGAGAAGGTAGTTCTCTTTGATTTCTATGGTGTTTTGAATAGTTGTTTGATATTTATTTTATACTTTTAAATTTTTTATGAAATCAAAATAGCATTAATTTGGTGAACTAGTGACACTCAGTTCACATCCTGCATCACATTGTTAAAAATATTGCATGTTCTCTGCGGATGGTTTCATCCAACTGCATCATCAAATGCTCAGATGAGAGTGTATATGCTATAGAAGACAAACCAGTAAATGACTGTATGCTAGCAAGCAAACATTACCGATGCTGCTTTGATCCTTAAGTTCCAATTCAAGATAGACATCTATGCTAATTAATGTGATGCACAGTGTACTTAAACTTATTGGTCATGTTGTTTTGCTGTTTTTTTTTTTGTTTCACCTAAGTACTTGATTCTTCCTTTGCAGAAACCTGGTGGAATTATTTCCCTTCTAGATGAAGCTTGGTATGGACGTTGATGATATTCCCTTTATTAGTTGCCTTTTTGCAACTGTTTAGGACTTTAATCTATCTAATAAATTTTAACCTGTCTGCATTTGCAATTGTGTTACAGTATGTTGCCAAGATCGACACATGAGACATTTGCTCAGAAATTGTATCAAACTTTCAAAAATCACAAGCGCTTTGCTAAGCCAAAATTATCTCGGTCAGACTTTACCATATGCCATTATGCAGGAGATGTAAGTATGGTTTGCTTTTGCATTTTTTTTGTTCACAGCATTCACAGTACCAACCCTGATGTTAAAGCACGGTTTTGTGTAGGTCACCTATCAAACGGAATTATTTCTGGACAAGAACAAAGATTATGTTGTTGCTGAGCATCAGGCTCTGTTGAGTGCTTCAAAATGTGCATTCGTTTCAGGCCTTTTCCCTCTTCTGTCTGAGGATTCCTCAAAATCTTCAAAGTTTTCATCCATTGGTTCTAGGTTCAAGGTGAATAAATGGCTTCCTCTTAGTGCTTCAATGTGATGTCAGTTGAGATCAAGTCTTAATATTTTTCTTGCTCATGACATAAACGCAGCAACAATTGCAATCTCTGTTGGAAACTCTGAGTTCAACTGAGCCACACTACATCCGTTGTGTAAAACCCAATAATTTATTGAAGCCTGCAATTTTTGAGAACCAGAACGTTCTTCAGCAACTCAGATGCGGAGTAAGATTTTCTATTATTTTTTTTCTTTTGGCTTGCAGCTTAGTATTTACATTATTGGGGTACTATTATTGGCTTGCCTCAGGGAGTAATGGAGGCGATTAGGATTAGCTGTGCCGGATATCCGACCAGAAGAACATTCTACGAGTTCATAGACCGTTTTGGTATTCTTGCGCCTGATGTTTTGAGTGGAAGGTGAATCACAAGTGCATATTTTACTTTGTCCTTAATTTTATCTGTAGGCCTAAATGTTAATCTGGTTTGTTGCGACTGTTGTAGTTCTGATGAGGTCAGTGCTGTAAGGAGGTTGTTAGACAAGGTAGATCTTCAAGGTTATCAGGTAATGGATGTTATTAAAAAATCTAAATTCTACATCTGTAAATCATATGGGCTTCAGCATTGTTGATATGTGGCTTTTGATACTTGATGACTTTTGATACTTGATGATTAGACTTAGTCTCATCAATGATTAGAAAGGTAATTTGATTTTTTTTTGTGTGTAGTGTGTCTGAACTTCAAAAGTATTCCCTCCGTCCCATATAGTGTCATTCTCACTTCCTGATAAGTCAAACATTTTCAACTTTGACCAAATATATATAATAAAATATTAATATTTATGGTGCATAATTAGTATCATTAGATGAATCGTTGAATATATTTACATAATACAGTTATTTGGAGATAAAAATGTTGCTAATATTTTCTATAAACCCAGTCACTCTTGTCAGACAGAGGGAGTACTTATTTGTAGAACTAGAAGTAAAATATTTTTTGTTAACTCTTTTTTAGTTTGCCTGAACTTCAGAAGTACTTAATTTAGGACTAGAGGTAAACCATTTGTGCCCTTGTATACTGTAGTGAATACTACCTTGCATGATTCTAAAGTATATGCACCAAAGATTCCAAAGGGACTCTTAGATAGTCAGACATTTGTCATTTTCTTTAGAATATCAATCCTATACATTTATTTGTGGACCTGCCATTGAATATTGAAGATATTTAAAATACAATTACCCATGACTATGAGCCTTTTGATCCATGTAAGTTGGGGTTGGCTAGTGATGGAACTCATCGAGAGCCACAAAGTTTAATATAAAACATGTGTTTTGGCACCTAGTATTTTGTTATCTTTTCAGGCATACAGTGGAGAACTCTTTGATGTGTGTACTAACTACTAAGCTGTATGTCTTTTGCAAATATGATAATCTAGATTGGCAAGACAAAAGTATTCCTTCGTGCTGGTCAGATGGCTGAACTTGATGCTCGTAGAAATGAAGTGTTAGGGCGTTCAGCTAGCATGATTCAGAGGAAAGTACGTTCATTCTTGGCACAGAAGAGTTTCATTGCATTGCGACGAGCAGCTTTACAAATCCAGACAGTTTGTCGCGGTGAGCTTATTTTGTTCTCCTATTTGTTATATTAACCAGTCGATTTATCCCAATCTATTTTTTCCCCATGAAGCTCCTGTGATGTGGTTTTGCTTAATTCTTTATAGGTGAGCTTGCAAGAAGAGTTTATCACAACCTCCGCAGAGAAGCTGCTTCACTCAAGATCCAGACTTTGTACCGTATGTATACTGCCAGAAAAGCATACAACGAGCTTTCTGCTTCAGCAGTTACCATTCAATCAGGATTGCGCGGTATGTGCGCGCGTAAAGAGCTCCACTTCAGAAGACAAACAAGAGCTGCAATCATCATCCAGGTAATATGAGAAAGAAACCAATCGTGCTCATGTCAGGTGACAAGCGATGGACTACTACAAGGAAATAACAGTTATGACAAATTTATACCGGTATATTTAGGATATAATGGCCACTCTGAAACATACAATGTTAACTTGTTGAATATCCAAGACAGCAGTTCTAAGTTCTTACTTGATTTGTGGCTCGATTTTTTCCTGTGTAGGAAGCCAGAGAAGCCATTAAAATTTGTTAAAGTTGGTTTTCTTAATATTGTCTTCTCTACAATCAGACATAAAATGAAATTTGTTTATGAGAAAATTGCATCTATGGCTTTGTTTGTAATGAAGACATCAATTTGAATTGACACACATGTTTCCATTCTCCTTGTTTTAATGTGTACCTACCATGATATCGACTGGCTGCACACCTACCCTTTCTATATAATTAGATTGTGCCACAATATGTCTTTAAAACATGATACATATCTTGATGAAGTAACATGTACAGTATAGGTGATGATCCTTGTTATCTCCCAGTTAAGGCCAAATGTTCCTGACCTTTGTGTATATTCATATTTCTATTCCAGAGTCGCTGCCGTCAATTCTTGGCAAGATTGCATTATTCAAGAACAAAGAAAGCTGCAATTACTACACAGTGTGCCTGGAGAGGGAAGGTTGCTAGAAAGGAGCTCCGTAAGCTCAAATTGGTAAGTTCAAGCACACTGGGTGGCAGACAATTTTGTTCTACCAATGCTATTTCTGTAGCATATACATATTTCTCATCTCAACTCACCGTTTTCTTGCTCATATTACTGTTTATCAGGCTGCCCGGGAAACTGGTGCATTGCAAGCTGCCAAAAATAAACTTGAAAAGCAAGTTGAGGAGCTTACATGGCGGCTACAGTTGGAGAAGCGCATGCGAGTGAGTTTTATATAGTAAAATTTGTAGTTCTCACCACGTACATGCAATCCAAAGCATTTTTGTCACTGAGATCGCACCTTCTGGTCTTACATGAAGGCTGCTGGTCATATCATTTTCTACAATTGTTGCATAATTTCTGAGATAATAACCAAACTTATTTGGATATTTAGAGGGTTGTTTTATTCTCTTAATACCAGTAAAATGTGTAGATTTGTAAATTTACTTTTATAGGATACATGATATATGTGGTGCATTCTTGTTTGCTGTAGGCTGATCTCGAGGAAGCTAAATCACAAGAAAATGCAAAGTTGCAAGCTGCATTGCAGGAGGTGCAACAACAGTACAAAGAAACAAAAGAAATACTAGTACAGGAGAGGGAAGCAGCCAAAAAGGCTGCAGAGATAGCTCCAGTCATTAAAGAGGTCCCTGTTATAGATACAGACCTAATGAATAAGCTTAGAGATGAAAATGACAAACTGAAGGTGAGACCCAAACATAAGAATTATTTGAATGTTTTTATGTTTTCCAGGAGACACCATTTCCTTTTACTTTTCAGTTCTGTTAGTTTTTGTCCATGCTTATGTTTGTCGCTTTTTCTGCCATGCTACAGACTTTGGTTAGTTCTCTTGAAAAGAAGATCGATGATACTGAGAAGAAATATCAAGAAACAAGCAAAATCAGTGAGGATAGGCTCAAACAGGCAATGGATGCTGAGACTAAAATCGTTGACTTGAACATGGCAATGCTAAGGTTTTCTATTTTCCTAGTCACTGCATGATAAGATTTGACATTTTCTGCTTTTAACTATGTTATAGGTTACACTTTGTTTACTTAAATTCTTTAGCGGAAAACTGGACATGTTTCTTTTATTATTCTGCTTCAGGCTTCAAGAGAAAATATCCACCATGGAATCTGAGGAGAAAGTCCAAAGACAAGCGCTGCTAGGCACGCCAGTCAAGAGCATGTCTGAACATTTGTCAATTCCAATTGCTCCAAAGGTACATGTAATGGATTGATGGAAAATGATGGTTCGTACTATTGAAATTCTTTTTTTTCTTTACTCAATTCTTCCGTTTTCTTTTTTACTCAGAATTTGGAGAATGGCTATCACGAGGTTGAAGAGCATAAGGTTTGAAGTTTTTCCATCTTAATATCTACCTTTTGTCTCTTGAAATTTCATTTATGATCATAATCATTGTTCTCAATTACAACTTTTCAGGAACCCCAAAGTGCACCTCCTGCTATTAAGGAATATGTGAATGGTGATCCTAAGATGAGAAAATCTTGTGTTGACAGGCAACTTGTATGTCACCAAAATTTTATGTTTAATGCCTTGTTTGGATGTTGTCGGATTCACCTCAATCCACATGTGTTGGAGTGGATTGGGGTGGAATTTAGTTCAAGTTCCACTCCAACCCACCCCAACACGTGTGGATTGATACGAATCCAACTACATCCAAACAAGGCCTAAATTGCTTGTGTAAACATGGTTATCTGAAGGTTATCTTATTTTGTAGGAAAACGTGGATGCACTCATTGACTGTGTAGGGAAAAACCTTGGATATTGTGCAGGGAAGCCAGTTGCTGCTATTACCATATACAAATGTCTTCTTCATTGGAAATCATTCGAGGCAGAGAAGACTAGCGTTTTTGACCGTCTCATTCAGTTAATAGGATCTGCAATCGAGGTAATCTGGCACTGGAGATTTTAGTCATGGTGCTGAAACATGAAAGTACCATAATTGACCATTAAGAAAATAAACAAGCCATCCCTTTGCCCTTTCCGCCTTTGTTGATAAAGATAAGATTTACTCTCTGCATGGAACAATGCAGATGTGTGAAAAATGGGCATATTATGTGAAGTCTTAATGTAGAGATCTAAATCTAAATCACCTGTGTTGTTTCTCCAACCTAACACATTCATGTTACTGAAGAGATAAGCCATGACACACTTCACTGTTGTTAATCATGTTTGTTTTTAAAGGAGGCAGCTGCTATGTTCTTTTATGATTTTGGAAGCCAGTTACAGTGCTTTTGAGTTTTACAAGTGGCAAGTTTGTTATTTTGTTCTTTCTGCCAGACTCACTTTGTCCAGTGTTTGATGCAGAACGAGGATGACAATGACAACCTTGCTTACTGGCTCTCCAATACATCCAGCTTACTGTTCCTACTGCAGAGAAGTCTCAAGGCTGCTGGTGCTCCTGGTAGCGTTTCACGAAAGAAACCTCCTCAGCCAACATCATTATTTGGCAGAATGGCCCAAGTACGCTACTGACCTCTGCCGTTTGAAAACTGAATTAATGAGTTGGGGAATATGGCGTAATAAATTCATTTGTCTAGGGCTTGCGTTCTGCATCTTTTGCCAACATGCATGTCGAAGCAACAGATGTTGTGCGCCAAGTTGAGGCCAAATATCCTGCCTTGCTTTTCAAGCAGCAGCTAACTGCTTATGTGGAGAAGATATATGGAATCGTCCGAGACAATATTAAAAAGGAATTGTCATCTTTGATTTCGCTATGTATCCAGGTAATGTATCCTCTCTGTAGTTTGTTTACTGGCTGTTGACAAATTCATATTTAACATTTGGTTCTAAACATGTGACCCAAAACGACTTATAGTTTATCATCCTTGATTTCTTTTAATCACAAGGCCCCAAGAACAATGAAAGCTAGCATGCTGCGAGTTTCTGGGCGATTATCCGGTCAATCTCAGAGTCAGAGCAACCACTGGCAGAAAATTATTGAAAGCTTGGATAAGCTCTTGAAGATACTGCAAGATAACCATGTATGTGTCTCATTGTTTCCGTATCATTCTCTTGTGCTGATCTGTTGGATGTGTGTTTACTGTTGCTTTGTATATCCTCAGGTGCCCCCGGTTTTAGCTCAGAAAATCTTTACCCAGATATTTTCGTACATCAATGTACAGCTATTCAACAGGTGCGCTTATCTTTCAGTTTCTTGACTTCTATGTTTGTGGAAACTAGCGTGGCCAATGGTGTGCGGTTTTGCTCTGCAGTCTATTGCTTCGTCGTGAGTGCTGCTCCTTCAGCAATGGAGAGTATGTCAAGGCTGGTCTAGCTGAGTTGGAGTTGTGGTGTGCAAAGGCAACAACTGAGGTGATCTGCTTTCTGTGTACATGGCTTGCTTTATTTTATTTTATTGATTAATCACTGAAGTTTTGTGGTTACAGTATGCAGCATCTTCATGGGATGAGCTCAAGCATATTAGACAGGCTGTTGGATTTTTGGTATGACCAGTTCTACCAAATTATGCATTCTAATATATTCGCGCTGAGATTCTGGATAGAATTCCGGGATCAGTCGTGTTCTTATATTTGGATGTACTAAAGTTTCATATTTATAGTTTGGGCAGGAGACAAACACAGCAATTTCTGTAGTTTGATCTTTAATTTAAACTGTTGTTCCCTGTTTAAGAGGCAAACTCGTGTATTAATACATTTCTAATATCGTTTCAGGTTATATTCCAGAAGTTCAGAATATCTTATGACGAGATAGTCAATGATCTATGTCCGGTAAATTCTTAGTTCTTCAAGCATACATTTAAATGTTCAATCTCTCATATTGTTCTCTCTCTACTTTCTTTCACTTGCCAAGTATAGAGGCATCTTGTTTCTAACACGTGTCCTATTATCTATGCTTGTAGATCTTGAGTGTTCAACAACTGTACAGAATATGTACACAATACTGGGATGACAAGTATAATACCCAAAGTGTTTCATCAGATGTGAGTTCCTTTTCTGAAGAGCTTCACTATTATATCTGCAATCTTATTTGTTGTCGAAGTTCTGTTTGTTGGGTTGAAAAGTATAGAACTTAAAATTCCCTACTTGTATGGAATTGATATATGCTGGAACTCACTGCTCGACAGTCAACAGTAGATGTGATTTCTTTCTTTTTTTTCGTTAACAAATAAAAGTAACTGGACCATCTAATGTTTCAGGTTCTTAGTAACATGCGGGTGCTAATGACAGAGGATTCTAACAGTGCTGAAAGCGGTTCATTCTTGTTAGATGATAATTCAAGGTAACATTAAGTACCATCTCATTAAACTGTGGGATTATTATATTGCATTGATGATTATTTATGACAATCTCGGTCTTCATGCAGCATCCCGTTCTCGGTGGATGATATCACCAACTCAATGCAGGAGAAGGACTTTACGGATATCAAACCGGCTGATGAGCTACTCGAGAACCCTGCCTTCCAGTTTTTACAGGATTAGGGCTTGTGAAGTCTCGAGCATCATGCTGCTAGATATCTTGTCAGATCATTTCTTCATTTGTTGTATATTTTTTTGATCCTTTCTACCCATATGTGCTAGTTATATTTTCTTTTCAGCTAGCTTTGTAAAATCCATATAGGTATTTGTTAGGGTTGGGATGGGATTCCCCCCTTACAGATAGAAAAGGCCGTATCTTTTAAAGCGGGGCAAATGATTCTTTGTAGGGCAACATGAAATCAATGTTTTTACCCAAGGGTGGTAAGGGAGGGGTAGAGGCAATGTAGTAGGCTCTCCCCAATTATAGATTGTGTAAATTATATACTGTAAATCGACAGTGCAATGAAAAAAGAAAGGAAAGCTATATAGCAAATGCAGTTATGTTGATGACATCTACTTGTCTTAGTGTCTGAACAGTCTGTGTGAGGCATCATTTAATCATGTGTGGTTTTTTTGTTCATGCCGCGTGCGTGCTGGACGGCGCTGTTTGGTTTATTGCCGGCTAGAGGAAGAAGCAATCCAGGCCCTCGATTTTGAGTGCCCGGTAGTTTTAGATTTGGGCCGCTCTCATCAAAAACTTTTCAAGATTTCCTATCACAATAAATCTTACGGCATATGTATAGATTATTAAATATAGATGAAAACAAAAACTAATTGTATAGTTTATCTATAAGCATATCTATAGATTATTAAATATAGATGAAAATAAAAACTAATTGCATAGTTTATCTGTAAATCGTGAAACGAATTTTGAAGCCTAATTATTTTATGATTGGACAATATTTGTTAAATAAAACAAAAATACTACAATAACAAAATCAAAAAAATTTTAAGCCTTGTTGCCGGTAGGCATTTGCCTGTCATGTCAGGATAGTAAATGCGTAGTTTCAAAAAAAAAAAAAAGGATAGTAAATGCTTCAGAGCATAAGCTGGCATCCTAGGCTATGTACTACTTGGAGTAGCCATTACCGTTTGACACCGCCGAACTACTAAAGTTGTCGTTTGTCTTTAAAATTTACTTTTAAGCTAAATAAGACTCAAATTTGTCTCTGAACTTCTAAAATGGTCGTTTCATTCCTCAAACCTGAGCAAAAAGTACAAAGTTTAAAGGCTAAATGGTCATCCTCTACTTCTAGGTACGGAATTGCGTGCCTGGCTTCTTCATCAGTGTTGCCTATGCTTTATAGTGATTAATGAGTTGCTTTACATTCTAGAACAAAGAAAAAAAACATGTGACCTAGTTCGTTTGAGTTTATCAACCGAATCTGTCAGCCATTCAGTAACCATGGCTTATCAGCCAAACAAACAAAGCGTAAATCATTACTAAAACACGTTGAGACCTCTTAAACATGGAACACTACCACGTAAAATACAATGATTTTGTTAAATACATTTGGAGGTTTTTTTATTAAATATACTTTTATTTCTTAATTATTAACTATGAAAAGAAAACTAATAATATAAAAAAAAACTTGATCTGCGGGATGGGCAGTCTTTAGGCCTTTTTGCTTAAGAATATCTTTTTGTGCAGATCAAGAAAACTCATTAGATCCCTATCCCACCTATATACAATGGCACCATAACTCATGTGAGATTGAGCCAGACCTTAGACCTAAGCTTTAGCGTAGGACAAATAGAGGATCTTTTTTTTTTTACAATGCGCAAAACTACGCATGCAAGGTTAAGAGTCCAACTCCCAACTTATAAAGATATAGGTTAATCATACAGTTATGTTCTCGGGTAAGATGCCTCCAACTAACAAATATTCTTCACACGTTGCACTTGCCAGGTCAAAAATCAACTATTGTTTAGGGCTAGAAGCTCCAATCAAATGGAAGAGGTCGCTATTCTTGCTCAAGCTGTCTTGTGATTCAATCTGATTTCATGAGAACCTGGATTGATTTCATCTGTACTTCTTTATGTAACGAGCATTTTTTTTTAAACGTTATGTAACGAGCTGTTGATTCAATGAAGCGCTATCCTATTACTCTTTTTTTTTTGAAAAAAAAAGAATAGTAGGAGGACTGTAGGAGTGCGTTGTCCGCCTGTTCCCTTGTTCATCCTCATCTGCCGGAAAAGGAAGAGGGAAAAAGAAGGGGAAAAAAAAACAAGGGGGCGGCGCGTGTTGTGTGTGCGGGGGGTCTGAACTGAACCCGCCATCGGATTTCGAAGGTTCGGGGCAACCCAAAACCAAAAACAAAGGAACATTCCCCGGGAAGCAGAAACGAACCACTCCAGGTCTCCGACCTTTTCACTTTCCAAATCTACCCCTTCCCATTCTGAGGATTTGAGAGGAGCAACGAGAGGCAATTCGGTCCGTTCACTCGCCCCGGAATAAACAAACGCAGGAGGAGCAGCAGCGGGTTCTTGACCCTTTCCATCCGTCCCACCACCACCACCACCACCGCATCCCTTCTCCCCAGTCCTCCGCCGCCGCGCCCGCGCGTCCGCGTCCGCGATCGACATGGTGAAGCTGAGGTGGTAAGCAAGGCTCCTCCGCTCATCGCTCTCGGCATCCATTCTTGGTTTGGGGCGGGATTGCTGCTTCGTCGTTTTTTCTCTTTTGGAATGGAAGACTGGTGGTTGGGTTTGGTTTGGTGGATTGTTTCGTTTCTTCCTGGAACTTTTTCTTTTCTGCTGTGGAAAAAAAAGGGCGCGGTCGCCTTCCTCCTCCTCCTCCTCCTCCTCCTATCCCCGTCCGAAAATTCCGTCCTCCTCCGGTTTCTCCCGGCACCTTCGCCGCGCTCCATCGCCGCCTGCGGTCCAGGTCTCTGTCCCCGGGACGGGCGAGGAGGCGCGTAATCATTTTGTTTTCTCCCCTCCACGCCATCCCCATTTCGTCATGCCGTGCATTAGGGGGATCCAGCCGGATGTGTTTGATTTCTTAAGTTTCTTTAGTTTCGTATATTACAAGGCCCACGGATTGTTCACGGACTTGGCTTTCTACTCTGCTTGGGGAGGTTCCGTTCCCTTTCTTTGCGTGACTCCATGCATTTAGTGCAGTATGTTCTTTTTCCTGCTACCTACTGGGTAGGGTAGACTAATCCGTCCGTCCATGACTCGTTAGGTTCTTATTCAGCGCACACACGGTTGCAGCTTGGTGCATCGCAGTCGTTTTCACCATATTGATTAACTCTTTGCACCCAATTCAATTAAACCGGCAGTGCATTTCTGTTTCTCTTTCATATTTTCTTTAAAAAAAATTTGGGGATTCAACTGAACCCCAATGCCCCAGTGAGCATGGTGTCTGACTGTCTGTGTATAGCAATGCTCATGTGCAGTTGTAATGGGCTAGCTAGCTAGCTAGCAGCCCCTCCGGGGGTGTGGGTGGGTGGGTGGGGAGGGGAATGCCAATCGCTCTTGCCTCACTTTTCTTTCTCCCCTTAACTTTTGCATTTTTTCCTCCGCAATTTTTCTATCACTGCTGGAACTTTACTCACACCTCATCACTTGTCTCTTTTGCAGTCAAAGCAGCTGAAAACATATCTGATACAGCTGGCAAGCTTTACTTCCTACATCATCTGTGCTTATCAGGATGAGCACCAAGGTCATGATAACATACAAGAGGAAGCGTGTTGCCTCACATGCCCATACAGAAGACGACACGGTTCTTGACTCATCTCCTGCTGCCTCCAGCAATGTAGCTGCCAGCAGTTTACAACTTAAGTCTGAGGGCCCTGCTGAGACCGCCATGATAAATGAAGATAATCATGTGAGGAATCTTGCCTGTTACCCCTGTTGATTTGTTATTATCTTATGTCATTTCTATCACTTGCTGTTGCGATTGTCCATGTTATGTTACTGCTGTTTGCAGCTTTCTTAAAAGTGCAAAAGACTGCATCTCATTTCTTGGCTATCAAACCTGTGGTGTCGTGTAGATCTTTGTCTAAAGTTGTCAATAGCTGCATGTTTTCATGAATCGTCCCTGTATGCCGAGAACATTATCCTCACAAAGATCCTTGGTATTAATGCGTTATGAAACAGATTAATTTTCATGTTTAATGCTGATCACTCTTCCGTTTCCTCTTCCATCAGTTTTATTGTCTGACACTCATTTCTCATCTGAAAAAATTGGCAGACTACTCCTAAAAAGCAGCAGCATTTCTCCATGTTGCAACAGAACATCAAAGAAGAATGTGAACCAGAGAAAGGACATGATCAGCTATATGAATCATCACCACAGAAAGAACAACCTGAGATTTGTTCTGCTACCATTGCATCAGCTGCAGAGGCACATAGCACTAAATCACAATGCATTGATGACACAAATAATCAAATTCCCATTGCAAGTTCTGTGTGTGATCTCATGCTTGCTGATGGGACAATTGATCAGACAAAAGATTCAAAAATCTCTGCTTCTGTGGAAATAAATTCTCCTACAGGGACAGAAGTTGTTCTCGTCCCTGGCCATTGTAAGAAAAGGTTTAGTCCTCTTCTCACCTTTCGCAGGCGAGTTAAGAAGAAAACTAATTTGGATGAACCAGCAGAGGAAACTTGTTCACCGGACAATGACAAACAGTGTTCAACACTGACATGCAGTCCACCACGATCATCACTGAATGCTATGCCATTGCTCAAGCATACTGCACCAAACCCTTTGGTGATTGAGGATAAGGTATGTTTTTACCCTCATTTCCCCTGTACTGCTGCATCTAAATGACATAATTCTTTTGAACTTTTCTTGATATCCCTGCTTTTGTTTGGGAGGCATTTGATATAGTAATGAAGTGAAGATTGTTTAGAAAGTTTTGTTGTCTTTGTTTAAAATAGCAGCTTGTTAGGCCTGTCTTTTTTTTCTTGCTGCTTTGAGTGGTATGTTGCTTGGGGCCATTTGATATAGTATTGACATGTGCTTCCAGCTCTGATGTACTGCTGTTAATTGTAAAGATTTTCTGTAGGAATGGGTGTTTATATAATTTAGTTAACTGGCAAAAAATAGAAGGTGCTCAAATATTTCATAATGTATGCACACCAACTTATCAATTTTCCTGTATCAGGTTTTGAATTTTGTAATCTAAGCTATGGCGTTAGCCAGATGAGTGATCTTATACACTTCTCTAAAACACATAATGGAATAAAACTGCAATGATACTCTGAAACAGCCTTATTGCTATGAATACGTGAAGTGCCAAAAACGTAAAGAAACCCACAATTGCGATGGTTAAAAGGTTTCCAAAATCAACCAGGTAGGATTGTGCCTTTTTAATTTATGTTTATTACCTCTCTCTTATGTGTTTAAAAGTTATAACCATTTCTAGATCCTATTTAGTGTAGGGAATGGGAAAAAGTGATGCTGTTAAAGGTTATTGATTTTATATGAGGGTATTAAAATATCAACAAAATAATGCACAGCCTTTTGGTAACATGTTAAATTTTGCTATTCAAGGTAACAAAGAGTAATGAAATTGGTGACACCATGTTTGTGGTGCTAAAGGCACTTACATTGTATGCTTCTATTATTTTTTACAACCATCTTGTAGTTTTTTTTTCAAATCGGGGCATTCCCATTTCCATTAGATGTCCAACGGAAATACAGAGAGTTTAGACTGTTTAAGAAGAAAAGGACATAACAACCATCTTGTAGTTGTAGAATTATATTAGTTTTTTCTGTAGCTTCTGTCTTCCACTGATTTTTTATGCACTATAGGTGCACTCACACTGCTTTTCATGTATTACTTTGGCAATAACTGAATAACCTATGTTGTAATTGACAATTTCCTTGCCTGTCTACATTATCTGACTAGGGCATTCAGAGTAATCAGAACTTGCATTTAATTCATTTACAGGTAGCTCCATTAAGAAATACTGGACCTTCTACAGAAGCTGAACAGTCACCTGAGCAAGAAAGGTATGATGATCACTTGTATTTGATAGCTCTGCGATTGTGATCTAGAACTAATATTAGTTGATTAATACATACATAAGGAATTGATACAAAGTCTCTTTTGTAGTTCGCACATCGTGAAATCCTCAGTTCAACATGTGGTTCCACAGATTGCTCAAGATGTAAACCAAAACATGATTCTGGAAGATGATGTAACACCAGTGTCGAACCAAAAGATGATCCTGGAAGATGATGTTACACCAATTTCGAAATTCACTGGTGTGCAAGAGATCAGTGGGCAAGATACACGAATGGAGGACTCAAACAGAACATCACCAAATACTATTGAAGTTCCAAAAGTTATTGATGTGCAGGGTGTACATTGTACTGGGGAAACTACTCCCCTGCAGTCTCCAACACTAAAACTAGATGCCAGTTGGTTGAAACCAACCAATAAATCTGTGGTAGAAGATATTCCAGAATCTCAAGGTTCAACAAAAAATGTTCCAATAATTGTCTTGGATGATGATAATGATGAGAGAGGCAAGGAGCTGGAAAATTTAGAGGCTCTTGATCAAGGGCTCCATAATCAGAATAAAAGAACTTCTTTTGGGAAGATCGACCTGAACTGTACTGAATTAAGACAACAGGAACTTCCCTGTTTGGATGACTCAACAATTCAAAGGCTGCCAGATCAGGTGAAGATAATGTCCAAATTCTCCATGCGCTAAATGAGATTGTTTTCTCAGTGGTGTAATTCTTTTTTATCTCAATAATTTGTAGACTAGCTTCATTCTAAATTCCTTTCCAGTCAGAGGGATGGTTTGTTTCACATACTTCATTTAATTTTGACATTACAAGCTTGTTTTCCTTTTCTTTTGTCATACAACATACTATACTGTATAAGAAATCTCAACAGTGCATATGTTTGTGCCTCCGATGATCCCTGAAACATTTTCTCTTTTGTTGCAGGATCTAATTGTTAATGCTCAAAAGCAAATGTCTCAACCAATTGAAAGGTTGTTTTTCACAAAGGAGAAAGATACTATCCGTGGCAAACAACAGCAGCATGAAGAAAGCTCAACCATGCATACCTCATACTCAAATTTCTTTGATCTGGGTCCACCATGGAACACAGGGAGTTTGAAGGGACCAAAAGGCTTGCCTTCAGAACTCAAGTTCAGAATAATGGATAGGGCTCCTCAATTCAGTTTAGACCTCAGCCTGGACAGTTTCACAGACAATAGTGTGGCTGCCCTGAGGAGCGATAAGTTGTTTCTTGGAGGCACCTCCAGCACATCTCATAAGTTAACTGAAAAGCTTGGCACATACTCCTACAAGAGGCAGTCGGCTCCATGGTCAGAAGAAGAGTTGGATTTTCTTTGGATCGGAGTCAGAAGGTATGGCATTAATAATTGGAATGCAATGTTGAGGGATACTCGACTACGGTTTTCAAACTCAAGAATGCCCGAGGATCTTGCTAAGCAATGGGACAAAGAGCAGAAGAAGCTTGTGGCATCTGCTCTGGGTCCTGTGCCACTTCTTCATATGGGCGAAGATTACCTTGGTAGAGCTTCATGCTCTGGATGCTCAAAGTCTGCATTTCTTGGGGCCCAAACAGACCTTTCTTTGGGCGACGTCTACTTTCACAATGCCCGTGCTTCAGAGAGAGGTCAACATCATTTATCAAGCCTGGGTGGGCTGCACTTTCATGGAATTGATGGTGGGCCTAGAAATATGTCCCTGGGAGGCTTCCCTGGGGCTTCGTCCTCATATGGAAGAAGTGGCAGCAGGCGCAGAAGGGCATCCAAGCTCCATAAGTCATACTACGAGAACAAGTCACCTTGGTTCCAAGAATCATCAGACAGGGTGCCCCAGCTCCTTCTCACCAACCAGCAACCGATCAACAGCCTTCCCCAGTGGCTTACAAAGGATGCTGAAACCGGCACCAGTCGAATCAACGCTGACATGTGGCCGAGCATGGTGCCAGCACCAGGTCGTTCAGCCGCAGATCCACCGAGGGGAGGTTCCTCTCTCTTTTGTGACGACGTGAAGCCCCATGTCCTCCCTGGAGCTTCCCTGAAGCGCGCGATGAGGAGGAATGCGGATTGGCGGTCGTTCAGCAAGAGGCTGTTCTTGTCTGGTGATGCATTGGATGTGAACCGTGGGGCTAAAGGCACAGCACCCAACGGTGCCATCCCGAGCGATGCCGGCGCATCATCTGAAGAGACAGTGTCTGATAGCTAAGTCCATGCTTAACATGGGCTCTTGTTATTCCTGTGTGCCGGGCTGCAATTACATGTAGCATTCCCAGTCCTATTTGATGTTGAAGCTGGTTGACAGTAAGCGACGAAAGGTGTGGTATATCTGATCAAGCTGGCATGCTCTGTAACATCATGTTAGTGAATAATCGGATTGCATCTTGTATAAAGTAGTAGCAGCAGTGTATACTTTATCACCAGCTCTCTATCCATAGTGAAGGAGAGGTTCTAACAACGGGAGTCCACTCACGCGTCCACATGTCCAAACACAGGGTGTGTATGTAGTGACGGATTGCCTAGTTGCTTGTAATTGTATTTGTGCTTGGGATGGCCTAATCTGCATATTGGGCTCATGCTGATTCAAATCCTGTTGGGTAATGTTATTTTCATGCTTAAGCATGGGTAGTTTCCAAGTATATATTTTTGGTGTTTCTTCAGTTGTAGCTAGCTGCAAGCTTGACATCTTTTATTGTTTTTTTGCCGCCGGGCTGGCCGGCCGGATGGTGTATTGGTGTTGCCTTCTAGATCGAACAAATACTACGTAACAGCATAGTATACCAGGACAAACCATGGAATGGAATGCATTGCTATCTCTTTTGGTGGTTCTAATATACCCAAATGGAACAGGCTAATGACAGTATGACATCATCTTGGTCTTGGAAAGGTAGGCAGCAAGGGCGCCAGGCTGCCACCTGGTGAACTAGCAAATGCATAATGGCACTTACAATGCAGACTCTATCATAGAGTCTAAAGTTATTTATTACCTCGAACAATGTGGACTTGGAGTCTTATTTTTTCTATCTCTTTCTTCAATAAATATGCTGCCACATCAGCAAAATATCATAAATAATATATAATTAATTGTTTTGGACTCTGTGATAGAGTCTTGTATTGGGAGTGCCCTAAGTCTACTACTTGATGACAGCACTAGTACATTTGTCCAAGATTCATAATTGAGAAACAACATAGCCGTCTTGCATCACAAGCCTAAACCAAGCATTATCAATGAAGGCCAACTCGAAGCCGACAGACAACAGGTCTTCTCCTTGCCGGGAAGCAAGACCTCTAGGTACCAATGCAGAATATGTAATGGCCTGCAGCAGCATATCATCTCTTCTCTTGCTCTCCACCCGTCTGCACCAATGTAATGGGCATTCCAGATGAAACCAAATGAGCTCAACAGATACATAGCAAGGGAGATATGAGACAGCCAGCCATGCCCTGGCGTTCACCACTATGGTTGCTCTTGCTCGCCACCATGCTGAGCACCACGCGCCTGCTGGCACTTGCCGGAGGGATGGCACGTCCCGGATGCCAAGAAAGATGTGGCAACCTGAGCATCCCCTACCCTTTCGGCATTGGTCCTGGCTGCTTTCGCAGCGGCTTTGAGGTCAGATGCGACAACGACGCTGGAGAAGCCTACCTGGGCGGCAAAGGCAGTAACCTCTGGGCCTTTGATATCTTTCTGCTGCAAGGGGAGGCTCGAGTACACAAGCATCTGACGTGGGACTGCTACAATGACACTGGCATCACTGACTTCGCTAGATCTCCCATGGATCTAGCGTCTTATTACCAGATATCACATACCAAGAATAAGTTCACGGCGATTGGATGTGACACCATCGCGTTCATCCAAGGTGAAAATGCAAACTCTTACACAAGCGGATGCATGTCGTTTTGCAGCAGCAATGCAAGCGTCGACACCAGCGGCCAGTGCACCGGCATGGGTTGTTGCCAGACATCAATCCCGGCAAACCTCACCTACTTCAACACCACCTTCTCAACAAGGCGGAGTACAAGCGTGCTGGAGTTCAACCCATGCAGTTACGCCTTCGTGATTGAGACCCAACAGTTCAGGTTTGATGTCTCTGACCTTGCAGACCACCATTTTGCTGACAAGTACAGTGATGGAGTGCCTCTTGTGCTTAACTGGGTTGTTGGGGAAGAATCATGTGATGAAGCAAAGAAAAATATGTCATCCTATGCATGTCTTAGCAAGAACAGTGAGTGCATCCCTTCAGTCAATAGCCCAGGGTATCTCTGCAACTGTTCCAGTGGCTATGGGGGGAATCCATATCTGGAAGAAGGCTGCCAAGGTAAGCAACAATCAGCCTTCAATTCTGTTGGTTCAAATAATATGCCAGGTTGATTTAATGAGCATCCTTGTTTCTCTGGTTACATTAACAGACATCGATGAATGTGCCTTTCCTGAGCAGTACCTCTGCTTTGGCCAATGCACTAACACAATAGGAAGCTACAGCTGCACATGTCCAAAGGGAACTCGGAGCACTGATGCGAGTATGATAAATTGTGTTCCTTATCAGGATCCTACACAGACTGTAAAGATGGTGTTAGGTAAATCCTTATCTAGCTGTCTGTATATATCATAAATAGCAACAATATGTCAATACTGATGCTCATGGAGACAAAAAACTGCAGTTACGTAGATAACTGAACCATAGTTCAACTAAGGTCGAATCAGAATTAGTTTACTTAAATACAATCAATGGTCCAATTCACTATTACTAATTATTTAAATGTTCTGTACAGTTATGCTTATTTATTCATGCACAATACTAAGAGGTACTGTTCATGTGGTTTTCCCCCTTCAACCAATGCAAAATAACAGGAGCCAGTGCTGTATTACAACCTGTAATGTCAAATAGATCAATATTTTCTCCTTTCTTTGGTTATTGATCTTTCATAGAAAAATACTTGGTGACTGTAGGTATCTCTATCAGCACAGTTTTTCTCCTTCTTTGCATTTTCACTGTGGTCATTCAATATCAAAAGAGAAAGCTCATCAAAGAAAAGGATGGTTTCTTCAAGCAAAATGGCGGATTTATTTTACTTGAAAAAATGCGATCAAGACGAGTAGATACAGTAAGAGTATTCTCAAAAGAAGAATTAGAGAATGCAACCAACAATTTTGATAAGAGAAGAGAACTGGGAAGAGGGGGACATGGCACGGTCTACAAAGGGATTATGAAGGATAACAGAGTTGTAGCCATAAAGCGCTCCAAAGTTTGCAACACAAACCAGAAAGATGAATTTGTGCAGGAAATCATCATACTTTCTCAAATAAACCACAGAAATGTGGTCAGGCTTCTAGGCTGTTGTTTAGAAGTGGAAGTTCCCATGTTGGTCTATGAATTCATCCCAAATAGCACTCTCTTCCAGTTGGTCCACAGTGAAGGGTCATTCATCTCATTGGATGACAGACTAAGAATAGCCCTAGAATCTGCAGAAGCGCTGGCATATCTCCATTCATCTGCATTCCCACCCATAATACATGGAGATGTAAAATCTTCAAACATTCTCCTAGATGACAACTACACAGCAAAAGTGACTGATTTTGGTGGATCACACATGCTTGCGAAGAATGAGACCCAATTTATGACAATGGTCCAAGGAACTCTTGGCTATCTAGATCCTGAATATCTACAGGAACGGCAGCTAACAGAAAAGAGTGATGTTTACAGTTTCGGGGTTGTCATATTGGAGCTAATCACAAGGAAGACTGCAATATATTCTGAGGATTCCAGTGAACGGAAGGGGCTTGCATCATCTTTTATGATGGCAATGAAGGAGAACAAGCTTCAAGATATGCTGGACAAGAGCATAATAGGGGTAGGGATGGAACCGCTTCGAGTGATTTCTGAACTCGCGAAGAAGTGCCTCAGCATGAAGGGGGATGAGCGTCCACAGATGACCGAAGTTGTTGAACAGCTTAAAGTAATAAGAAGAACCTGGCAAGAAAATCTGACAAAGCACCATGCTGTGTAAACAGAAAGTCTATATGCAAAACCTTCCTCTAATTACCCTTGCAGCATTGCACAATACAGAAGCATCGGCATAGAGTTGGAGCATGGCAGATGAATGGAAAGCAGCAACTGAGTTTCAGTTCTATACTCTGATGTTTCGTAATGGCGAATTGCGCCCACTAATTGTAAGAATGCTAGATAATCATATCATAAATAGCAGTGTATGAGTTTCAGTTCTATACTCCAATGTTTCATAATGGAGAATTACGCCCACTACTTGTAAGAATGTTAGATAACCACATGATTGAATAGCAGCGTGTATCTGCCATGTTAGCTGGACCTGTCGGTAAGAACCTAACTGATTCAAGCTTCCAAGGTCCTGTCACTAACTGATGCAGACGTGATATTGTCAGATGAAAGTCGTTTCAGGGGAAATTGCCCGTCATTTCCAGATTATTAGCCTATGCTGCATTGTTTACTCTAGGGGAAATGCCTTGAGTACAACCATGCATTTAAACCGTCCATTGTATTTATAAGCAAGACGGAAGCATACGTCTTTTATACATTTGCTTATTGTTGCATTGGGCTTATCTTGAGAAATCAAGGAGTAGCATGACATCCAAAATGGGAGCCGTTTCAATGAATAAGCGAAGCAAGAGACCACACCTCCACAAGTAGTTACTTCTGATTCAAATCCACTACAGCGGTGGTGACATATCTCCTCCAATATAATGTACTTCATCCATTCCAAATTGTAAGTCGTTTTAGCTTTTTCTTCTATGTACCTAGGCTAGGGAGTGGCCAACTAAAAACAAGAACGGCGCCTATAGACAAAGCCATGAGCCATCATAGCCTAGGTCGTATGGTTATAGTAGCATAATAGCATTATAATTTCTACTCATGAAGATGAAGGGCACAACCGTATAGATCCCTGAATCTGTACGCGAAGCAATCGAATCCAAAGTTTAGAACTAAACGATCGAACCAGACTGAAATCTGGAGCCCCTGTCCAGGACGGAAGCACAGACATGAAGCTCTGAAGGCGCCCGCCGGTACAGGGAGAGACGCTGCGTCCCTATGACCGGGGCAATGCAAGCGGGCAAGCATACCTCGGACGCGTCGCGGGTGGGGTGGGGGCTCGAATCGCACCTCCTCGTCGCCGACGGTTTCAACGCGCCACCGCCGCCGCGCGTAGAAGCCTTCACCATTTCGCGTGGCCCAATCACAACCATGGAGGAGAAGGCAAGAGGTAGAGATGGCCTTGGCCCAAATTTGCGTGTGGGCCAAATAGAGGAAATGGACCGGTTACCCATCTAAGACATGCCTTGGGCTGGACATTCACTTTTTTTTTTTTTGAAAAGGGAGAAAAGGTCATTTTGACCGCCCAAATGTTATCGAAGCTCTATTTACCTTCTTATTAAATTGATTTTTTTTTTGAAAAAACGGGTTTTTAAGCCCTCTAACTTTAAACCGATTGAAATTGTCTCCTGTGCAGTTTTGACAGGTAGTTTAGTAAGATCAAATAGACTTTAACATAAATTGTATAGGAATATTTTATTTTCAAAAAAATAAAAAATAAAATTTATAGAAAATTTATGCAAAGAAAACCTAAAATTATTGAAAATACATAAAAAATGTTTTAGCTTGAGAAAAATGTGACACCAATTTTCTATGTTTTGAGGATTAAATTAGATTTTGGCCTTTTTATTACAATTTTTTTTCTAGAAATATTTGGATAATTTTTGTGCAGTTTTATTTTCATATTTTTACAAAGTCTATTTGACCTCTAACTATCGAAGCAGTTTGGTTTACCTTTCTCACATCTGGCACGGTGCCACTTACTAGGACAACCAACATGGCACTATGTCGAATAAATTAAACCGGAGTCGACCAGGGAGCAATGACGATTGGCTTAAAAGTTGGGGGAAGTAAATCAAACTTTGATGGAAGTTAAGTGAGGTCAAAAGGATTTTCCTTCTTTAAAAAATCTTTGCTCCCAAAAAGATCCTTTACTCCTCGCCACCTTATACATCTCTAAAAAGGATAAATTTAAGTCATCTTGTAACCATGGCAAATATAAGAATGATTCATGTAGCCCCCACATTATTTTTTCTAGATTTTGTATAGAATCATGTGATTTTCCTAAAGGGAGAAGTCTACTTTTGGCCATTCAACTATCGTCTGAGTTTGGTTTTGGCCATTAAACTCGAAAGCAAGACATCTTTGATGCTCCAACATTTGATATTGTTTATATTTGGCCATTTTGTTATTTTGATTGGTAGCTTTGGTGATGTGGACGACAAGTGGCAATAAGGCCCACATGCCATCATTATTTTCTTCCCTCCCTCCTCTATCTGTTCACATGGCCAAACCTTAGTGGCCTCCTCGCCTTCTTCTTCGTCATGTCCATCCCTCTACCCCATGTATTTTTAGAGGTTGCCCACCACCGCCTACTCTGACTTGGTCGCTATGATCCTCACCAACCCCTAAGGTGGGTTCGACCTCCTCTTGTCTCGTGCATGGCACCCGCGGCCGTGAGTGTGTTAGTGAGGGACATGCATACCTTGGGCATAGAAGATGCACTACGAGGCATGGAACCCTGTTGGCCACCTCTTGTATGATATGGAGGCCCACCCAACCATTACGGCCACCAAGCACCTTGGTGGTGCAGCCTGTGCACCTGCGTCAGGTAGGACCGTAATAGCATGATGCCACATGCGACACCATGCTTGAGGGAACATCTTCGGAGCCCCCATAGCGTGCCCAAAAAACATGTTCATGATTGACCATTGCCTCTTATCCCCTTCGCTGTTAACTGACAAAGACCATGCATTTGGAGGATGCAAGTGATGGCCAACACGACATTGGTGGAATTCAATCTCCCTACCAGAGCATGCACGAGTGCCTCTGTGAAGGTGATGGTCATGTGTTGCATCGCATCATCATCGAGAGACTCTAGGAACACGGTGTGCTCGAGCGAGGCATTGGCTAAATCTAGCCACCCTATGGTCACCACCACAATGTAGTTGGGGAGGAGGTGGATGAGGTAGAGCCAATGCTCATTAGAGAAGGAGTGGTGCGATGGTAGAGTTTGTTGTGTGAGGAGAGAGATACCGGATGAAGAGGGAAGAAGATAATGATGACTTGTGGCCTTGATTACCACTTGTTGTCCATGTCAAAAAAAAACCTCCTATCAAAACAGCTAAATGACCAAATATGGATGATATCCATAGTCCAATGGTCAAAGTCATGGTTTTCAAGTTTAATGGCCAAAATCAAACTAGCATAATAGTTGAATCACCAAAAATAGGCTTCTCCAGGAGCATCCCAACCAAGTCTGAAGAGAACTAGAACTATCCTTATTACCAAGGGGTTTTGTGATTCATAGCTAGAACCAGAAACATCTTAGATTCTCCTAAATACCTTAAAAAACTTGTTTTAGTTCCCACGATAATTAGAACCAATTTCTCTGTAGAAAAAAATTATTTGAGAAACAAATCCCTACCAAAATAAATTGTAGATGCCTAGAAATTCAACATATTTAGCCACAATTTGGTGTGATGCTCAACTTCTTCACCATCTCCATGTGGAGGAGCCACAACAAATGGAGGCTTGTTTAGGAGAGCTCCAACAACTCTAGATATGCAAAAAAATAGCTATACTCCACGAATTTCTACCTAAATGATACAACTCCACAAAATAACTTCCTCAAGGGGTGGTCTGAAAATAGAAGTGTTATATCTTCTCGTGGAGCTCGGGGTAAACTGGTAATTACTCATAAATGCTACTAACTACTACACACCTCCCACTCTATACCAGTCCGCCACCCTCTCCTCCCTTCTCTCTCACAAGACATAAGCCTGCACCGCCCATGTCCTCCATTCGGTCACCTTCTCGAGTGAGCTCGTGATGGTTGGACCAGGATTTTGTACACCTTCTTCGAGCCTTTCAATCCAAACGATCATCGGCACACTAGTAATCTTCCTCCTCTAGCACCTCCCTTTCTGTTCGAGAATCTGCCTAATGTGACATATAAGAGTGCAAACCTCGTCCTTGGCTGACAGTTGAGGTTTCATACTGTATCAATATCACTGCCGAGTCAAGCAAAAGTCTAATAGTTATGATCCAACTCACAATGGTTCAATACACCAACTAACAGTGATGATCCAAAATAAACTGTTCATTATTTCAACCGATAGTGATAGAGCCTTCGTGCCACGTGTACAAAATACAAATCATTGTTCAGATGGTCCATACATCACTATCAGTTGAACATGCATGATCGAGGGGTCCACGTTGGATAATACGACTACCTGTGCTAGGAGATAATTTGTTTTTGTCCTTGATTCTCATAAAAAATAACGTAAAGGTCTCTAGAAAATATTCAGAAAATACAGACTGGTAAAGACCGTAACAATGACCTTAAAGTTTTTAGAAAGATTTAAGGTACATATATAAAACATATGAACCTTAGAATATGTAATTAAAATTACATATACGATAACAAAGCCCTTAGAATAAAATTACATATACAATAATAAAAACATTTTTCCGAGTAGGTCAATATCAAAATTTACAAATACATTATAGCATAACCACCTCGTATACATTTTTCTAGCACCAAAGTGGGGTCTCAAAGACGCAAAAGGGTACAGGAGGGGATGGATGAGCCATGATTGGTGCGAGACATGGTTAATCTATGCCTCTGGCACCAGGCCAAGGAGCAACCTGACGACCACGTCAACTTCTCAGGAGCAGTCTGACAACCAACTAGGCAGCCCAGGCAACAATGAGGGTGCTCGGGCATTGCTCCTATTGTCCCCAAGTTTTCAGCGTGGTTTCATATTACAAAGATTCTTCTAGTACTTCTTATGTACCATCTTAATTATGCATAATGAAATGTGTACGTGGAAAGCTTCCTCTCACAGAGAGTCCATACCTCATCTTTGGCCATGGAGGCGTCCCAACGCTGCTCTTATAACCTGAAGCAATGGTGGAGAATCAATGGTGTGATAGTTCTGCGGATCCAACGTCCTGAAAGAATACCGGGTAGTGGCTTTTTTCGGTTCTTGAAAATATTGGTTTTCCAGAAAACAACAGTCAACTGGTTTATTTCATAAACCAAAACTTACATGATCGGTTTTGATTCTTTTTACATTGATTTTTTTGTTTAAACCGAGAAAATTGAGCTTGCTGTCTCCATCATCTTTTTTTTCTCAAATACACAAAAGATTTGCATATTATTATATTAAGAAGAATGGTTTTTGAGCTAAAACAGTGGACCATCCTAGCAAAAGACCTGTAGTTTGATATTAAATGAAAAATAACTAAAACTGACGCAACGGTGCGACCTAGGAGGTGATTTTGCATCTTTGTGATTGCTTGGATAAGCTCTTTCCACCGTCTGGGAAAAGTCGTCAAAGATCTTGTCAGAGGCCTCCAACTCTAACGTGGATATATGGATAACGTTAATGGACCCTTAGTGCAACCTATATACTGCATTGATTGGCTAAAGCGCCCTGGTCCCTGGATCGGCTGCTTGGTCTGAACACCGTACCGTACCATCAGTTTAATTAACTAATAATTACCCGTTGGCCGTTGTTTAACAAGTCATTACACGCTTAATGCATGCATGCATTGGGATAATCTCCCTGCAGGGGGCAGGGGCCTCTTCCAGGTATGCAATCACGCCGACGATCTCTGCTGTCTTCCTGTGTACGTTTTCCGATCTCTATTTCTTCCATTCCGGCGACAACTCGTATATCCACGGATCGCCTACCGCAAACTATACTTGCATCAATGTATCCACGTCACGGATGATCGCACGCGCAGCGCCGCCGGTACGGTGCCCCATCCGGCGACAATTCCCAGATAGAGACGCGCGTGATTATTCACTTATTAGAGGAGATGGCCGGAGCTAAAGCCTCTGTTGATCAAGGTAAGTTATTGTACTAATTAAGCGGATCATGCATGTACGTCGTATCACTAGTTGTTTCCATTTGAGTTGATCTATCTATTACTTTATAGGTTTGCGCGCTACTTTTCCATTTGAGTATATATTGCTAATCTTGCACCTCTCCCTAGTCGTTTTAGGTTATTTATTTATATTTATCGTTTTGATTGCATATTATATCACTATTATTCCCTCCGGCCGGGCAGCTTTCTTAGGACACTCTATGCTAAAAACTATA
>Ga0182004_10000129_pt1 | contig 33876 bp, 19 predicted proteins | sample Sormic07211540_1_FD_120479 | JGI IMG/M metagenome (GOLD analysis project Ga0182004, IMG submission 120479) | Endophyte microbial communities from Sorghum bicolor roots, Mead, Nebraska, USA - 072115-40_1 MetaG | ecosystem: Host-associated > Plants > Roots > Unclassified | place: USA: Nebraska...
CATTTATGGTCCCAAAATTCTATTTCAAGGCCTCATATATTGAAATTCATTTTTTTCTAATTGTACAAACAACTTTAGATGGAAGAACGATGAGAAATAAAGTTGTAGATCTCAAAAGTTTTTTAATACAAATCATTATGGTCCTGAATTTGTATTTGAAATTATAAGAATTAAAATTTCAAATTTTCAAATGACCTTAGATGGAAAATCGACCAGAACCAATGAGAACTACAACTTTGTAGTTGATGAATTTTTCATTTGAAATCCTTTGAGATGCTAAAATTATGTCTCGAGTTCTCACAATTTGAAATTCAAATTTGTTAAATGGCCACAGATGGAAAAACAACTAAAACCAAAGTTATAGATCTCGAGGTCAACTAAGACTTCATAGTTCATGATTTTTTTATTTAAATTCATTTTGGGTCCCAAATATTCATTTTTAAAACTTGAAAAGTGAAGGAATGTGTACTCCCTATAGATACAAATGACTTTTCGGTGGAGTGATTAGAGAAGCTACACACGAGGCCACAGGTCTCAGACTCTAATCTATCGCTATGCTCTACAGACACAAATAACTTTTTGATGGAGTGGTTAGAGGAGCTACAACCTACATGTGAGGCCATATGTCTTAAGCTCGAACCCCATTGCCACACAACGCAATTTTTGGAGATCCTCATTTCTATTGGCGGTGATAGACTATTATTGACTGTTGGTTGCCAAAAACCTAGCTACGATGAGGGTTAAGAACCAATTGGGATGACCATTTCTACAGTAGTGTTTGTCTTGGTGTTTTTCTGTCCTTTTTCTTAGCATGAGTGATTTTGTTCTTTTTTAAGACTCTTAGGGTCTGTTTGGATGTAGATATTAGATGTGTTGAAATTAAGTTGGATTAAATAGCAAATCTGCCTTGGTATTAAAATTGGGTACACTACGGATACTGTTGTTTGGATTGCATGGAATTGGATATTGAAATCTAGAAGGGGCGCCCAATGCAAGGAAGAAGGGGAGTCGATCTAAGGGAAATATCTTACCATGTGCCAACCAAGGGGAGGAGAGGGATAGGCACTAGGCCACTAGCTAGAGGTAAAAGAGAGAGGGAAACTAGGCACTAGCCATAGGGAAGGAGAGGCACTGCGTCGGCGCGATGTGTTGGGAAGGGGTGGAGACGCGTCAGCAGTAGAGGCATGTCACTACCGGAGGAGCATTGACAACGAAGGCGCATCAGAGTTAGAGGGGCATACGAGGCAGCACGGATGGGTCGACCGCCTCATCTGGGGTGGGTTGAGGGATGACGCGTCAGGTGCTATTGAATATCATGGTAGTGATTTTGTTTCCCCTCATGGCCTGTTTAATTATTTGCACATAATTGAATGTTAAGTCAAACTCCGTTAATCCTACCTCAATCCAAGGTCGCCAAGACCAGTAGACTGAGCCTCCCACCCCGAGGTGTTGCCAGAGGAGCCTAGAGTCGAGGCTCTGCCAAAGGGTGACTGTAAATCTCCTTTTTCTGTTTCTTGTCCTTTGAATCTGAGGTAGGTCTATAAGTAAGGTTTGGAAAGTGCTATAATGTCAAATCCTCTGTCAACCTATCTTATGAGGTAAATTCCAATTTAGCCAAATGAAGGGATCCAAACGGGCCATTGGTGTTTTTGCTTTCAACTGTTGTTCTCTGTTTTGTTACTGATTTTTCATTCTCTTCCATATTCGCAAACTAACAAAGTGATTTAGTATGTTGACAATGTCTTGTCGTGATTGAGGTATAAAATTATTTGGAATTGAGAACAAATTACTTGTTTCCACACCCATACAGACAGTCCCAAGAAGTATTTTTGCATCATGATAAGGAGAGATTTGCTTCAAAAAAAATGCAAATAGTCAGCAGCCCATCGTAGTCTCATTCTTCAATGTTCTGCTGCCGCCCATTCTCGTAAGCATATATCGTTTAAACGGCTCTAGTAGACAAGTCTCAACCCGGCCTATAAGAGCATCTCTAAGGGTTATGCATTTTTAGTTTTGCATTTGATGGAGTTTACAAAGTTTCAAATAAAAATAGCAAGGATAAAAAGACGTGATCTCCAACGGTTTTGCATTTACTTGGCATTTGAGGGAATTTTGGGTCCACACTTTTTTTGCCCGGAAGGTTTTTCTCTTGGCGCGCGATTTTCTTCATCACCAGTAATTCTTCGCACGTCGCGCGCCTTCGTATCGCGGCATTCCTCGCTCAGCCATTGTCGCACCGTCCAGGTCCTCGCGCTGCGTCGTTTGGTCCTCACCCGTCATGAACCTCGCCCCGTCCTGAACCTCACCCGTCCTGAACCTCGCCCTGTCCTGAACCTTTATTGCAAAGCTTCGCGGCAAAACTTGGTGGTGCTCATGTGTGGAGGAGTCGTACGGGTGGACGGAACGCAGCCCGAGTCGCGCGAGCGTGGGGACGATCACGTTTTGCAAAGCCTGGCGGGCTTGGCATATATGCCAAGTCTAGACCTCTAAATGTCAAGTTATGCAAATTGCAAAGTCTGAATGCAAAACCATTGGATAGTATAGTTTAAGTTTTTTTTGTAAATTAGTAAATGCAAAGTTTAAATGCATAACCCTTGGAGATGCTCTGACAGCGACACTTTAGGCCAGCGGCTGGCCCATTCTTGGAAGCCTATATCTATTGAAGTTGAAGGCAGCCCATCTTGATGTGATCCTCAAGAGAACGATGGAGGGCGGACCGGCGGAGGCGCTCGGATTCCACGGCGATGAGATTGACGATCGAAGTTACCTCTCCTCGCAAATAATCGGCCATCCCTTGCCGCCGCCGGCCGGCCGGCCGCCCTATCCCCTGCAACGAGCGAGCTGGATAACCAGTACAGTAGGCTCCTGACCCCGGGCCTCAGCACCAGCTCACGAACACCCCTTGCAGTGCAGCTTGAACCCACTTCTGCCGCCATTTCCAATTACCAGACGCGATCCTGTCTGCGGTAGAAAGTAGAATCGCTTCTTGGATTCACCAGCATCGGATCACCCCGTACATACAGGATAAAGCAAAGAGATTTCAGAAGAAAAAAAAAATGATGCTCCTTACTACTGCTTGTTCCTTGCGCCATTTTGTTCCGTTGCTCAAGTTGTGCGTGGCCGCGGACGAGTGATGATTTGTGTTTGCGTTGCGGTGTGGGGCGCGCTCTCCGCGCGGTGGCTGGGATGGATCGGGATCGTTCAAACAGGCAATCAGGTGGTTTCACGGAGCTGCCATCTGATGCAGATTTCTGCGTCGGCCTGACCAGTGGGCACATGGATGGACGATTCATACTTGTATAACAGAGATTTTGCGTTATGTGCTGATTTATTAGAACTAAGGCTGTCTCCAACCGGAGATCTATTGGAGAACGTAAGAGTGTGTTTGGTTCCCTAGCTTAAGAGCTAACCAGGCTTGCATAATGCAACTTGGGTCTGTTTGGTTGCGCTAGCCTTGTACGGATTACTTGGCTTGCTGGAAACGTCTAGATTGGTTGTTCTAGCGGAGCCAGGCTCCGTCTCGCGCTGCCCTTTGCTTCCCTCACCTTTCCGTGTGGTGCATCTCCGCGTCTCAGCATCCCCGCCATCCCCGTATCTCCACATCTCCCCTCGTGGTGGCCTGGCCTTGCCCGCATCTCCCCTCGCGGTGGCCTGCTGGCGGGCTGCTGCTGCGGCGGCGGCGGCTCCGCCCACCTGCGAGCTGGCTGCACGCACCGCCCCCGTCGCGGACCGGTGCGGACCGCGCACGACGCAGCCCCTTCACCGCCCCCGCCACGGACCGCGCACGGCGCACCGGTGCGGCCGGGCCGATGACGCCGCCACCGGGTGGGCCGGGAACGAGACGGCGCTGCCGCCTATGTGGCCTCTGGTGGTGCTCCTCGAGCGAGATCTGGAGAGATGCCGCCAAATCGGACACCTATGTCGCCAAATCGGTTTCTACCGTCGTCGAATCTTCCTTCTCTGCCATTGCCAAACCAGAGAAGATGAAGGTAAGTTCACCATGGCAAAGAAGAGATGACTGCACTAGAACTAGTCTGGCAAGCAAACAAGATCTAGCCAGGTCAGACTTGCTTAGACACAACATCCAAATAAGTGTTGGTTGCATAACTATTGCTGACTATAGCTAGCCTGTGCTAGTTTTGCTAGCCAGACTTGGTGAAGAAATAAACCAAACACACCCTAAATATAAATGGATCTCCAATGCAATATCTATAGCCTTATTTTTTAGGTTTAGTAGAGGCATAACTTAAATTTGGGTATCCTCTTTTCTTGAGACTATTTGCAGAAAGTGTTATCTTTTAAGTCCTTTTAGAGAAGACTAAACATAAAAGTCTTGTATACGCTGGTCTTGTTTCTTTTTTCAATATTGCTCCTCGGTGAATGCCCAGCGTGTGGAGCCGATGGAAACTGCAGTATCGATCGCTGTGGCGATGAAAATGGCGTTTAGAGGGGTTAAGATCTATCCGTATTTGAGTCCAAATGTTTAATATCCGATATCATATCCGTATCCGAATACTTAAATCGTATATTTATGATGTCGACATTCAATCGTATCTTATCCGACATTGTTGACATTATCCGTATTCGAATCCGAATCCAACAAAAAAATGAAAACAAATGTGATATCAGTGATATCCGTTCGTATTCGATCCGTTTTCATCCCTAGGCGTTGCCCAAACACAACATTGGCATATTTTCCGAGATATGTTTTCAAAGTTCTTGATCAGTGCAAACCAACTTGATATGTGACTTGATGGGCAGCTGCTGTTATTCTGCCATGTAGATTTCAATCAGTCAGGATAAAGGTGGTAGAAAATGAAACTGTACAGTAATAAGTTCTCCAGTTATGTAAACATGCTACGTGGTTCCCATGTTAACCTATATCTCACGGAGTGTATCATTAGTACAATACTCTATCGGTACAAAATGTATCATTCTCACTTCCCAGAGATCATACATTTTTCATACATTTTCAACTTTGATCAAATATATATATAAAATATATATTTATTTTATGAGGCATAATTAGTATCATTAAATGAATCACTGAATATATCTTTTATAATAAACTTATTTAGAGATACAAATGTTACTAATATTTTCTATAAATCTAGCCGAACTCAAGAAAGTTTGGCTAGTAGAAAACCTATGGCAACACTATTTTTGATGAGTTGGTTGGGTTTCTTATGATGGAACCTGTCCACTCAGATTTAAGTTCTCGACTGTTATAAGTGCTTGTATTTTTTGGACATATTCTATAATTTAACGACGTTATGCTTTCAGTAGTAGGCGATGTTCTCGTCGACATCAAGACACGTGTGGTGATTTCGTGAGTCTCGTGATTTGCTGGCCCAATCTCTCGGATGTGCTCATAGGCATAGGATTTGTCAATCTGTGTTCAGAATGAGTGTGCATGTGTGTTGGGCATCTATGTCATATTGTGTAATTCTAAAAAAAGAGAGAGATGGATGGAGTACCTAGAAAGCTATACACAGGTGGTTTTAACACATTATTTGTCTAATAATATATACTTTCTCCATACTCGTAAAACAAGTCGTTTTGGACAAGTTTTGGGTCAAACATTGGGAATATAAATCATAAATACTTTTAAGTTGTTGAGTTTGAAAATATGAAAACCATACGAATAGATTTGTCTTGAAAATTATTTTCATAAAAATATATCTATACCACTTTTCGATAAATATTTTTATAAAAATAAAAAGTCAAAGTTAGACTTTGGAGACCGTGTTATTGTCCAAAACGACTTGTTTTGTAGGTATGGAGCAAGTATATGATTGTGAAGGTTGATTTAACACGGTATTGGAATATGGCATAGATCTCTAAAACTTGTTCACCTTTGCACTTCAAAGTCTTTTTGTAGTAGAGATAGTAATACTTACGGCACGTTTGGATTGGGATTGCGATAGGGAATGAGAAATGAATTGCTATAGCAGGAAGGAATATGGAATGGGTATGCTACTCTTTATTTCCCTATCCCTATTCATTTTTCATTATCCAAACATGGGATCAGATCTACCCCACTCCCTATTTCCCTACCTCACCTTATATTTCCCAATATCCAAATAGCACCTTAGCAAAACCGTATAGAAATCATGCATAGCTAGGTTTTGACAAGTAGAAATAGAGGCTAAGTTTTGTTTTAAAAGCCTAATTCAAACACCCCCATCCCCCCTCTAGCGTTCTAATAAGATGTTGCGTGAACCATTAGATATGATCTTTTTTTTATTTTTGAAGAAAGATATGATCTTATTATTGTAATGTGTATGTACACAAGTTTAAATGAACATTAATATTGTTAGACACTCGACCAAGTGGACCATATTATTAGACTATGATTAAATCAGCATATTAGGGATTGTTTGGCACAGGTTACAACAGCTTCATGCATGAGCTATTGTGATGTTGTTTTTCTCTCCTCTTATAAAGTCAGGAGTTGAGATGAAGCTGAAAAAAATAGCTTATCCTAGCTCTCCTAATTTCTCTCTCTCTCCCATCCATGCATGGAGTTATTGGTGAAGTTGTTTTATCAAATAGTTTTCCCAAAACAGCTCAGCTTTAACTAGAATGTTGCTCATGATACTTGAAGCTGAGCTATACGGCTATACCAAATGAGACCTAGTTTGGCACATAATATTAGGTGCACAAATAGTGCCTCATACATTAGATAACCATATAGTTTCATGATCGACGACGAATCAGTGTCGTTCGACAGTTTGTGAATTCAGCTATGAATTATCTAAAATAAATCAGTGAATAATACTTTTAATCATGGATTATCTAATCAAATCAGTAAACAGTACCTTTAATCATGGATTATCTAAAACAAATCAGTGAATAGTACTTTGAACAGTCAAGGTGATGCGGTGGACGATTACCACGTCAATTTCTTCAAAACAAAAACAAACACCTAAATAGTGAAGTAATCAGGTGCTATATACAGTACTCAGAAGGTCTTTCCAATGTGACTGCTACTCAGCGAAATAAGGGTGTTCTTTTGGTTTCGGATACTGTAGCACTTTTTTTTGTATTTGATAAATATTGTCCAATCATAAACTAACTAGGCTTAAAAGATTCGTCTCGCAAATTACAGGCAAACTATGTAATTAGTTTTTGTTTTCGTCTATATTTAATGCTCCATACATGTGCCATAAGATTCGATGTGATTGGGAATCTTGAAAAAAATTTAGAAACTTTTTAGAAACTAAACAAGGCCTAAGATCTTTTCTTATCAACAAGAATCAAATGCCCCAAGTTTGTGAAGCAATCAGGTGTTTTCTTCATCTTTATTCGCAACAAGAAAAAAAAGCTGTTCTTCATCTGCATCAACGTTTTCACTTCATCCACGGTAGAGGAATTCATGGCATCTACCGATTCTGGTCAGTGTGAAGTTGAGCGAACAAGTTTTCCCTTAGGTCTTGTTTGGATGTAGTCGGATTTGCATCAATCAACATGTGTTGGGGTGGGTTAGAGTGGAACTTAAACTAAATTACACCCAAATCCACTCTAACACATGTGGATTGAGGTGAATCCAACAACATCCAAACAAGGCCTTAGGGTCTCGGTTTGTTAACATAGGCCGGGAACAGCCTCCAGCGTGGCTTCTACACAAAGTTAGGATTACAGCAAGATAAAGATGAACAAGATCTATCTATCTACTTGAGATACAAGAAAGCAACAGAACATACTATCTGCGCTAGGTACAGAAACCGTAATCATCTTAACAGTCAGTACCTAAAGTATCTAAATTCCAAGCTAAGATGAGCTAGTGACCATGATTAGACAAGGATCAAGATTATGTGCACGTTTAGATTTAGTTAATGTATATGCTAACTTGCTAAGTGTAATTTAGCGGATCATTCCCTGTGCACACTGGTCTGTGGACCATAACAATGTCCTCCGTCTGCTACGCAAGTCTCACAGGGACTGTTGGATAGACGGTTCGCCGTCGGATTTGTCAGGCGTATGTTTGGTTACAATTGTGCAACAGAACAGCTTGTCATGGTGATGTAATCTAGGAAGTGTGGTTCTGTCAAATAGCTCCTGGACTCTGTGGGGGGAAAAGCACAGCCATGAAAGGCATGATGCTTCTTGCATGTAGAGCACAGGAAATAAGGGTTACTGATTAGTGCAATCTATAATACAGTTTTTCTCTTTTTTGTTAATTCCCTCTGTTGTGGTTCCGATTGAACTTGGCGCTGGCGGTGCCCAGTCAGCCAATTGGATGGTTCTACGATGGGAAATTAAACTCACCTAGTTTAGTGCGACAAACTGATCTAGTATGTTTTTACTTGGCAGAGAGTAATGCTGGCGACTGGTGAGCGGTGACTGTTGGCATCTTGATTTTGACTAATGGATATGCCAACAGAGTATCATGCTTATGTTGGAGGTTAGTTTCTGTCCCTATAAACTCCTGCATTGTGACATGGAGCTTGAATGCCACTTGTACAAGTGTATAGCAACTTAATATATCATTGTTCATCAAGGAGATCTTATCCTTGTTCATTTTATCCCTAGACTAGACACTATAGTCTCATGGAGATTGAATGACACTTGTACAAGTGTATACTTAAGCAGCATACATATCCTTGCCATTTGTGCAGTTTAAGAAGCTATCTGAAATGAACATTTAGCCTTCTGAATTGTCAAGCCTGATGATTGTCCTATTCTATTTGATATTTTTGCACAGCACTTAGACAACCTACATTGCACTGAGTTTTTCATGTAAAAAGATTGTACCACCATGCAATAGATTGGGCGATTGGCACATCATCATCAAGCATGCAGCAGATAGCTCTACTTGTGCTAAAGATTCCAGGGAAGAAAAATACAGCACACGATGACCCACCCAACTACATATATATACCCCCCTAATAACTGATCTAGCTATCCCTCCAGAAGGACTAAGCAGCACATCATTATGGATGCAATTCCATTAGGCCATCAGCTAAAAGTAAGCAGACGTTCTTGACATGCATCCAGAAGAGGTAAACCGGTAATTAATGATAACTACAAACTCATAGCTCGTGACTAGAACTAACTAAGCCGCATCAGTTCGCGACCGCCTTCTTTGGCTTGGGCGACGCCGCCTTCTCGTGGCCGCCGTGCGCCCCTGGACCTGTAGCGGCCGCATTGAGGTCCGGGATCGGCGTGCGGTTGCCAGCTGCCGCCGCCACATTCCCGTTGGACTTGGCGTTGCCGTTGTTGGTGGCCGCCGCCGCCGCCGTTTTGGCGATGCGCTGCTTGAGCTCGGTGAGCAGGGCCTGGTTCTCGTGGTTCAGCAGCAGCGCCTTCTTGCGCAGCCGCTCGTTCTCCTTCATGATGAAGCAGTTCTGCAGGTACAGCTTCGCGTTCAGTCTGTCCATCCTCAATCGCCCTTGCCTGCCATGCCACAACAAGGAACGAAACGAAGTTAGATAGCAGTCAGACATGGTTGCATGCTTGCATCCCTGACCCGCCTGCGGGGGGCCCATGTTGCAGAGTATCAGACCAAATGCAAAATGGAACAGAGTGCTAGCAGAGCAGCAGCAGTAGATACTGAAGCACGTCCATTCTGATTTCTGAAACTTCTATTCAATAAAAAAAAAAGAACTGTAGAGCTTTCCTGATTCTAGGCACATCATTACAGTTACACCATTGTTAATTGAACATACAACCTCCCACTAGAACATCCAACTTGCAACTTTGCAAGGTTGGTTGCCAAGGCAAATAAACAAATCAAAGGCATTGGGGGCAGCAGGTTGTGTAAAGCAGAAACGAACAAAAAGGGAAGGAAGGAAGCACCAAGAAGTGCTCTGCTACTTCTACACCAAAGCTAAGAGAGAGGATGAGGCCCCATTTGCCACACATGGATCCATGATTGTGCAATGCATGCACGCAACTATGCAAGAACCAAGCGGCATCGCCATGGAAAAAAGTGACGAGACTGAGAGCATCACCTCGTTGGACGAAGCCGCTCGCTCGCTGCCGGGGACAAGACGGAGTCGCTCACTCAAGTAGCAGAGGCCAGAGGAAGGAGGCCGGGGAGAGATTGCTGGTGGGTGAGGCTGGAGACAGGCCCGCAGGAGCTGGGATCGATGGCCAAGTCCACTACTGCCTTTTCAGCCTGTGTTGGATGGATTGGCACATCCGGGGTGGGGTGCGTGGTGGGTCTTATTTATAGGCGCGACCTCGGCCTCGCCTCGCCTCCCTGACGCGCGGGACCGTGTGGTGGCACTGGCATGGCATGGCATGGCACGTACGAGGGGGCTCTGGCTAGTGGCTAGTCTGCCACTCATGACCCCTTTGAACTTGGCGCAGAGGGACAGAGGGGATGCTATGATGCTTGGTCGTATAAGGCAGGCAGGAGGGAGGAGGTGCGCGCAGGACGCAACGGGCCGGCCGCCGGGGGCGGAGAGCGAGGCCGGCCGGACGGACGGCGGCAGGGCGGCGTAAATGGTGGCTAATCATGAGGCCGGGGTGCTGCCTGCCTGCCTGCCTGCCTGGCCTCACCTCACGTGATGCTGGCCGGCCGCGTCTAGGATCGGAGTAGATTTCTTCCGGCCGGGCCTTTGTGCGCGCCACCGCATGCACGCTGACTGCACGTACGGCCGGACGTGTCTCGCCGTTGCCGGCCGGCCGGGCAGAAAACCGCACGTACAGAGAAATTATGGTCCGAGTTACTGTATGTTGCTAGCTTTACCTTTTTTTTTTTCTACGCAGGATGTTACTGTGTACAGGTATATGGGCATAAATTCTTTTTAAGCTGAAAGTATGCCCCCGTTCCTTTTGTGAAAATTACATATGCCCAGGTCGTGTTGGAAAAGCTCGTACTCCGCGTGTAGCTCAACCACCGGCATGCCACATTTCACATAAACATAACAGGCTACGATAACCTGGACCATCATCATAGCTAAGGCTGAGGTAAGGTCTTGTTTACTTTACCTCAAAAACAAAAAACTTTTCAAGATTTCTCGTCATATTAAATCTTGCAACACATGCATGGAGCATTAAATATAGATGAAAACAAAAATTAATTGTACAATTTGTCGAGACAAATCTTTTAAGCTTAGTTGTTTTATGATTGAACAATGTTTGTCAAATAAAAACGAAAATACAATACTACATTGTCAAAATTCCAAAAAAATTTGATCTAAACAAGGCCTAAAGCTAGCCATGGTTTGTCAAGAGGTGATCATGCATCCACCGGAGTACCGGACACAACAAATAAATAAGTCTCCATGATTTCGAGAGCTCCAACGTGCATTGCTTCTCGCCACTGTACTTCATCCTTCCATTGCACACTCATCAACCTCTACTTTTACAGCGGGGAAGTGCAGTAACCGATGTTGTCGTTGTTGTTTTTTGACAAACAGCAACCGATGTTAATAGTCTACTAGAGCATTTATTTAGTGGTTTGACACTGGTGGCCAAGCCAGTATCAGAATGGTTAAGTAGTAGTGACAAAGAGGTCAAGCTGCGTAGTACGACGAGGGGGAGGGGGGCTTCAAATGATGATGATGATGGGCCTCGGCCGGCCCAAGATTCGTAATGATGGCTCGCCTCCGGGTCCTCGCTCATCATCACGCGCCACACCTCTTCTCTCTTTTTTTTTCACTCTCTTTATTACCGTCTCTCCTTTTTTTACAGTACATACATAGGGGATGATTCATGATTATCATCGCTTTACTGCGCCACCATCGGGTGATGATGATCTCCTCTCCCAGCAATTGAATGCCTCACGATTGAAGGCCCTTTCTCAGCTCCTCTGTTTTTACTGCACGCCTGTCATCTCCTCATATCTTTTTTGCTCATCCTTCTTTACCCTTTTTCTTTTTGGCTGATGAACGTGGTTGCTGACCTGCTGCAAGCAGCAGTCCCTGAAGGAAATTCATGTTGCGGCACTAGTGGACTAGTGGTGCTGCTAGGGTAGAAAAGGAAGATTGGTTGAGAGTGAAAAAAAAAAGGCAATGATTTTTAACAACCAGGCGTTAATAAAGGATGCAAACATACGAGAGCAATTTCTGAAGCATGTTTGGTTAGTTGCTAACGGTTTCTGAAAGTTGTACTCTATCCTAAGTCAAATAATTCTACGTTTGGCCAAGTCTATAGAGCAAAAAACACCAAATAGGTATCATAATATTGTTTTTTATTAATAAGTTTGATTACACACAACATGGTTTCACATAGGATAAAATAGAATGGCTTTTCTTTAGAGATGGAGGGAGGTTGTCCCCCAAAATGCAACTCTTAACATTTCTAAAGTCGAACTAGTATTATTAGATTAATAATGGGATATACTTTTTATAGTAAATTTGGTTGAGGCAAAACAAAATTTATTATTATGACCTTAGTCAAAATTTTCCAATTTATGGTTCATATAACTTGCTAATAAATAATACTCCCTCCATTCGTCTTTGCCCCCAAAATAAATAACTTTCTAAGATTTAAATGTTTATCTAAAACAAAAATCACTACTACAAAAAATCTTTCCTATGACCTTTTTTCCCTCAAAGGCGGGCAGACTGGTGGCCCACTTTAGTTAATGCAAGCCGAGCTACCAGCCCAACAACCGTCTCGGTTAATAGGTTAATTGAGATGGTCACTATAACACAACTGCTACAGTTAATCTCCTATTAACCATGGAGATTAACCGTGGCGGTTGACCTAGTACACAAGTTAATCATGGGTGCATACAAACAAAAGTTGTCAAGTCCAGGAGACGTTCATTGGGAAAAGAAAGTTAGCAATGATACATGCGTGTTTTGCTAGGGTTCTAAATTCGTGTGGAAATTTTTAGAAGGTTATTTATTTTGGGACGATTGGAGTATATTATAAGTTGTTATGAGTTTTCTAGATATATGTTTTTTATCAAATATGTAGACATAATCCGTATAAGGTATGTAGCAAATGCTATATATACTAAGGTATGTAGCAAATGCTATATATACTAAAAAGATATAAAAGGTATGTAGCAAATGCTATATATACTAAAAAGATATAATGACTTATAATTTTGGTACGGAGGAGTTTGCATATGGTGGTAACCATGTATGGTGTGAAAGAAATGCTTCAGACACTAAACTTGTTCGACTGCCCCTAGAGGCGACCGCTAGAGACATCAACATAGCTAAATCAGAAAGAGAGAAAAAGAACTTGCTTTCTGCTCTTTCTGAATTCCACGGTGCCATTGGTTTCTGTTTCAGAAAATGGAAAGTGTTCTGGCATCTGCATCTTTAATGCACTTATTAGCATCTCTTTCGTTATTACATCATCATAAACGCATTGTCCATGGTTTGAATTTTGAAGTAAGGCCTTGTTTAGTAGGTGAAAAAAATTAGGTTTCACTACTGTAGCATTTTGTTTTTATTTGATAATTATTGTCTAATCAGATCAAAAGATTCGTCTTGTAAATTATAGATAAATTGTGCAACTAATTGTTTTTTATCTATATTTAATGCTCAATGCATGGGTTTAAAGAATCGATGTGACGATAAATCTTGAAAAACTTTAAAATTTTGGGGTGAACTAAATAAGGCCTAAGTCTGTAATATAAATAAACAACAAGGCATTAGCGTCAAAACAAAAGCTTGCTACTAAATCACACGATATTATATATAGTGGCATGTTCAAGGAAACAACATTAGCAGTTTAGCACCAAACGGTAGCCAATAAATGGTCAAATATGTTTGTTTAAGGGGATATTTGGTTGCTAACCATAGTCTACCACAACTAACTTTTAGCAAGTGTGGCAAGCCATAAAAAATGTGGCTAGCAAATTGGTTGTCACACTTTGTCATGCCTAAAGAAATCTGGCCATATTTAACTCTATGACATGTGGAGCTCAAAAGAATCATGGCTAAACTTAGTTGTCAACTAAATACTTGCCAACTTGATCAAACTTGCCTAAGATAAAGTGTGTAGCAAACTGTGGCTAACAACCAAACAGTCTCTAAATGTTGCAGTGTGTCCCATTAACTAGGGTATCACCACTTGAGAGTAGAATCTAGTCCTACATCTACATGCCATCGATGATATCACTGAAAAGTGCACCTTAAGCAGATTGTGAGTGCAATAGATAGACCGGAGTACCAGAGAGACGGATGCATCCATGTGAAAGGAAAAAATGAAGAAAAATCATATCTAACCAAATCTTTTCCATCCAAGGCACTAGGGCCTTGTTTAGTTCCTGAAAAATTTTACAAAATTTTTCAGATTTCCCGTCACATCGAATCTTTAGACGTATGCATAGAGTATTAAATATAGATGAAAATTAAAACTAATTACACAGTTTGATCGAAATTGACGAGACGAATCTTTTGAGCCTAGTTAGTCTATAATTGGACAATATTTGTCAAATACAAACGAAAGTGCTACTATTTCTATTTTGCAAAAATTTTTAGAAGTAAACAAGACCTAGGAGCAATATGATTGTACTGCTTGAACTCCCCTGCAGCAATGCTAATACAAGACACAGGATGACAGGACCAATATAATGATGCATGTGACGTTTCATAAAAATAAGAAGTTATGGTTCCCGTGAGTCCGTGACAGAGTGTAGTCGCGCGCGGTCCAAATCCTTGCCATAACCATCTTCCATATGGTCGCTCGCAGGTTCTGCTGGCCATGGAGACAGGCAATTGAAGATGCAATGCAAGTGCATGGCCACGATATGATAGCTTATTGAAAGCAAAGGCATCATTTGGATTTCCCCTTCTCGTGTGCTCTTGCCACACCCAAGTTATTGCACCCACTCGAAAGCTTCATCGATGCCGCTGTCCATCCATCGATGATCCATCGGGGTCCGGGGCTCTACTCCGATGTCCGATCCAACACATGTGCTAACACTGTAACACACACACACACGCGCGCGCGCGCGCGCGCGCATGGTGAAAGGAAAAAGAAACACACTTTTACTCGATTTGGCTAAGGTTGGATTTCTCTGTACCTAAGATCTATAAGCAGAGACCTCTACTTTTTTCTTTGTTTGAAGGATAGAAATTGTCTAGCAGCATATATATACTAGTACAAATGCAATGTAGTGCTAGTACATAATCGAGTAGACGCTGCTTGCTGATGGTGCCAAGCCAGCCTGTTTGCTTCGGTCGAATCTGCCAGTCATTCTCTGATAACAAATCAGTCAACGATACTTTCTATCACGACTTATCAATCAAACTAACGAGCAGACTTCACTTCACGCGCCAATGGCTGCAAGCTGAAATGGCTGCTTGCTTAAGCCATCCTGCGCCAACCGCCAACAAAGGAGCTGCTGCGACGGTTCTGCCTCTGCGTGTGCCTGGTCATCTCACAGACCAGGTTGGCCAAATATACTGTGTACGAGTAATTAGCTGCATGGTTTCTAGAAAGGCATGATGGAAGATGGCAGGCAGACCAAATGCAATGCAATCAGGAGATCGAGTACGTACTACACGGCAGAGGCGATACTAGTACATGCATGTGCACGATCATCAATGGGGTTCGGCGAAAAGGGGCTGCGCGCAGTGCACTGTAGGGTGCAGGGTCAACGTGTCGCATCGATTCGCTCCGCGGAAAACCATCGAGACCGGGAAACTTTTTCCTGCACGACAAAGCTTTTTTTCCATTGAGTGGTCACGTGCGACTGCACTCTGTCATGCACGGGACGCGTTGCAGCTGCGAACCACCAGCTCGTCCCTCAGCGGCTGTTGTTGTTAGCATCATTGACGTGTGCTGGTGCCACTGTACCGTACATACGAGTGTTCGCCCAACGTGTATCGTGAACGCGCGATGCATGGCTACTCGTCCATCACACACCTGTTGCTAGCTTGCTTCTCTGCAAAACTATGAGGCCATATTTAGTTTTCAAAAAATTTCAAGATTTCTCGTCACATCGAATCTTGCGACACATACATAAAGCATTAAATATAGATAAAAAAACTAATTACACAGTTTGTCTATAAATCACGAGATGAATCTTTTGAGCTTAGTTAGTCTATGATTAGATAATATTTGTCAAATAAAAATGAAAGTACTATAGTATCCAAAACCTAAAATTTTAAGAAGTGAACAAGGCCTGAGTATATATGGTACGAGTTAGAAGGAAGGAATCGTTGGAGTACGTAGACGACACTGCAGCATTTCAAACCAAACCTTAAAGTCTTGCTTAATTCACACCAAAAACTTAAAAAAAATTAAAATTTTTCGTCACATCAAATTTTTGGACGCATATATGAAGCATTAAATATAAATGAAAATAAAAAACTAATTATACAGTTTACATTTAATTTGTGAGACGAATCTTTTGAGTCTAGTTAGTCTATATTCAATCAATAATTTTCAAATACAAACAAAAGTGCTGCAATAGCAAAACATAAAAAATTTCACCAGCTAAACAAGGGGAAAATAAATTGTGATATTTGCCAGACGACCATCGATGTCGTGTTGAATGTCGGCCGACTCAAGATTTTTCGAATCAAATCTTTAAACACATATATAAAATATTAAATATAGATTAAAAATAACTAATTACATAATTTATCTGTAATTTTTGAATCTTTTAAGCCTAGTTAGTTCATAATTAGATAATAATTGTCAAATATAGACGAAAATGCTATAATATCCAAACGTAAAAAATTTAGCAACTAAGGCCTTGTTTAGCTCCAAAATATTTTGCAAAATTGACAATGTAGTTCTTTCGTTTGTATTTGATAAATATTGTCCAATCATAGACTAACTAGGCTCAGAAGATTCGTCTTATCAATTTCGACCAAACTGTGCAATTAGTTTTTATTTTTGTCTATATTTAATACTTTATGCATGTGTCTAAAGATTCGATGTGACGGAGAATCTAAGAAATTTTACATTGGGAACTAAACGAGGCCCGAAAAGCGAACGCCCATCTAGCTCGTTGTTGAAGAGAGCATCCATCCGGCGATCGATCTGCTTTTGCATGCACCAAACCACCGCGCAGCCAAGAAAGCTGTCTGTCGACCTGGCCCTGCTGGTGGACGACAGCAGCTGATCCCCTAGTCAACCGGTGTGTATATACATGATTCGAGTGGCACGAGCTGATTGATGAGCCAGCGCATGCAGCAGCCCAGTGTGATGGTGCAGCACATACGTACACGCACGCCCGGCCGGCTCTCGATCGTCCGAGTCAAACAAGGACCGGCCGGCTCCCCATGCATGGAGCCGCACCTGCCTACTGTACTCTCTCCTGCATCATGAGCGCACCTCGTTCATTCGGTAGCGTCGTAGCGGCACAGGAGTAGCCGGATCATCATGCCGGCGCCGACCGCCGACGAGACGATCATCATGTAGGCTGCTAGCGGAAGCAGAGCTACTCGTAACCCACAACAGGCTCGGCGCGGCGATCAGTCTGTGGTACGGTGATCTGCTCGTACGTGGAGCCGAGCGAGCAGAGCGCTGTGATGTTGCGCTAGCTAGGCGCCGGTGCAATTGCCACTCCCCCTCGATCGCAGATGGGAGAGAGGGCGACAGAAGGAGCGGTGCCGCCGGCCGGTGCTGGTGCTGGGCTTTGCCTGCCCGCGGCTGCCGATCGAGCGTAGTACGTAGGGGATGCAGTGGCAGTCGTGCAGCAGACTGGCGAAAAGACCAAAAATAGCAGCTCTACTCTTCTGCACAAACGGACCGTCTCGGCTCTCGCCGGGACGCCGGTGAAAAGGGTGACACTGGCCGGGCCGGGGTCGGTGTGAACGTGTACTGTAGGCGTGCAGACCCTAATAAAATTCTCAGCAGGGACACGCCCGGCTGTGGGTGTCCAATAATTTCACGTCCGTGCGTCCCGCCACCTTTCGCGCTGGAGTGTATCAAAATCCCACGTGCGACGCGACGCGTCTCGCTCGCGTTGGCTACGGACGGTCGATCCATCCGTTCCCACAGGCCACAGCGACTCCCGATCCGAGCCAGCTGGTTCTTGTCCTGGGAAAGCCCTGCCTGCCGTCGGAGTCGTCGTCGGACACGCGCATGATGATGCGTCCGACGAAACCAAAGCAAAAAGGCGTCGTTATTTTGTTGGTGCGGAGTTTAATTGTGCGACGGGTCGTTGAAGTTGAGCGAGCCGCGGATGATGCATGGCGCGGTGGTTTGAACAACGGTGCTGCGTGCCTGAGCGGCGCCGCACGGTGCCACGCCCCGCCCGACCGGCCGGAGTCTACCTGATTTCCCGTGACCGGACCAATCGAGCCGTCGACAAAGGGGGCGGCGACGGACGGAGGGGCCGGGACAAAACGCAAAAGGGACCGCCTTTTGCGTTTTAATATGTTTCTATATTTTCTTTGTCAGACTTTAAAAGGTTTAAATCTTTAAAAAATGAGATGCTGTTTTAGAACAGGAGGCGTATATACAAAAAGTTAATATTGTCTAGGGTACGGGCCCAACGCGCACTCTGCCGCACATACCTTAGTCCTACGACATTCTACTTACACTTCTACGTGGTTAGACGATATGGACTAAGGCTTTGTTTAGTTCACCACAAAAACTAAAAACTTTTCAAGATTCTCCGTCACATCGAATCTTATGGTACATGCATAAAACACTAAGTATAGACAAAAATAAAAATTAATTGCACAATTTACCTATAAATTGCGAGATAAATCTGTTGAGTCTATTTATTCTATGATTGGACAACAATTATCAAATAAAAATGAAAATGCTACAGTATCGAAAACCAAAAAGTTTTCGGAACTAAACAAGGCCTAATTATAAAAGATAGCAATAGCTTGTACTTTCAAATAAGCACCAAAATGAGTTTATCAAGATTTAGATTTAAAGTTAGACACTATAAGATAGAGCGTGATTTCAGGGGAAAAAACTGAAACTAGTTTCACAATTTTTAGAGGTAAAACAAAATTTCAATGATCTTTTAAGATTAAACCAGTTTTTAGTATTTTTAATTGCATTATTTTCCATGTAAGAGTATTTAGATTTTTTTAAAAAAATTGTTTTTATGAATTTTTGGGTATTTTTTAAAAAATATTTCTATTCTGATTTACTCTCTGAAGTTTCCACTTAGCCCGATTCACTTTATTAAAATGATGTCATATCAGCAAAACCACCATCAAAACAATCCAAGATGTAAGAATAAAATGGTTTTAAAAGTTGACGGAGGTAAAAAAAAATTGGTTTTATATAATTTAGGGAGGAAAATACGCCGATAGTTTTGAGGCCTGAGGGAGCTAAATTACTTTTTTTTTTCTTTCTGAATTTTCCAAGGAGGTAGTCTGGAAGCAGAGCCCAGTACCATTTTTACGTGGGGAACAGCATAGCACCGAATTCATGGAAACTCACGGCCCATTGTAACCCAATGACAACCTCATCACGGGCCAAGCCATCTTCATTGACGATCCATTCCTCACCCCTTTTTGCTCCAATACCATGAAGCAAGCAAGCAGCGCTTACATGTTACCCAACACAGACTCCGGACTCCACTAGTCTTGCTCTCTTGCATTGCTGCACCACAGAACAGAGCCTTCCACACTGGCTGCACCTCCGATCGACTGCTCAGGTCAGGTGTGTTCCGCCTCTGCTCCACGTCGCGTTGCAAATGCTTCAAGCGAGGCCTACACCTGTGAGTTGTGAGGCGTGGATCGGAGAAGACGTCCACTCCAAGCGATGGGATGCCGTGCAGAGCTCCTGCTCGTCTATATCTGCACCGCAAGACCGCAACGCTTGAAGCGAAAGCCGCACGGACCGCGCGTCACATCCCATCCCGCCAATTCCCATTCCTTGACGCCATCAAACGCGCCCGCCCCCAATGCGGCAACACCATTGCCTATATGGACACATGCATGGTGATGGTCCATGCACATGCCCAAACGATCAACGTCTCAGGTTGCCCGGCGAACTTCGTCCGGTGATAAAGAAGATGCGCACGACGCGTTACATTCTCATGGTCGCCGCCCAAGCTCTCGTCGTCGTCTCCGCGTTGTTGTTGGCCACCGCCGCCGCCGCCACGGCAGAGTATGTCCGGCCTGCGCCAGGCCGGATCATCCTCACGGAGCACACCGAGCCCGCCGACCATCCTCAGCAGGTACTCATACCACATCTTCCTATTCACAACTGACGCCGATGTGCTGTTATTGTGCACATGAACATGATCAACAAGATGACGACCACCGACGACACAATCTCTGCAGGTCCATGTATCGGCCGTCGGGGGGAAGCACATGAGGGTGTCGTGGGTCACCGACGACGACAAGCACGCGCCGTCCGTGGTGGAGTACGGCAAGGCCTCCCGGAACTACACCATGTCGGCCACCGGCGACCACACCTCGTACCGCTACTTCCTCTACTCCTCCGGCAGGATCCACCACGTCACCATCGGCCCGCTGGAGCCCGGCACCGTGTACTACTACCGGTGCGGCAACGCCGGAAGAGAGTTCAGCCTCAGGACCCCGCCGGCCGCGCTGCCCATCGATCTCGCCCTCGTCGGTACGTATATACACACTCAATTGTTCGTTTGCTACTATTAGCTGATTTGTTATGAGAAAAAAAAAAACTGCTAAATTCGGCTGATAAGCTCAAGACTTTGACAATGGTGCAGGGGACCTGGGGCAGACGGAATGGACGGCGTCGACGCTGGCGCACGCGAGCAAGACGGGCTACGACATGCTGCTGGTGCCGGGCGACCTGTCGTACGCCGACACGCAGCAGCCTCTGTGGGACTCGTTCGGGCGGTTCGTGCAGCGGCACGCGAGCCAGCGGCCGTGGATGGTCACGCAGGGCAACCACGAGGTGGAGGCGGCGCCGGCCCTGCCCCTCGTCCCGGGCTCGCCGCCGCCGTTCGCGGCCTACGGCGCGCGGTGGCGGATGCCGCACCAGGAGAGCGGGTCGCCGTCCAACCTCTACTACTCCTTCGACGCGGCGGGGCGCGCCGTGCACGTCGTCATGCTCGGCTCGTACGCGCCCTTCGACGCCGGCTCGGACCAGTACCGGTGGCTGGCAGCGGACCTCGCCGCCGTGGACCGCCGCGCCACGCCCTGGCTCGTGGTGCTGCTGCACGCGCCCTGGTACAACACCAACGCCGCGCATCAGGGCGAGGGCGAGGCCATGAGGAACGCCATGGAGCGGCTGCTCTTCGAGGCCCGCGTCGACGTCGTCTTCGCTGGCCATGTTCATGCCTACGAACGCTTCGTGAGTGTCTCTCTTGATCCCGTCGTCTGCTGATGATAACCAGTCCGTTCATGGCGATTTTGTTGGCTGTCCCCGATCGATGACACGTACTCGTCCCAATTCGTTGAATTGCTGTCGTCGCAGACAAGGGTGTATGACAACGAGGCGAACTCGTGCGGACCCGTGTACATCACCATAGGCGACGGCGGCAACAGAGAAGGCCTTGCCTTGAAGTGAGCAGTGCTAGTCGCCATGCCTAGCCCTGATATTTTCTCATAGATTGACTGATCACTCATCTGGCCGTGTTGATTTGTTAGCTTTGAGAAGAACCACAAGCTGGCGCCATTGTCGATGATGAGGGAGGCGAGCTTCGGGCACGGGCGGCTGAGGGTGGTCAACGCGACCTCGGCGCACTGGTCGTGGCACCGCAACGACGACGCCAACTCCGTGGTTCGCGACGAGCTGTGGCTGGAGAACCTGGCCGCCGACGCCTCTTGCCGGCAGCACGCCGACCCCGCCGCCGCCAATTCATGGGACGATGAGTTGTAGCAGGCCATCTCTTGTTTTTGCCCCCCAAAAAAAGATGTAGTGCATGTCGCTCAAAGTGCTTGCCACTTTCAAAGGCATATTACACGAACATGTAATTAACAATCGCGGATCGGCAATTCACTTGGGCGAGAAGCCGACGAGTCAAATTATTACATGGCGACGCCATTGCTAAATGATACTCGAGACACCAAAAAAACTGCTTTCTAGTAGGAAGAAGCAGGAAGCTCGAGAGGTTAACTAAGCGTGCCAGGTGAGACTTAGAACCTCTGCGGCAGTGCCCCCCGCGCGCCGCCCGCAGCCGCACCACCTACTTCTCGTCCTCGGCGACGACGACGACGACGTCCCGTCGTTGCCGCCGTCGACTGGTCCCTCGACGCCGCATGCGCATGCGGTGCCTACGCAGGTAGAGGAGGAACGCGAGGAGGCCGAGCAGCAGGGCGACGCTGCGGACGAGACGGCGGCGGCGGCGGCTCCATCTCTTTCTTGGCGGTGACCGTAGTGGCCGCGGCAGTTGGCGCGCGTCGGACGGTGCCTCTCCTCCTCCGCCCATCGCTGCTCTGCCGCGCACGGTGTTGTTTGAGCCGGGCGAACGCAAGGAATATGTTTACGAGCGAGGGTGGGAGCTGGTTTCAGCGATTTGAGGATCGTGTGTGTCACAGCTATAAAGACTACTACGTGGTACGTGCAGTGTTTTCTTGCAGGCACAGTTTGGGATCGCAGTTCATCAGGTCCGGAGTCCGGGCTTCCCAAGAGTGTAGTAGGGACACGGATCACTGATTTTTAAGTGAAAAGATGGCAAACACGTGGTACAAAAGTCACATGATCGATCTGTTCAGAGAACTTTTTTTCTTCAACGTAAAAGGTGTCTTCTTAATTTAGAGAACTTCATTCATTCGAATGAAAACACGAGAATCAAAGTAGCTAGGATTATGTGATCCACAGGAATTTAACCATGCGGATCCTATCCTAGCCTGGCACTGCAGCACTACACTTGCGACATCAGAGCAACACGGCATTTTCCAGTGTTGCCCACACGACACTAACACGAGACACGTCAGTGTCTTTTATTCGGTCGATCGCCATACATATAGAACCACTACTACTTCGCAGCTGCAGCAGCTATATATGTCAGCACGTACGTACACAATTAGACACGTGACTGGATGAAGCAAAAGACACTACACCAGCGGCCGGCCCTGCTGGATTGGAGCTCCATCACCGGCCTCATCACTTCTTGCAGACCAGGCCAGTGGTGACCTTGCCGCTGCCGCAGAGCGCGTCGGTGTGCTCCTCGATGATGCCGCCCACGGCGGGCCCATCGTCCTCGCCAGCAGCGAACCGCGTGACCTCGCAGTCCGTGGCGAAGATACCGCCGAACACCTGGTACCTACCGGCGCCGCCCATGACGGGGACCCTAGCGCCGGCGTCGACCCCGGCGGCGCTGACGTAGTCCGGGCGGTACGTCTGGCCCAGCACGCCGTGCACGTCGGCGGTGAGCGCGTAGAACTTGAACGCCACGTTGAGGTGCGCGAGGCTGCCGTCCTCCTCGGGTCGCACGCCGTACCCGTGCACCCTCGAGTCCTCCTCGGTCACCGGCACGGCGTTGGCCACGATCCGGAACACCCCGTCCAGCCGCACCACCACGCCGTTGGCGGGGCCCGTGCGGGAGATGGACAGCGCGGGCGCCGCCGCCGACGACGACGACGTGGGGCTGCTCCAGCTGGCGCCGGCCACGCCGGCGTCCAGCGTGACCGGCGCGCCGTCGAAGGTGATGGCCAGGCGGTCCACGGCGTCGTCCCAGGTGGCCGTCCTCCGCACGCCGACGTAGAGGCGGTGGCCGCCGAAGCGGATGCCCAGCGCCTGCACCCAGGTGAAGTCCCGCGCCGCCACGCCCGCGTCGCCGCCGTTGCGCTTGCCGATGAAGTGCGCGTTGATGTGCAGGTTGGCGTCCGACACCAGGCAGAAGTCGGCGTCCCTGCGGCCGTGGAAGAGGAACTTGTTGCCGTCGCCGCCGACGAAGCGCGGGTCGTAGCACTCCGTGCCGGTCAGCTCACACACTGCTCAATCCATCCATTGATGATTCCAGAAACACAAAAAACTGATCAAAATCTTTGAGCAGGATTATATATATATATATACACGACGCTTACGGCAGATGAGCTTGCAGGACGGGCAGTGGACGTAGCAGGTGTCCCGGCAGCCGCGAGGGCACCGGAGCGCGAGGACGTTGCACGTGGGCTCCGACCCTTGCCGCCCATGGGTGTCGTTGTAGCAGCTCACGTAGGTCGGGGGGTAGACGGGGATCACGTTGGGGTCTGACATGAAGGGGTTTTTCGGTTGGTTAGGGTCCATCGGCTGGGCACCCACTGCCGCCACGAGGAAGGAGGCGGCGAGCAGGGCCACGGCGAATCGCCGGAAGGACGCCATCTTCAGTTTGGGTGCCTGCCGCGGCCGGCGGCGGAAACCGGAGATGAGACGACGATGATAGGTGAAGGTGGACACGCTGAGAATGTGACTGGCACGGTGTGTAGAGTGGCCTCTTTTGTAGTGAGGGGGGGTGCAATGCGCCATTGTCTGTCTCTGAATTAACAAGAGTGTCGTTACAACCAAGCATGGCTTTTCATGGATCAAGTCTCTCGGCAAGTCAACTGTTCGCCAGGATCACATGAAACGATTCCATGCTTGTCATGCCGGGGAACAGAGGCGAGAGGGGTAGTCAGAAGATGAAACAAGTTGATGAAATCTAGCTGCTTGTTTTGTTCTTGATAATGGTGTGGAGTGACATCCTCTCCACGTTACCACAAAACAGAATATACATAGTCAGCAGCTGCAAAGAGAATTTAACTATCCGGCAGCTACGAAGGCAAAGGAATACGCACAGCACGGCGCCACCGGTTCAGCTTTCGAGTTTGCCCGCTCTCAGATAAGCTCAAGTAAACAGGCCGGCAAACTCGATGAACCGGTGGCTCTGCTGGTCATGTCATGTGAGTTCTTATTCAACAACTTGTTTGGATGTAATCATGTTTTTAGTTCTGGAAACCATGATACTGCTAAAACTTTAGAAACTCCACACCTCTCTAAACCAAGGTTTGTGCATATCTTGTTCTAAAATCGTAGTTTGTTGACAGCTGATACTACAATTTCTCAAAACCACAATATCCAAATATGGCCTTGTTTGGATGTACTTTTTGAAAATTGTGGTATTATAAGCCAAAGAGATACAAAACCGTGGTTTTGAAAAAAGAGGTCATGAGTGAGTCACTAAAAACTCCGAAAGACTACACATTTTTAACAAAACTAAAGTATTCTGCAAAACCGTAGTTTTCTCCAATGCTCCACTTTAAAACCAAAGAGGGCTAGGTGCAAGTGGAAAAACACATGAGTACGGTACAATCTTAAGGGGGTGTAGCTGTGTAGGACACGACGTCACGACCCTAGCTGCTAATATCTTGCTTCAGGTTTAGCCGTTTAGGATGTTACTCTCCTAACAAGTCATCCCGGGTCTGGACCACATAGCTGGGCTATCGTTGGAGTTTGCATATTGCACACAACGCGTATTGTAAATCCACAATGTGCATAGGTTGTGAGTGTGTTTCCCCACTTACTCCACTAATATAGAAAACACAAACTGTCAATTAATTCCTGAAGGGAGCCTATGAAATAGGCTTAATCTAAATAGGCACTAGAACAATGGGGAGGACAAGTGGCTGTCATAAATCACAAAGTGGAATATAATACATGATTTTAACATTTTGCAACTATTTATAAGCAAATCACTTGTTAGCAAATTAAGTGCCTAGTTGGAGGCAGAGTACTGTGGAAGTTAAAAAAGTGTGTGGCATTGCCGCTAATAGACCTCAAGCTACAATATTTCTCAAATGATACTAACCTACCAAAAGAACCACTTCTTCCCAGCTGGAGATTTTGTCCTCTCCCCTGTAGAACTTTGGTTCTCTCGTTTTGCCATACCATTGTTCAGCGCTTCTAGCCTTTTCCTGCAAAAAAACAAATTACAGATTTAGAAGTATATAAGTACAGATTGTTCAGACAAAGGATACTTTCATTTGAAGCAAGCATTGAAGCACTTTAGTGACAGTATATATTGCTCTGTTCAGTAACTTGCAGACAGTAGTTCTACACTCTTTAGTATACTGCAAATGCCACATCGGTAATATGTTGGCAAAACCAAAACAGAAATTCCACACATTATTAGGAACATTCATTAATCAAGAAGGTAAAACAACAATGAAGATGGACAGTGATGACAAGAAATAAAAAACTATGTACAACTGTAAAGATGTATCAAGTCACTTGAGGGCAGAACTATGTGTATATGTGCATAATCAATTAATTCGGCTTTCCTGTTAATGATCACATAGCGTTTCTGTTCACAATACATAACTGAAGCTTGACCAAAGTTGGCATGATCATTTCAGATGCTTGATTTTATAAATTAAATCATTATCGGGACTTGAATTATGAATTTACTGAGTTTAAGTTGATCCTTGTCATTCCAAATCAGAGAGAGCTAAGTACCATTAGCCCACTATGCTCTATTAGTTCTTATTTACTTACTATATGACCAATACAGAATCAAAACAACTACCTTGTATCTTCAAGCTGTCCATGCAAGCTCCATCTCTGTCGAAATCCTTCCATACCCTCAAGTCCACTAGCAAGAATCATGCGCCTACAAAGCAATATAAGATCACATGCAAGCAGAATAAAGCTGCGTGAATGAGTCAATAGGAAATTCAATATGGTTCATGATTCCCTCCATTTATTGTACTGTAAGTAACACTAAGCAAAATAAAATGTCTCCAGTTTTAACATATAAGCTATGTAATATTATTTTAAATCAGGTCTGCATGCATATTTAGGGACTTCTTTACCACTTTTGCCCTCTTTTATTAAGAATTTTATTTGACCTCTCAGCATTTATGAATAACATCCATACTAACCATTGTATCTACTATCACGTGATCCCAAGAGATTTAAGGATATCCCAGATATGTCACTTCACATTTTCTTTGTTTGTCACCTAATTTTTGTGCTTGACCAAAATATGCCTTACAGAAATGGAACCAACAGGGTACAGCCATAAAATATCATCAGGACGTTTTACTAGCGCATTCTTTTGGAATAAGAAACAGAATAAGCACTACTTGTCAGAACAAATAATTGGTGTGCACATGAAGGTCTAGGAGCTCCTTCCAAAAATAACAGTATGCTAAGCAGGATCTGTAAGCTATCTCAAATGACTAAAGAGTTGCTCAGCAGTTGGGTGAAACATAGGATTAGGGGGTTTAGGGGCTACGAACCTAAAAGCACAGAAGCATGCTGTACAACGATGTTTACATTGTGTGTTTTGTTTTACATGATTCATGATTCTTTGGCAACAGTCAATAGAGCTCTGTGAGGTCAAGTAGAAAAATTATCCTAAAATAAATTATGTATTTGGCACAATCAAGCTAACATGCACTGAGAGAAGCTATGATCTGTTGTTTCTCATTAAGAGCCTGGGGCTAGGACCTCAGAAACTTTGATCTTGGGAGTAGTCTAGTTTCTCTTTCTCCGTGGTTCTAGTGGTCATCTCTATCCTATCCGTGGTGTGATTGTTCTCATTTTCTAGCGCATGTGGGTATGTGGAGTGTGCGCGTCATGTTTTGGGTAGTCTCTTTGTTAATATTTCCTTTTTAATGAAATGACACACAGCTCTCCTGCGCGTTTAAGACAAAAAAACATTAACGTTTAAGGTAGACAGAGCACACTTAGCCTCCTACTACGTTGGAGGATCAGACTTGATAGAAATGGTTGTCAGCATCCATTAAGTTTACTACCATTACTCTCTAAAAACTACACAATTCACCCCAGTAGTGTTGCATAAGCTTTTGCTCATAAAACAATCAATTCCTATATTAAAGCTTGCTACAATGAAATTAATCTAACAGGTGCAATAACTGTCAAAGCAACGAGGAAAGCAAATACTTGTTTGCTATGTAAGCATCAAATGGCTTAATAATGGATTATGTGACAAAATTGCAAAATAGACTACCACGTCCACAAGACAAATATTTTGTATGGGAGTTTAGACATCCATTGATATAGAAGGTTGCATCAAATTTTTTAAAACACTATCGTGTGTATTGGTGAATCTTCTGAAAGCTTCTTGGATCAGTATACACACTTGGATTATCCAGATCAATGGAGAAGAAATTATGTTCATGCCAGACTCCTTACTTAGTTACTAGTTTCAATGGAGAGGAAAAACCTTGATACAAATACATTCCTTGCTAAGTGTATCACTCCACTACAATTCCTAAATATTTTATGAGAAAAAAACCTTTTAAGGTTCATGTAGCAGATAGGATCATAGGGATGCCATTTCACAAGCTGCTTATCTCATGATCATGCTATGCTTGATTAAAGGGAAAATTATCAGCTACTGGACTACCTTTCTAGCAGTGTTACTTCTGATTGGAGTTGAGTAGCTCTCTCTTTCGCTTGTTCCAGGGGCATTGAAAAACCCAATTTATATTCACTATTTTGCATCCGCTCTCTTATTTCCTTGTCCTGTTATAAGACACAATGCAGCACTGTTGAATAAGCACCAAATACGGTCAGGCATGGCCAAATGGTTTTAGTATAACTAACCCGTTTCTCAGCACATTGTCGGTATAGCACAATTTCATCTTGGCAGAATGGCTCAATATCATTGATTTGTAGGCCTGGAGAATAGAAACAATGTTTTTTTTTATAGAACACTTTCCTTCATAAATGCACATGGAATAAGAGAAACATGCTATCAATGTCACAAAAACCAGTTACTCACATAAGAAAAGGTTCCTGAGTATACCATCACAAAGCTCAACACCATCAAGGACATGTGATGCGATCTCTTTTGGTATGACAGGGGATGGCGGCCCGCGCATGAGATCATCACCAACAAGGATGGTCTCCTCCATTGTTTCTTGCTTATCAACTGTAAGAAAAATAGTCATTAGAAATCGACCGCATGATACAAGAAGCTATAATCACTGCACAAAGTTGAAGGCTGCAAACTGCAGTTGGATTCAGCAAAGATGAGGTACTGACTATAAACTGAAGATTCGAATTGTTGGCCTACTTGTTTATATTCTTTGATGGCATAAATCAACTACTTGTATAATCAGCAAAAGAGCTTTTTATCATCCACATCTCATTCATTTATAAATACGAAACCTATTATGCTCAATGTGTTGCAGCACAACATTGCACAGTGTGCACCACCCCTTCTATACTCCTTTTGCAGTTAAACTTTACTACATCGTTCCCAAATTACGTGCTATTTCCACGAGCAGTTCTTATATTAACCTGGCTGACATCACCTTTAGTGCAAGGGCTCGGCACCTAGCTAACAAACCATTTAACGAAAACCTTACTCCCAATCCAACACTAGTAACCGACTACCAATTTATTTGACTACTGCCCCAAAATTGACACCAGATAAACTCATGTAAATAGGGATGAAACTGGATCGGATATAAACAGATATTACAGATACATAGTGTCGGGTTTAGTGAATTTTAATAACTATTCCATATACGTATCAGAAATCCAACTTTGACTATTCGGATTCGGATACAGTATGGATATTAAATGTCCGCATTCATATATGGATTATCCATGTAGTCTTTAAGCCCTTTCAGAGTAGGCAGATATCAGGAAAAATCTGTCCCATTTTCATCCCTACATGTAAGTAACAAAATGGCAATAGAAAGACAGAAGGTGTGCCCTTACCATCCATGGTGGCTGATTAAGCTCGCAAACCCCCAGTGAACAAGCAACCTGAGTCGTTAACACCGAAAACCCTGCAGCAATGGTGGGCCAGGATTCTGAGGTGGGGTATTCAAAATATAATAAAGGGTCATTAAATATATTTTTCAACCTAAAATCTAATATTTGGCAATGTATAATACCATATTATATAGTAGTAATTGTATAATTATAGCAGATATAACACATATTTAAGCATGATTTCATAGAATTGAGCATAACTTGAAATTGTTTAAGTACCTACTAGTCAACATATCAAAGTGACAAAGTCTCAAATATAGAGATGATATGAAACAACATCTTAAAAATTACAATACAACTCAACTTGCTCTAAGTAATTCTCACAGGTTTTAGCTCTGCTCCTTGGAAGTCATTCACAAATTGACTCCAGTAATAATAATACTAATAGAGAAGCCAAATGAGCGATTTACCAAATTAATAACTTACAAATTCCAATTCACCGGTGCTGGTGGACAGGACAGGTGGAGTTGTAGCTCATTCGCTCTGCTGCAATCGGCAATCGCCCGTCGCCTTGGCCTCTCGGTGCGGCCCAGCGCCTAGCCGACCGCGGAGGCACCAATCGGCAGTGGCTCACTGGCTCTGCTCCAATCGGCGGAGTGGCAGGCCGCCGGACACCCTACGCTGAGCGCTCGGTGCTCGAATGCCCACCCTGCACGCCCGGCGCGGCCACCCGCAGCCCCAGGTCACCGCCGTCAGCCCGCAGCCGCCAGGGTTTTGGAAATGTGAGGGAGAAGAGAGAAGACAGGAGGAAAGGGGAAGGAGTAGACCGAACAAGTTGGCGACTCGGATTACTCGCGTGTGCCTGCGCGAGGGGTCCTGGGCTGGGCTCCTGGCGGTGGGGGCGTCTGGGAGAAGCTGGGCCTATGGCTAATGGGCCTTGTTGGGCCAGCGCGTAAGGAATGGAGAGGGTTTCTGCGAGCTGCAGTATAAATAGACACTCCTCAAACCACACTAGCCCCTTCCTAGCAGAAACCCTCCGCCGCCGCCGCCGCCGCCGCCGCCGTGCCGCTACTTCTCAGCTGGTAGTTCCTTCCACGATCCAGGTATGGCGTCTCAATCCTCTCCTGGTTTTACGTATCCTGGTTCCTGTATAAGTATCCTGGTTCGGAATCATTGGAGTGAGCGATCTGGTTCGGGATCGTTAGAGCGAGCGATCTGATTGTTGGTGCTGGTATATTTGTTGCAAAATGCATGGTTTTCTAGTGTTATAATGACGCTGTAGATTTGTATTTGGTGAAACAGAGGTGTTTTGCATGTTTATTTGATTGTGGAGGTTCGGGTCTGGATGGGATGTTAAATTTGTGCTCGGTACTCTGATTGTAGGTTGACAATTAGGACTAAAGTTATTCAATTATTAACCTGGTTTTACTAGCAGGCGAAACCATAGTTAAGATTTGTTGTGCCACTTAATGCTTTCTGTAGTTGAGGTGTCTCATTTTATATGGATTCATGTATCCGTATTATCGAAATCCGATGGATATTTCCTAGTGTCAGTGTTGCCCCTGCACTTTGAAACACTTAATTTCCTTGTTTGCAATCACACATAGATTTCCTTTTCTCATAGATTTACTATATGATCACAATTTGATTTGTAGGTTAATCTGTATAATCATGTCCTTGTGTTTGCTGAATGTACTATATGTTGATTCACTATGTCTTAATTTAGTTACTTTCATGGTGCTAAAAATGTGGACTAATTATGACATTACTTTTGGCTTGAGCAGGATGAAGTTTGTTGCTGCCTATCTGCTGGCTGTCCTCGCTGGCAACAATGACCCCTCTGTGGAGGATCTAAAAACAATTCTGGAGTCAGGTAGTTACATATAACCGAATACACATTACAATCTTTTGGTATTCTTATAATTAATTTATCTTCTTTCTATCAAAAGAAGACATCTAGTTTGGCACATGCTTATTTGTAGAATGCTGATAAGGTTGATCATTTACCAAGTGTTTGTTAATATGTTTTTCCGTGCTGAAATGATCACTGCACACCAATATGCTCTTATGATATGATGCTTTCTGTGTATAATTAATCAAATTTCTTCTTATTGTAGTTGGTGCTGAGACTGACAGTGAGAAGATGGAACACCTGCTGTCCCAAGTGAGTGGCAAGGACATCACTGAGCTCATTGCTGCCGGTAGGGAGAAGTTTGCTTCTGTCCCATGCGGTGGTGGTGGTGTTGCTGTTGCAGCAGCTGCCCCTGCTGCTGCTGGTGGTGCTGCTCCTGCAGCTGAGAAGAAGGAAGAGAAGGTGGAAGAGAAGGAAGAGAGTGATGATGTAAGATAACACAGCATTGTTCTCTATGTTTTCTCATAAGCAAATACCTTATTTCATGTTAGTTTGTGATTTCACTACAAACGCCATCATGGTTTAGTTTTATTTTAGGCACCAATCCTAATAACACTGCTCTATTAAACTGAGCTCAGCTACTTAATGCTGTTGAATATTTATTTGCAGGACATGGGCTTCAGCCTGTTCGACTAAGTGGTGTGACATTGTTATCATCAGGGCAGAGGAAACCAGTCATGATGTCAGAATGTTAATGTTAACCTTGTAGGAGACTGATACTTAGTGTCAGTGTTGGATGTTATGCTGGTTGGTTTGCAGCTGAACCAAAGTTTTGCTACCCTATCTCAATGTTTTATTATGAATTGAGTACCTTGCCTAAGCAATGAGCAATGTTTCGTCGTTATTCCTGTTTTCCTATCAGTCTCAATTCATTCAGTTCTTCCTGATTGAGATGGACTAACTTGACTCGTTAATTTGTTGAAGTTTTAATATAAATTGTTGTGATTGCGACCCATTGCTGATATTCTCTGTAATATAGGATTTAGTTTAAATCAAGGCTATGATCTTGCCTCCTTGGGAATACAAAACCTTGGTGGCTTATATACTATAGATTTACCTATTTGTGACTTTCGTTGCACGAGCCCGCAGCATATTTCGGCCGAGGGGAGTTTTGCACTCTAGTTTGCCAAGAGCATCCCGATACTAGACGGGCATGTTTGTGTTTGTAATGCAGAAATTTCAAAAAAAAAACATGTAGAAGTTTCACATGAGTCCGTTTGAATTCAAAGAAAAATGTATAGGAATATAAAATTTTCCAAGTGTTCCAAACAGACCCACGATCCAAACAGTATATTGAGGGTTTAAATTTTTTAAAGACCTGTCCAATAGAAAAAAAACATCACTCCTAATATATGGTGACATGTGAGGTCTATTTGTCATCCAATAAAACTCTTCTCTCCTACATGTTCCTTTCTCTCGTAGCGCCACATCTCACATCTACTCTTAGCATTTGTCGAAATCCTTAACGCACAGGATATCTTGTAGCTTTTGCCTTTAAAATGTCAGTGGTAGAGTGCTAAAAATGTAAGGAATTGTCAAGTTTACTCCAAGGCAATTACATTTGGACTCTGTATATATCTACGGATTTCTGGAATGATCCTTTCCAAAACGATGTGCTGTGATAAGAAGAAAAATTATTTGGAGTTGATATCCTTGATATTGTTTTTTTTTTTCAGTTCTGAACAGCCTCTTCATGTCTTCTAAAGCCAAATGTGGCCGATGTCCAGTTTCTTGTCTATGCACTCGCTTGCTCTGTGCCACGGTATATTCTAGTACTAGTGGTACCCTTATTTAGGATTCATAGATGATCCGGATTCGAATGGTTGGGCTCTGGTTCTTCAGTCCAGTAACAGAGCTTTTCCATCCAAAATGAGCTAATCGAGAAGGATGCCACAATAAATCGCTTTTCTGAAGGGTAGAAAGCAAACCGCAAATGAACTCTTTGCGCGCGCTTATGATTGGAGAAACAGGCGTTGCACTTGCCCAGGCGGGCCTGTATCCTGCTCTGTTTCTGAAACTCAGGTTCAGAAATGTCTGTTGTTGTTGTTGCTGCTGCTGCACTTGCACAGCTGCCACAGTATCTTCGGAGTTCTAACCTCGACAAATAATATCTGCAAAGTGGTCCTTGACACGGTAAGGGCGTGTTTGGCATAACTCAACTTTACTAGTAAATCTGTTTTTTTTAGAAAATAGTTTCATGAGTGACTTTCTAGATGAAGCTGAACTGTTTTAAAAAAAGTGTTTGGCAAAATAGCTTCACCAACTATTTCATGCATAGTTGAGAGAGAGAAATGAGGGAGAAGCTGCAATAAGCTACTTTTTTCCAGCTTCATCCAACTTATGTCTTTGTGAGATGAGAGAAAAAACAGCTTCACCTATGAAGCTGTTTTGAAAATAAGTGTTTGGCAAAAAAAAAAACAGCTCACAACAGCTTCATAATAAGCTGTTGTGAGCTGTACCAAACAGGCCCTAAGATTCACCTGTATAATAAAAAGAAAAAAGGCAAACATGCATGCTGCGCTTCTCCATCG
>Ga0182004_10000130_pt1 | contig 33776 bp, 33 predicted proteins | sample Sormic07211540_1_FD_120479 | JGI IMG/M metagenome (GOLD analysis project Ga0182004, IMG submission 120479) | Endophyte microbial communities from Sorghum bicolor roots, Mead, Nebraska, USA - 072115-40_1 MetaG | ecosystem: Host-associated > Plants > Roots > Unclassified | place: USA: Nebraska...
CCGCGCGGATAACTGCACGCGCGGAACAAAGTTTTAGCAAGTTAAGGATTTTGGCAAGTGTAAATAGCAAATTGTTGGAGAACGTTTTTTGCAACTTTTGCCAAATTTTGTAGTATACCAAATAGAATAGCAAACTCTTGGAGATGCTCTAGTTGCTCAATTACTAGTATCAGCTTTTCTCGAATTTTGCTTGTAAAGAGTTTTTTTTATCGGGTAACACATCCTGAATTAGACTTTAGTCTTTGGCAAATAGCCAGATACAAGGTTCATTATATACAAAGGCACGTGCCTCATTAACACATTTGAATCAGACTCCAACACATAAGCTCCATGGACAGCTAAAGCATCTGCCACCTTATTACATGATCTATTACAGAAATAGACATCACAAAAAGAAAACTCTGTTTGTATAATGTCTCGTATCTGGATTACCAGAGCACCAATAATGCTTCAATCTAAATTCGTCGATTGTGAGCATTAGCAAGCACTATGAAATCTGTCTCTAAGATAATTCTTGACATTCCTAATCGAGTTGCATGGAGGACACTCTTGTAGGCCGCAATTGTTTCAGTATGCAAAGTTGAAGAAGCATAAAAAATGTTCCCAGCCCAGCCACAAGCACCTCTCCATTTGCCTGTAATTTACGAGACAAATCTTTTAAGTCTAGTTAGTCCACGATTGGATAAAATTTGTCGAATACAAACGAAAATGCTACGGTAGCTAAAACCAAAAGTTTTCGTGAACCGAACAAGGCCTTCAATTTGGAGTTTTTCTATATTTGTTTTGACTCTTATTTCTTTGAAGAAATTGACTCCATTGAGCAACTTTTTTAATTAAATCTCCAAAAATATTGTCATACATTATTCTTAGTTCTCGCTGGACAGATATAGACAACGAGATTAACTTCCTAAAATAATCACAAGATATAAAAAATGTTGGAATATGAAAAAAATAGAAATCCTTTTTCTCATCTCCAATAGTTCCCAAAAAATAATAGATAAATTAATGAATTCTATAAGTGGCTGAAAAAAATGTGGAGCATATTTGTTGGGTTTCTCTAGGTGGCCGTTTGGATCGTCTCATTTTAGTCTTTTCCAATATCTTGAGGAGAGATGATACTAAAATTTAGGCTATATCTCTCTTGATACTTAAAATGGGTGTCAGATGCTCTTTGTTGGAGATTATAGGTATTATGTTGGAGATCTATTTTGGTTTTGGTTGCCAATGTGAAGGAGACGATGCTGAGCCGGTCGCTGGGGCCAAAGTGGTCGATGACGAAGTCCATCAGTCCATGGCCTGCTTCAGGAGGACCAGTTTGTGGCCAGACATGCTTCCGCTGACGTCGAGTACCGTGACGAGATCAAGTGGTGCGCGCTCCGACGCCTCGGCGGGCCCAACCCAACGGGGGCCCTGGCGTGCACCAGGACCGCGAAGTTGTCCTGCGCGCGTCTCTCGCGATGGCCGGGTGGCTCGCAGTGCGTCCTGACTCCTGAGCACGAGTACTCCGTCCTGGACTACTTCCCAGTTCCCAGCCGTCGAGAGGCGACGGCTCGTCATTGAATTTGAAAGCGCTGGGTAAGGATGAAAACGGTACGGATATTTTCCGACCGTATTTGAGACCGAATTCGTTTAGAGGGGTTCAGATCTGTCCGTATCCGAGTCCGAATATTCAACATACCGTATCCGAATACTTAAATCGTATATTTATGATGTCGACATCAAATCATATCTTATCCGATATGGTTGACATTATCCGTATTCGAATCCGAATCCGACTAGAAATATAAAAACAAATATTATATCAATGATATCCGTTCGTATACGATCCGTTTTCATCCCTAGCTCTGGGTGACTGGCCAATGTCGCCACGGCATAAACCGTACTTTTTCTGAGCGAACAGTATTTTTCAGACTTAATTGTTTCTGGTTCCAATCTGAAGATGCGACCCCCTCTTGGCTTATTAGGCCAGTTCGCAAAAATTTTCAAAATTCCTCGTCACATCGAATCTTTGGTCGCATGCATGAAGCATTTCTCGAAGACGAAAATAAAAACTAATTGCACAGTTTACCTGTAATTTGTGAGATGAATCTTTTGAGCCTAGTTACTCCGTGATTGAACAATGTTTGTCAAATAAAAACGAAATACTACAGTACCCGAAAGCGAAAAATTTTACGAACTAAACAAGGCCTTAATGTGCGGGCTTGCGGGGAGCCGGCGACTTGAGATCGCGTAAAACTGCGCTGATTGCGAGTTTGCAACCGCCTCTGGGTTTCTTATTCAGGTCAAATTGGAGCCGGGCGCGACTTGCTTCCATATATATCTGTTAAATTTTCGTCTGCGCGTCAGATATTCACCGACTTCTGCAAACAAAATAATTTAAGGAGGCTTCCTTCCATATTTGTCAATTTTCTGTCAGTGAGTCAGACATCCAGATTTAAGACCTTCCTGCAAACAAAACAATTTAAGGAAACGAACAAGGTATTCCCATGGAAACAGCTGGGCAAGAATGTGAGATGTTGGCACACCGGCCAACAGTTCAAAACACCAGCACTCATGAATAAATAAATAAAATAATTATGTGGACACACGAACATCCATTTTTCAAGCACATTATGGCGACAAATATCATAATTGAATTATTTTATTGCAGGAAAAAAAATCCAACACAGATCAAAAGGATCTTGTTTCATACAAGGAAAAAAAGAACCAAAAAAAAAAAACAGTTGCATATAGCATGCACTTCAAAATAGACCGCGAGGAAGAACAAGCTTCGTGCCCCGTTCCATGCCTACATCGGAAGTGGGCGTCAAGCACCAGAAGTGGGCGTCAAGCACCGTGGGTCATTATTCATCCTTATTATTGTAGCATCCGAAGAAACTATGCTTGATGTTGAATCACGTCCCCCTCGTTCACGCAACAGGGCTAGCCTTGATGTCCCATATCTCCTTGGCATACTGGGCGATGGTGCGATCGCTGCTGAATTTGCCACTCCCAGCCGTGTTCAAGATGGACATCTTGATCCATTTCTTCTTATCCCTGTCATGTAACCAAGCATCCAGTTTTTGATATTAAACTATCAAAGGCAGAGGGAAAGGAGAATATCTCGCATGTGTTGGTGATATGATCACTATGTGTGGAAAAAAAGAAACAGAAACAGTAACAATGCTGCATCTAATGGTGGCTAACATGAATATAACACAGTAACTAATATGAAGGCACAAGTAATGGTCATGAGCTTGCAGGTGAGCTTAATGAGAAAGTATATTGTTAGTGTTCTTACTTGTAGGCTGCGTCCACCCGGTCCTGTGCATCAATGTAGCTTGGGAAGTCATAGCCAACAAGGAAATAATCACCACGCCCAAATCCAGAATTCCCTTCAAGGGAATCCAAGAGAGGTTCATAGTCATAGCTGCCAAAAGCGCCACTCCTTATAACCTGCTTGGCTTCTTCAAAACGTGGGTCTGGTTTGAACTGTCACATTGTAAGAAATATAAGTCAATAATAGCCCATCTACTTAATATGACTTGAATAAAAAGTTTAACAGTGAAGTTTAATTGCAGCTATCTTACCAGGCCATTTTCTCTGTCCTTCCTCAGCCCAGCAATCTGATCAGCTTTGGCACCGAAAAGGAAGAAATTATCTTCTCCTACCTCCTCCCTTATTTCAACATTAGCTCCATCAAGGGTGCCAATGATAACGCAACCATTCAGAGAGAATTTCATGTTGCTTGTTCCACTTGCTTCCATACCAGCAGTACTAATATGCTGTGACAATTCGCTACCAGGAATAAGCACTTCAGCCACTGATACATTGTAATTCGGGATAAAGACAACCTGGCAGGAAAAGGAGAAGAGAAATTTAAATAGATGATATGGACCATCATGTATGTAGTAGTATAGAAAAGGGTTACTCTTTTTGATGGATCACATACAAATTAATGTTTCTGAAGGGTTCTAAGAACAATCTGCCATAAAATATCTGATAATACACTGAAAAGCTGATACCTTCAGATATTTGTTGACTTCAGGATCATTGTTCACAACAGCACCAACATCATTGACCAATTTCACTATTCTTTTGGCATTAGTGTATGTTGCAAATGCTTTCCCTCCTATCATGACAGTGCGTGGTGTAACCTTCTGCTTCTCTTCTGCACTCATTTCCTACAAGATTCATAGGCCTATTCAAGACTAGAACAGGGTATATAAAAAAAATCTGCATCTAAAGAATTTAGCTCAATATGGTAAAACCAAAAAGGGTACAAGCACCACTGCAAGAAAGGATGCAGGCAGCTCGAAACCTACCTTTAATTTTTTGTATCTGTAAACAGCTCCCAATATGTTTAGGAGTTGTCTCTTGTACTCATGTATACGCTTAATCTGTATATCGAAAAGGCTAGTTGGATCAATCGTAACACCTGTCACATCCAACACATGTTTGGCTAGGCGCTTCTTGCAAGACAACTTGGCTGCTGCCCACTCAGCATGAAGCTTTTCATCATCTGCAAACTGTTGAAGGTTTTCAGTTATACTGTTATAGAGTAATGACAAGCAGATGCAAGGTTAGAAGCATTCACACATACTTTGCGAAGTCCAGTAAGCAGATCAAGATTACTAGTCCACTGATCTGACTTTAGCCATTTTGTGACTATTTCACTCAACTCAGGGTTACAAAACCGGAGCCATCTTCGAGGCGTGATTCCATTAGTTTTGTTTTGGAATTTGGTAGGCCATATAGAGACATAATCTGCAAATAGTTCTTGCTTCAAAATGTTGCTATGCAACTCAGCCACTCCATTCACCTGCCATAAAAAATTGAATACGCTTCATGACATTAAATATAGCAGTAGAAAATGGAGAATCTGGAACTACTTGGAGCACATTGAGGTTCTGCCAACAATTTATGAATTTTCACATCTTAAATGAATTATAAGTTTTTAACATGAAGAGGAGGGCAGCAAATCCAATATAATAGACAGCTGATTTTAGTACTTCATATTGCTCATAGTGACATAAACAGCTATAAAACATGATCATGGAATCAAAATGGCTGTATTTACCGTATGAGAAGACACCACACACAAATTTGCCATGCGCACTACTGGCTTCTGGGGATTCGAGCTATCTAAAACTTTCATTGAATCGATCTTTCCCTCCATTTCCTTATGTTTGGAGATTACCAATTCTCTGAACTGCAAACCAGTGGCAAAACTTGTGAGCTTGTGCAATGACTGCAGTGCATAGAAAAAGAAAATGTGGCATAAAAATTACCCGCTTGTCAATTTCCTCAATAATTTCCATGTGTCGTGGAAGTAATTTCCTCATCACAATTTGTGACCATTTTTCAAGAGCTTCAGGAAGAACTGTATGATTGGTGTAGGAAATTGTCCTAGACCACAGAAGATAATTTTGTAATTAGTTCAAGTAAGAACATCTCTAGAAGTTTGATGGAGCTTAAAATATTGGTCGAAAAATATTTATAGATCACTTATATAAATTGAACCTCACCTATATGTGATGTCCCAAGCTTCATCCCAACCAAGTCCCTCCTCATCCATAAGTAACCTCATTAGCTCAGGGATGGCAAGAGTAGGGTGGGTGTCATTCAGTTGAACAGCAACTTTAGTAGGGAACTCACTCCACTTCCCTGAAACTCTGTCAGATTTCCTTTCTTTAAACCTGGCAATCATATCCTGGAAATAACCCATTTTCAGTTATTCTCATCAATAATCGTCACAGAGATATTTTTTAACACATTGGTAAACCTTTAACAGACTAGAACCATAAAAGGCACACTGCAACTAAAAGAAAACAGGATAAATGATCTAAATATATTAATCCCAGTACAATTTGGAAACAGTTCAGGAGGTAACATGATTGATCCTGATATATTGATGGTTCAAACAATACAAGAAAATTACAACATTGTGTTTGCAATTATCTCATAGATCATTGCCAAACATATAGAAAAGCACAAGGTGGGCATACATGCCTGGTTCCTTTTATTGGAACCTTGTTCAAGTGAAATGAATTGCTTAACTACCTGAAGTGATGCACTGCAAAGGAAAAACTGCTGCTTCAGCCTCAGAAGCTTTCCTTCTTCTGTAGCATCACCGGGATAAAGAACAGCACATATCTGCAATGTGATACTCAAAGACATAAGTCTCTTTTCTAGATAGAACTAATACCATGAAGGAATAAGTTACAGGTTTCAGCATGCAATATCATCAGTCAATAAAAATATTCCAGCAATTAAAGGCATCGCTCTTTATTTAGTCTTTGGAAATGAATCTTATGAATAGATGATAGTTTCACTTTAGAATGAAATATCACCTGTTGGGCCTTAGCATGAAGTTGGGCAGCTGACTCATATTGACCATCATTGAATTGAAATAAGTTGAAATCTTCAGCAGTAGCTTTTGCTTCCCAAAGACGAAGGCTGATTGCATTTTTTGTCTTGTATCCAGGGATTGGACAATCATATGCTAAAGCCTTCAGGACTTCTCCTCCGACCCATTTCCGACTATCACACAATAAAGAAAGCAGTCATATGACGAGTTACATCAAGGCCCTCAAATAACCACCCATAACATGAAATAAATAACAAAAAAAAAGGTCAGGGAGAATGATCTAAGAAGATTTAGGTAAGTTAAATTATGGATTTATCATTGAAGTACAAGCAAATCTGCTAAGCCATACTTAGTTTGTGGTTCAGACATTTAAAATTCATATTAGTGAAGCTTTTGGATTACACAAAAAAATAAGGCATCCACATTACACCTACTTGCAGTTTTTTTAGTTCTGGATGCTGGAGGGTAAAAAAAAAGATAAATGAACATTTCTTAGAACTAGGAGTTTAGAATGGTCAAACCAAGTTAACAAAGGAATGTGGTTCTCTTTTTTATCTAGACTAGAAAGTATGAGAAGCCTTAAAAACTTCAAAGTTAACTAAATGCAGCAAAAATAAATTTCGTCAAACAGAAAATATGGTGCTCGTATTATACTCACGAGCCGTCAGGCAAAATCTCAACATGGCCGAAAAATCTGACAGGGAACACCACATCATGCCTGGGAATCTCCCAGGGGCTGAATTTCTGAAGGAAAAAAAAGGAGTATTGGTTACAGAGGTCTAGAAAAAAATATCAACAGAATCATATGTGCATTTGTGGTTCATACATCAAGCCAATCTTCCGCAAATTCTTCCTGGCCCTCCTTGGCAATGTGTTGTTTGAACAATCCATAACGATAACGCAGGCCATAGCCCCAAGCAGGCAAATTCAATGTTGCCATTGAATCCAAAAAGCAAGATGCAAGCCTACCCAAGCCACCATTTCCTAGAGCTGCATCTTTTTCCTGAGAAAAATCAGTTAAATATTAATTTGCATCATAGGAAATTTATAAAATTCCAATTAGAGAGTAAAAACTCAGATGCCATGAATCCGCACTTAAGTTCCTTAGCAACATTTAGGTTCATATATAAGTCAATTCTGCCAATCAAGCAGATAAAGAGAAAGCACGTCCTGTCTTGTTGATCCGGAAGCTTTTCAGTTTCAGATAAACAATTCATTCAGCTTAAAACTCATTTTCAGGTTTTCTTCACTTACAGTATGGGTATCACATTTCTGAAGGACTATTGGAAAGCTACAGAACAGATATTCCGTAGTAATAAATAGGTAAAGTTGGCAAATAAGTTAAGTTTTTGCAGACAGAGTTTAGATCTGGAATGTGCAAAAGCTCTTCTCGGATCCATGCGAACTTATTCCCTTTTCCTGATTCAGTAAACTACGGAATCAAATATAAGCTACCCAGAGTCCAGACATCTCGGATGTTTCTTAAACAAGTGAGATAAAAGACTTTAACGCCATTAGACAACGTCGCAGTCAAACAAAGCGCCATCTCATTTAAATAATCAGTGGCAAGTACTACTATAAGACAGCCTTAACAAATCATATACTCCAATTTGTGGGTGGAGGCACTCTTAAGCGAGCTCACCTGTCCCGCGAGGGCCTCGAGCTCGTAGCCGAACTTCTTCACGGCCTCCGCATAGGCCCCGGTGATGCCGAGGTTGCCGACGGCGTTGGTGAGCGCGCGGCCCTGCAGGTACTCCATGGACAGGTAGTACGTCTGCTTCGGATCCGTCTTGTGGAAATGCAAGTACGTCTCGTTCCATCTCTGTACACACGCGCGCGCGCGCAGGAAAGAAAAAAAAAAGCACACGGATCACACCTCCGCCTCAGTGCGGTGCTGACAGAAGCGAGGAAGGCTAAGGATCAGCTTTTGCGCGCGCGCTCTCACCTGGATGAGGTGGTCGCGGACGCTCTCGGCGGTGGCGTAGAAGGCCTGCTCCGGCCCGAACGCGAGCGGCGAGAAGTGGGGGTTGTACTGCGCGTGGTAGGAGATATTGCCGGCGATTTCCGAGGGCTTCTCCGCCGACGGACTCGCCGCCGGCTTCACCTTCTCGGCCGCGCCGCACTTGACCTCCGGCATGGCGGGCACCGGGCAGGCGAGCGGTGGGGAATTGCGACGATCAGCTGGCGTGCGAGGAGGAGGCGATAAGGCTTCTCCCGGGCTCGGGCAAAGCACCGAGTGGTATGGAGGGGTGGATGGAATGGGAGCGAGAGGGCGAGGAGCTCTGGAAGCCCGGGGAGCCCTTTTTCTAGGTGACGGGAGGGGCCTCACGTGAGGAGGGCGATGGATCCGACAAATTGGGCGAGACCATGAATATTTTTGGGAAAATGCAGAAGCGGAGATATTTTAGTTCGTGGATGGAGGAAAGGGACAAAGGCAGGAGAAGATGAAGGAGCGCCGCCGATTGTTTTGTGGCTCCCCTCTTGATCGTTTTTCTCTTGCTCTTTTGTTTGACAAGTGTATTTTTGGAGGCAACTGCTTCATGTATATTCTTATAATCAAATATATTGATGTGCATGCGATAGAATTTTGGTTCCTGGTTTTGTTTACAAATATGTGACGCCAGCTTGGATTTTTTCATTGCAGAAGTTTCTTTTGACAAGAGATTGCAGAAGCTGAACGAAATTGTGGCATGGTTCTTCTCCTTTTATTCTTCTACTTTAAATTTAAAAAACATCAAAACTTCAAAAGAATGTCATCGACTCATCGTCCAAGGCTCCAAGTGCAACAATGTGCGTGAATTGGATTGATGACGGCCTATATTTTTTTTAAAAAAAAACTGAAATAAATTTGCTGCAGCCTATGGCAAGCCTGCAGCGACAGAGGAGCACACGTGGGGGACGAGCCCGCAAGGCGTGAGAGCAAGTATTATAGTGGGCTGTAAGTTAGCTAAATGCTGATGTGGAGGAGAGAAGGGAGGAGAGAGAGGAGAAGCAGGCTGTAAGCTTACAGCCAGCTTAGACAAGAAACTTTGTGAGAGAGATAAGTGGGCCATGTATTAATAGTGAATAGCTAACTATTATATGGGTGGACTACAAAAAAGCTGTAAAGAACCTTACCGTCAGCAAGTGGACTGTATTATTAAACTTTGCTTGAGCGATGCGGGTGAATCGGGTCTGCACTCTGATGCCGTGATGCGTGGTTCCGGCAAGGCAATTTTTTCCAGATCGGGCAGACGCGGCGCTTTGGCCCTGTCCATCGGCTTTCCTATTTGAGAATGATATCCTCTGCCCTTGGGCACCGTGCACGCCCAGATGATTGTCCCCGGTTTTATCACCATACCTGGTGGGTGGCATGTTGCGAGATCTGAAATTCCTGAAATCCCATGCTGGAAATTGGTTCCGTTGATTCTCATCACTCCGCAACAGTAGTCACCCCCTGCTGCGCGATTTGTACCAATGCATCGTCCACCTCGTGCCAATCTACAACACCACACTGCTGGTCTCCAAACCAAATTGCTCTCAGGTGATGTGATTGATCCCGTCGCAATTAAATTTGCGGCCAAGATCGCGGATGCGCTAAAATTTTGAGAGATCTGGAGGGATCGAGACCCCTACAGCAAATTTATTGAAAGCAAAAGAAGTTTAAGTACAGAGAGAGTAAAGGAAAGATATGAAAAACTCAGGGAACAGAGAAAGAAACGAAAAAAAGTAAACTGAAACAAGCTATGTTAAAATTTGAATCCATGCTTGGAAGTTTCGGTGAAGCCTGTCCTTTACTCTGTGCAGAGCATTTCTTTTTGAAAACTGAGTTTGACTGCAGGTATAGAAGGTTGAACTCCTTCAAAAATCATTTTGTTTCTTGCAGTCCATATTGACCAACACATCAAGATTGTTGTGGCCATGAAGAATTGTGACTGCATCTGATCCTTGATCTGAGTAGATGCTTTAGGAAACATTGTGCTTATTGGAGCCTCAATCTGAATGATCTGCCAACATTGGCTTGCAAAGGGGCATTGGAGGAAAAGATGCTGACAGTTTCCTCCACACTATTGACACAAAACACACAGTCAAAGGAATCCAGCTCCATTCTTTTCCTTCTTAGTATGTTTCTAGTGCTTAGCCTGTCACTGCATAGTAGCCAAAAAATACCTTGTGCTTAGGTTGACATTGTGACTTCCACAACCATTTGTTTCCTGGATGCGCTAAAATTGTTCATGCGGCGTTGCTAGATCCGATCGAAGGTCCCTTAAAATATCCTAGGCACTTTTTTTTTTTATTTCTGAAGGTGATGCCGATGCGTCTGCAAGACGGCGACCCCTTTGCTTTGCGGTCCAGTCCATGAGGCCACTCGTGTCGTATTCCGTCCCCGATCCTGAATCGAGCCAGGGAACTGGGGACTTGCGATGCGGGCATCATGCATGGTGTCACGTCAAGTTTCGGCGCGCAGGGTCCTTTGCTGGTCGTTCACGGAGCTCTCACACAGATGGTGATGTATGGCACGACAAAGTGCCTTGATCCTTCGTGGCGCTCTAGAGTAATGTTTTTGTGACATCGTGTTTTACCATTCATTTTATTCAAAAATTTACTATAAATTATAAAATAAATAAACAAATATTAAAGTATATTAATGATAGAATAAGTCACAAAAAATGATATTTAAACAAATAGATGATATTTAAACAAAAATTTTAAATAAAATAGATAATCAAACAAGATGTATAAAAATCAAAAATAATATTTTTTTGGGACGGAGGAAGTAGCTAACTAGCTCCTTCGTCTAGGGCCTCCCAAACAGTCCTACTTAGATCGGTCACCCATTCACTCATCGCAAGAGTTAGAATCCTCAGATACAAACGGATTAGAGGCAAGTAAAAAAAATCAGCTAAGTCAACTTCTAAATCGGCGTCATCTAGAAGAGCGTTCGCACATCACTGTATGTCTCCCGTCTAAATGCAATATGCAAGACATGTTCACAGAGAAGATACGCTGGATTATATCTGGATGTACCAGCCTTAGGCTGCTCTAGTCGGCCTTGCTGCTCTAGAGCTTCATCATTATTGAACTAATAGCCATAAGTAGTAACAAAGAACGAGAACCAATAACATATTAGAAGAGAGTGTAAAGTGAGGTAGATTGGTTTTTTCTTTGATTGTGTGTTAGACACCTCAACTAGACGTGATCCTCTAATGATTTTATACTAGTATAAACATATTTCACATGTAGTTTTACAAGTTTATTACGAGATCGGATGAGTTTCTGTAAAGATTGACTTAAAACTCTCTCAAGAAACGACCTTTGCCACTGAACACACAAGCCTCTAGGAAAAATTGGCCTAGACTAGTGTCGAAGTTTTATAGCAGGAGTACCCTCAAATCGAAAAATTGGCCTAGACTAGTGTCCAAGTTTTATAGCAGAAGTATCCTCAAATCGACTAATAAATTTAGTGTTGCGCATAAGCTTTGCTCTAACTAACACTAGGCTCAAAGATTCGTCTCGCAAATTACAAGTAAATTATACAATAGTTATGTTTTATCTATATTTAATGCTCTGTGCATATGCGTAAGATTCGATGTGATATAGAATCTTGAAAAGTTTTTAAATTTTAGGTGCAACTAAACAAGGCCTAAAAAGGTAAAATGTCTCTTAAAGAGAAGAGAAATAGATGTATTATGAAAAGAGAAATGTGTATTGAAAAAATATACATTAAAATATGAGAGGATCAAATAACTTAGAATAAAATTTAAATACTATAAGATCATAAACGAAGAAGATATTTTCTTTTTACGGAGGGAGCGGAGCACTCCACATCCACAGCTGCACTAATTTCAAATCCACGTCGTGTTCCCCCTCAGGTCCTCAACGTCGTGCAGCAGATCATCTCAAGTTCTCGAACCTTTCCTGCCTCAGACTCGTAACCGACGGCGGTGCGTACGTCGAGCCATCGTGCCGCCTCGCTCCTGCGCTCGCGGCCGCCGCGCGCTGCTGCTCCTGCTGCAGGTCGCGTCTCACAGACCAGAGCAATTCGGCGCAGCGCCGCATTGCTGGCCGCGCGGCGCGATCCGGAGCCGTGCACTCGGCGGCCAGCGTCATCGCCTTCTCCACCGCCGACACGACAGCGCTGGTCCGCCGCATCCGGGGGTCCATCACCACCACTGCGAAGCCCTCTCTGCACTTGCGCAGCGCCTGCACCAGCACGGTAATTTCGTCAAACACCTCACGTGCGGCACATTTCAGTATCAGAAGCGCTTTCTTTGTTTGTGTGTGCTTGCTTTACCCATTCCGTGGTGAGGCGTTGGTGGCGCCCGCGTCCGCGGCCACGCTCGATAGGGCGTCGGCCGGTGATGAGCTCGACGAGGAGGACGCCGAAGGAGTAGACGTCGCTGCGGTCGGTGAGCTGGCTTGTGCGCAGGTACTCAGGGTCAACGTATCCGGCCGTCCCCTTTACTATCGTTGACACGTGGGTCGCTTCAGGGTTCTCAGGGGCTAGGCGTGCGAAGCCAAAATCGGCAACCTTTGCTCGCAGTTGCTCTGTTAGGAGAATGTTGGACGACTTGATGTCACGGTGGATGATTGGATGATCTGCCTCCCATTGTAGGAAAATATTTGTCAGACATAAGGATGCTGAAGGTTTGGTATCCACAGTAGATGTCAATACATAGATGTGTTGGGTGGCTGTCAAACAAAATTCTGATCATGGCCGTTCTGAGATGGTGATTTTCATGCTGATTGTATCATCTAGGGAACTGATGTGTGTTGTATTAACATTCAGGACCATGATCAAATATGCACTTGTGGGGTTATGCCAAATATGAATATCATATGCATCTATGTTTGGGGGCTGACTCAAATTTTCATATAGAAATGGAGTGTGGGTACCTGTATAACCATGTAAGTAGGCAATGGCATGAACTATGTCAATAGCGATGTTGAGACGCTGTGCAAATTCTAATGGTTCCCCTTTTGACCCTGCATAGTGGAAAAGTGTGTTGTTAAGTTCCCTTTAATCCAATGGAAAATAAAGATTTATAGCATTACATTCTACAACATAATTTGATTCCAAAAATCAAGATGATTCTAACTGGTAACATAAATGAAATATGGTTCAAACATGCAAAAAAAAGAAAACCATAGGCTTAAGCTGAATAGCATGCACATGTTTTTACATCTCTTTCAGTAGATTAACATTTACGATATCAGAGGTGACTTGTAATATTTATAGACAATACTTCAATGTATTTAACTTCATCCAGTTCTACTATCTTGGTGAGTGGTGACTTACAAAATTTGTGGATTCTATAACTTTTACCATCTTGACAATCGCTACACTACCACAAAAAATAAAGTAGTATGCGTTTAAGCTTGTCCATTGTACATGTTTGACGTACCATCCAAGTGTTGACGGAGTGTTCCATTACTGACGTACTCAACCAGAATTAGGCGTTCATCCTCGTATTCCACGTACCCAAGAAACTTTACCAAGTTCAAATGCTCGACCTTTGACAGCATCTGGATCTCACTTGTAAACTCTGCAGATAGATGCCCACCATGCATCTGCAAAATCCAGATGTTGCATGGAATTTTTTTCTTGCTTTGATTGCTGCAACTCGGTGTAGTAAATATGTACAAAATTTCTTCTGTTGAAAGAATATTCACCTACAAACCTTAGTAGCCCTCTTTACAGCTATGATGGATCCATCCCTGAGCTTCGCCTTATACACAGTGCCAAAATTACCTAACCCAATTTTGTTTTGTTCACTAAAGTTTGAAGTAGCCTGGCAAATTTCCTGAAACGAGAACTGCTCTTGCCAGGACTTTGTTTGGCTGCTATCACCTCTCTGCCTGGATATATTGTGTATATTATTGCTTGTGCTACTTGTAGATGAAATTCTGGAGACTGCAGGAAACAATTTGAAACCATCTTAATTGGACTCAACTTTGATGTAACCGTTGAGCAGTTTGATTAAGAACACATCCTCCCAAAGTATATTCATCATTGAGCAGCTATGTATGTCTTGTTTTGGACCACATATATGGGTACTGTTGAGTTTTGTAACTTGAACGTAAAACTTCATGATTTATCACAAGCATGTCAATAGAAATGTCAGTTGAAGATCAATGCTAACTTGAACGAGTTTGAATTCTGATTAGCTTATTAGGTGAAAACTGGAAACAGGAAGAAAACTCGGATTGTAGATCAGGAGTCTGAGTAAGCTCAAATTTACTGGTAGGTTGACTAAAAGATCTGGCTGTATCATGATATTTGTAACCATAAGTTGAAGGTCGATTAGGATGGACTCCTTATCGATTATTGCTGATTTATGCCACAACTTTGCATTACCATGATTATAATTGTTTCCTCTATACTTCTATAGAATCTTAAAAGACCTGATGTGCCTAATTTGACGAGGTAAATATTCGCGTCTCCTTTCTAATGCAAAAGTCGTTTCAGGACTAGCTAGTAAGTAGTAACTAAGATAGTTACACAGACAGCATCTCAGCTTCTACATGACAGATGAATGAATAAAGGAAGGTGAACTTACTGGGACTAGCATACACATCCTGGGGCTCAATTGGAGGATTCTCATGGGCTTCCTTGATTTCAGATCGAGGAGTGAAGCAGTTTGCCCATGACCCTAAAATTTCAGTAACTCTTTCCCGGAATGATACTGAGCTCCTGGCCTTCCTGTTGACCATATGGGAACGAGGTGTATAGGTAGAAGTCCAAGAGAACCCAGGATCTGTCTGAAACTCACTGTTGAAGCCAGAGAAACCTCCATGGCCGGTTGGGGATTTCCGGTTGCGAGCTGCCTGCATGGCTGATGGGATTCGAAGATGGGACGAACAGCTGCTCGCGCATAATCAGGTACCATGTTCTTCTGATTCTTAGCTTTTGTAGACTCGGAGGCGATGGACTGATTCAAATTTGACTGGGTGCATACATCTTTATTATCATAAAAAAGTGGTTGAAATGGGTTTTCATGTCAAGCCAGTGGGGTTAGGAGTATGATTTGGGAGTAAATGTATGTGTGACAACTACTGTTTACAATAATTTAATTGGTGGAGGATGTCACAAGCCTTGTTTAGTTCCGAAAAGTGAAAAGTTTTCGGTACTGTAGCACTTTCGTTTGTTTATGACAAATATTATCTAATTATGGACTAACTACGATCAAAAGATTCGTCTCGTAATTTACAGCCAAACTATGTAATTAGTTTTTGTTTTCGTCTATATTTAATGTTTCATACATGTGACACAAAATTCGATATGACAGGAAATCTTGAAAACTTTTTGGTTTTCAGAGGCCACAGTAGGTATGTTTACAATTCCACTGCCAGAGAGGAAATGGACCATGGCATCGTCCTTTGGCCTGTCCTCTGAAGCGTTCTCTTCTTTATCGTATGTCTCCAAAGAGACGCGTTCTCTTCTTTATGTCAGACTGTTGAGTCTTGAGGTCAATGGATAGGGATGCAAGTCTCTCGGGTTATTGGTCCTTCCGGAACTTGATAAAATGAATTAGAATGGTTCCGGAACTTGATAAAATAAACTAGTGGCATGCCACCTAATTATTTTAGCATTTAGGTGGAGAAAAGAACTAAGTTAGCTGATCCATAAAGCACCATTGGATGTCCACTTACATCTTCATTAGTATTGCATCTCTACAGACATCGATGTATGGTATGCTGACATTCTCAATACTGAATAGTATTGCATCTGAAGTTTACAATTTTTTTCATCAATGTAAAGACCCTTCTATGCTCCCCATCAAGGATTTTCCTGTTTTGCTGCATTCATTATATATACTTAAAAGAAGGGAAATTGACAGTAATAAAAAAGTCACAAGTCATAACAATTTTAAAAAGGCCACAACTTTCCGTAGCATTTACACCCAAATTCCCCATGTTTTCCAAACCCATGCTCCCTTAATGGTTGGGATTCCCATTTTCTATCTAGCCTTCGAATCAGTTTCAGTCTTCAGTTCTCAGTTTTCTACTACTTTCAGCGCCATTACTGGGTGGCATCCTGCCCTGTTATTTATTCTATGTTACATCATCAGGGTTATCCCTCCAAGAAAAGACGGTTCCATGTGTCTATCCATCTCTGATATTCTACTTCCAGGATAAACTCACTGCGTGCTTTAAAAGGTTGAAACCCAATACTGTACAGTTCTTCATCTTCAGGTGCAAATAACTTTCTGATGGTTGGCAGTAAAACACTGTCCTGAATCAGCATTCTGTGTTTTAAGGATAGAAAACCGCAGAGTTCCTCTGAGTTACTAGCCAGTGCCATCAAAATCAACACGCTCTCCAGTAGCAAAGATATCCCAGAAAATAGCACTGCTGAAGTATAAAACCGACGTCAATATCAAAAATCCACGGAAAGAACCCATCTGATCAACAAAAAATCCTGCTCCAATAGTTCCTAGAATGGCAGCAAATGTCCCAGCTGTATTTGACATTCCTGTCACAGCACAATTGTAGATTAAAGTTAGTTAATGCAACAAAATGAAAATCTATAGTTAACATAAGGAACATATTTACTATTTAGTACCGTGTAGGACTCCAGCATATTGTGGGGCAATCTCCTGATATGTTTTAAAAATGACATATATCAGATGGGGAAAAGAAGATCCAAATTGAGAAGAATGAGTGTCCGTTAGTACCTGTAGATTTACTAAGAAACCTGAGTGGCCGAAGGATTTCAAACCAACAGCAATTGTAAGCCAGGCTGAAGCAATGATTGGACTCTTTGCTGCATTCAGACAGAGCAAAGCAATACCTGGCCCCAGAAAGCCAATTGACTGCAGAATAGTCAGGAAGAAAAGTTAATGCAGTAGGAAGTGTACATTTGAAATGACAAAACCATAAAGAAACCAATATTGATGAAAATAAACTGCCAATGTTCATTTAAGACTTAGCATGTTTAGTTTTTGTATCTTATGATTAATAGATATAGCATATCAGGAAGCATGCCACTTTTTCGTTAAGAGTGTGGAAAGGTGCACAAGATAGTATGAATAAAACAAATGAATGAAAACTTTCCTGACAGTTATGCTACTATTTTGTTGAAGCAGCATACCTGCATTATCTTCCGTGTTAAAGTAATGTTTGTACCATTTCTAATAAGCATGTCCGATACAACACCAGCCACATAGCCTAAAACTGCCATCATCACCCAAGGGAGTGCACTGAACCAAGCAGCTTCTCTCAGATTGACATGATATATCTGATCACCACAAAAGCAATATAAGTTGAATACTGAGAAAAGTAATTTATATATTCAAAGAGCATTGAAGCAGAGTGAAGGCTTACTGTTTTAAAATAGACTGGCATCCATGAAAGAATAACAAAATAACCCTGAAAAAGATCATGAGACAAAAAATATTATTCCCTAAAATGTGTCTTTCTGTGGCACAATCTTACAAAGAATTGATGAAAACTTAGATGTTAAGTTACCCAGCTATGCATGGCGTTTGCACAAATCAAAGCCCATGTTGGCCATTTGGAAAGCAGTTTACTCAAAGGGGGAACCTTTTTCGTTTTTTCACTTCCAATTTGAGGTTTCACCAATTTCTGACCTTTGGTTATATATTCCAGTTCATATGCTGATATCTGTGCATGTTCACTTGGTGTGCCAGATATAGCTGGTATCCACACCAACACCCACAGAAATCCAAATAATCCAAATATCGCAAAAGGTCCAAAGATTCCAGTTCGTGACATGATAATTGGGGAAAGAAGTAACCCAATGGCATTGCCAAGCTGAAAGCCAGCCATTGCAATACCCACAGCACTAGATCTCTCTGTACGAGGAAACCACCTGTAATAAAAGGGCCAATACAAACACTTACATAACAGCCAAACAGCAATATGTTTTTGTGGGGAAAAAGTTTGAGATGAAGTAATCCAAAGGGATAATGTTACAAAGGTAGATACCTCAACACCATGTTGTTCATGCTTGGGAGTGCCACTCCTTCTGCAATACCCAGCAGGACTCTGGTAAAGAGAAACAACCAGATAGATCGACCAGCTGCCCAGGGAGACAGGAATGTAGCCAAGGACCATAAGGCTACACCGTAAGCCATGACTCGTTTTCCACCATAGTAGTCAACAAGCGCTCCACCAATTATCGGCGACATCAGATATCCCCAAAGAAAGGATGACTGTTTGCAGAGCCAACAACACAATGGCATCAGGATATTCATCAAACAAGATGGGCAAACTCATGCCCTTACTTTCTTATGTGTAATTTTTCGTAATTTACTTCACTACAGCAGCCTGAGTGAGAAATAAGCAGGAAATATGAGTGCTACACAGCTTTCTAGTGAAAATTCAAACCTTATTATAAACTATATTTAGTATTATTTTTCTATGTTTGTAGAGCAAATGAACTAATATGACATTTGCAGACATGTCATCTCGAGACTCGAGCCATGTAAGAACGCTTTCACTCAAAATTAATCATTTCAATCAATTATCCTACCACCACATCATTAAAACGGTGATTACTGCAATCGAGCACTCTGAAAACCAGACACGTCAATGAGAATGGCTAGTCAGTAGCCACTAGCGCAGACGAAGCAAACAAAATTGCACAGAATAAGAGAAAACTGGGAACCTGCACGACGCCGGCGAATGACGGGGTCCACCCGTACGCCTGCGAGAGAGGGACGATGGCGACGGACATGACGACGCGGTCGGCGTTGCAGAGCGCGAGGGCTAGCCCCAGCATCGCCGCCACCTTCACCCTCTCCGACGTCACGAACTCCGCCACCGCAGCCGCCTGAGCCTCGCCACCTGCGGCGGCCGAAACCCCTGGAGATGTCGGGGCACGAGGGGGCCAGGCTGGAGCCCGGAACAGCTGGGGAGAAGGCATGAAGCGGCCATGGAGGCGGTGGGCCCGCCATGGAGGCAGAGGCGAGTCTCCGGCGTGCGCGTGGGCGGGAGGCGGGCACCGGCTGCGGCGGCTGGATAGGACGGGAGGCGGCGGAGGCGGCCGGGCCAAGGGGAGCAGTTGGCCGGGAGGCGTCATGGTTTCTCTTCTCCGTCGCGGAGTCACGGGGCAAGGGGGAGCCGCGGAGTGGAACTGATCCTGGCATCCTGCTGAAGTGGGTTGGTGGGAGTGACGTGTCTGGTGCGCGGCCCTTGGTGACTTCTATACCCCGGCTGAAACAAAGGCCTCTAGGGACTAGGATTACTGGATCAGGGCCCATGAAACTTTTAGGCCCTGTTTAATTCCTATTGTTAAATTTTAGCTAGCTAAACTTTAATGCTAAAGTTCCAAACACATTGACTAAAATAAGGCCTTGTTTAGATACACCCAAAAATCCAAAATTTTACAAGATTCCCCATCACATCGAATCTTGCGGCACATGCATGAAACATTAAACATAGATAAAAAAGATAACTAATTACACAGTTTATCTGTAAATCACGAGACGAATCTTTTAAGCCTAATTGCTCCATGATTGGATAATGTTTGTCAAATAAAAACGAAAGTGCTACAGTGTCAAAATCCAAAAAGTTTTTGAATCTAAACAAGGCCTAAGCTAAAAAATAGTTTAGTTTTATTAGTTACTTAAGAGTAGCTAAAATAATTTTAGCTAGCCCAAAATTTGTCAAAAATTTTCAAAATTTCTTATTATATCGAATCTTTGGACGCATGCATGCTAAATATAAATAAAAATAATAACTAATTGCACAGTTTGTCTGTAATTTGTGAAACAAATTTTTTGAGCCTAGTTAGTCTATAATTAGACAATAATTCGCCATCCCCAACGGGCTTATTTAGTCCCCCTCTTTTCCCTATTTAGATCCACCACTCGGGACTACTATCTAAGAGACGCCACTAGTGATTGATCAAAGGTGACGGTCATAAACCAAACACCTTTTGCAAATGGAATGGTTATTGATGAAGTAGGCCACTTTTCTTAGACTCACTTTCCGAATCTTTAAAAGTGAAGAGTCATTTAAATAAAAATTATTTTCTATATCATTTCATCCTTTAATAATTTTTTTAATATTTTGTACATATACTTGGATATCTAATTTTAAAAGTTACTAAAGGATATTTTTTTTTCAAAAAATCTAACTTTTTGTCAATAAGGAAAGATATAAAGTGGCTTTTGCAATTGCTCTTATATCAACCAAAAATGATATCACGGATGCATGCAAACAATAACTGCCAAATCTAGAAAATACTATCTGTATGTAGAAGAAAAGGAACCGAAGATAGATGTGTTTTTGACAGCATTCTTAATTTATCCGAAATTATTTAGGAAGTTTATTATTTATCTTTTTGGTACAGAGCAAGTGTACTCCTGTGCGGCTGTGCCTCAGGCAGTCAGGTAGGCTCAGCGCGAATCAATCCTCTTCCCCACGCGTCCGATGTTCACGCCGTTTTTATCTGAAAAGACAGTTCATCAGAGCATATATAAGACCACACCCATTTTCTCCGTCATCTCTGATCTCTCACTTTCGATTTTCTATCGCTGTGTGGTTCGTTCTCCTATAACCTCCTCGAACCCCTATAAGACCTAGAGCAAAGGCGAGAGAGGTGACGGACGAGGGAGGATCAATGTCGACGCCGTCGCCGGCCAGCTTAGGGTACGGGGCTGAGGAGGAGGAGGAGGAGGAGAGGGGTAAGGGGGCTGAGGCTGAGGAGGAGAGGGGTGAGGCCACGAAGACGGTGAAGGCCGAGGCGGGCGAGGACGGTGGTAGTGATGCCCTCATCAACGTCAAGGTGCAGAGTCAGACCGCGGACGACGTCTTCTTCCGCGTCAAGCGCGACTTGAAGCTGCGGCGGCTCATGGACATGTACTGCGGCAAGCACTCGCTCCACCCCAAGGCCGTCCTGTTCCTGGACCCTGTCGGCCGCACCATCCGGCCCAACCAGACGCCCAACGAGGTCGGCCTCGACGACGGCGACGCGATCCATATCATGCTCACGCAGGTAGGCGGCGGTGCCCGCGCGAGGCATACTTCTGCGTGAGAGCCGACTAGCCGAGGCTTTTTCGGGTTTGATCCGGCACTAGTTTCTTCAGTTAGTTGCGCATGCATGTTTGTGTGATGTTCTTCTCTTATGATTATGATGACTTTTTTGGAATCCTATGCGGTGTTGATTGCTCAACTGTGAATTGTCATCGTGCGGAAAATTTATTGATGAATTCCTGAGATCGTGACTTCGCTGATCTGTTTCACTTGATATATTGTGATACTAGTTCAATCATAGAGGCCTGATAGTGATAGTGCTTATTCCGATTGGGCTGTAGTCCAGACTCCATTCAGGCCCTTTCAATTTTTTTTTCTTTTATCACGATCGATTCAGGCCTTAGCCGAACAAATTTTCTGCGAGGCCCAAGTCAAACATTTTTTTTCACAAATACATAAAATATTTGTATATCATTGCAATTAGGTAGAAGAGTTTAACCATACAGAAAAAAACACGCTTCTGGCGAGCATCATTGTAATGAAGTCAAACATTTCGTTTGGACTTTAATAGCCAGTGTTGCTCTTTTAATGTCTCCATTTTTTGTAAGTGTCATATTTGGTTTGTCCTAAGTCAAACATTGAAATACTTGACCAACCATTTATAATTAATAATCTATTTAGATAATATATGCATTAGATATTATGATAGTATTTCTCATAATAAATTTAAAAATATAAATTTTATAACATGAAATTATATAAATATTTTGAAATCAATAGTCAAAGAGACACACATTTGACTTAGAAACAAATTAAATGTGACACTTGAAAAAAAACAAAGGGAGTAATTCTGTCTGGGCAGGCTTGAACTCCTGCTCATGTTATGACTCAAAGTTGCTAAAGATGTCAAGTGGCAATGTATGTGCAGACAAGCTTATGTTCTTAAGCTTTTTATATAAGCATAAGCAGCAAATGCTTTGCAAAGAACCGACTTAAAACATCACACTGAACATTTTAGAAAAGGATCCATACCGATACGCCGAAACCGTCGTACTCGTATATATACGACAATTAAATACTAGAACCAAACATCCCAGACCGAATAATGGGAAACGAGCCAGTTTCTGCGACTTAAACATCACACTGAAGTACTGAACAATTCAGAAAAAGTTCCATACCGATACGGCGATACCGTCGTACTCGTATATACGACAATTAAATACCAGAACCGAACAATTTCAGAAAAAATGATCCATATCGTATATACGACAATTAAATACCAGAACAGAGCCAAACAAACATCCTAGACCGAAATGGGCCTGTTTCTGGTTGCTTGGTGTTGGAGTTGGAGTGCGTACTGCGTAGGCCCGTCCGATCCGTGGCTCATCTCGGCATGGCCACACAAACCACGAATGGTCATCGTGCACCGCAGCGCGGCCCTCCCCTTTCTATCTTCTCCAGCTCCAAATGGCGCCACCGCGGCGGCCGGGTTATCTTGTCCAGACGTGCATCCCTCCGTTGTGATCCATTCCTCTCCGCGCCGCGATAGCTAGCTTAGTTGCAAGCACCAGCAGCTAGCTGACCACCAAAACGTTAGCGCACGCAGACAATTTCGACAGCATCCATCAGGTTTTAGGCCCCTGCTGCCGTCGTTGAGCGCCACCTGAAAGCAATGGAGATCGTCGCCACGCGCTCCCCGGCCTGCTGCGCCGCCGTGTCCTTCTCCCAGTCGTACAGCAGGCCTAAGGTACGTACTACGACACCTTCATACCGTTCGCTGCATGTAGTGGAAAGTAGCAGCAGCTAGCTCGTCGCACACGTGCACAGAGCTTTTAGTAATTTTTGCTGATGGCTGGCTGGCTGGCGCCACACGTGCGGCACGGCAGGCGTCCAGGCCGGCGACCACGTTCTACGGCGAGTCGGTGCGCGTGAACACGGCGCGGCCGCTCTCGGCGAGGCAGTCCAAGGCGGTCAGCCGCGCGGCGCTCACCACCCGGTGCGAGATCGGAGACAGCCTGGTGCGTGTCGTCAGTATAAGTTGTGTGCGTGCGTGCGTGGGGAGATCGATCGAGTTTCATGCCTGGCATGCGAAGAATGGAAGAAGCTGACGCTGCTGCCGCATGCTGGGTTCGCCGGTTTGTGGTGTGGTGTGGTGTGGCAGGAGGAGTTCCTGACCAAGGCGACGCCGGACAAGAACCTCATCAGGCTGCTCATCTGCATGGGGGAGGCCATGAGGACGATCGCGTTCAAGGTCCGGACGGCGTCCTGCGGCGGCACCGCCTGCGTCAACTCCTTCGGCGACGAGCAGCTGGCCGTCGACATGCTCGCCAACAAGCTCCTCTTTGAGGTGTGGAACGAATGCTCTCGCACTGAACTGTACTGTACGTCACGGTTCATTTCATCCAGTCCGCTCATGCCCGGTCTCTGCCTGCAGGCTTTGGAGTACTCCCATGTGTGCAAGTATGCGTGCTCCGAGGAAGTCCCCGAGCTGCAGGACATGGGTGGCCCAGTTGAAGGTACCGCCATTTCTCCTCCTCACTGTTCATTTCCTGACCAAATAAAGCTCCCACAGATTGTATTATGATGACAAAACTCAAATAGGAAAACAGAGATTTTGTATACTTATTGAGAGTTGCAGACCTTCAGTGGAGTGTTCAGCAGTGCTAGTGTGCTACTAGTCAGCCAGCATATGCTCCCTTCTGCATCTTCAGAACACTGTGGAAATGTAAATGCTAATCATCAACAGCAGTATGCCTTACCAAATTAGCATGCTGCCTTCTTGGATTCTACTCAGTAGTTTTATTTAGATGCTTTCTAATCACCAAACTGCGACATGTCAAATGTGCCGATGGCTTTCAAGCCTTGCACCGTGCCGAAACAACTACATCTACACACATTCTTTTCGACCGTAGCTCTGGATATGCAGAAAACCAACAGCTGAGGAATTGAAGCCTAGCATGCGATCCAGATCGGCCTGATCTCATCACATCTTGCAGGTGGTTTCAGCGTAGCATTCGATCCCCTTGACGGTTCCAGCATTGTTGACACGAACTTCACCGTTGGAACCATCTTCGGAGTCTGGCCCGGCGACAAGCTGACTGGCGTCACTGGCGGCGACCAGGTCGCGGCCGCGATGGGCATCTACGGCCCTCGCACCACTTACATTGTCGCCCTCAAGGACTGCCCTGGGACACACGAGTTCCTCCTCCTTGACGAAGGTGCGCCTGAATTTTCAGCCACTGCCCACTGGGGCCTTGCAGAGCTGCAGTATGCTATGTAGGAGTAGTAGGTGTTGTTAATCGAGATCTTAACAAATGTTGCAGGTAAATGGCAGCATGTCAAGGATACCACGACCATTGGGGAAGGCAAGATGTTCTCTCCTGGTAACTTGAGGGCAACATTCGATAACCCTGAGTACGACAAGGTACTCCGTGTCTAGCTAATATTACTGTTAGCATTTTTTAAGTATCTGCAACGACTTTCTGTTCCTAATCGGTGTTATTATATGTATCTTCAGCTCATCAACTACTACGTCAAGGAGAAGTACACATTGCGCTACACTGGAGGAATGGTTCCCGATGTCAACCAGGTATCTATCACAAAATCTTTAGCTTGCTGGAACTCAAATTCACACCCTTACAAAACCACACAGAAAATCCCGACACCTCAAAACCCGTTCACTTGGATCACCATCACTTGTATGGTAATCCGAAATGCCATAACAGTAGCTCAGGAGTACACATTCAAAAACTGAACAGTGCCATGATGAACCTGTCATGTCAATTCTACACCATGCACCAAACAGACAAATTTTCAGAGAGGGGCAAGGCAAACTTTTGAGAACAAGAATTTGGTTTGGTGTTTGCCAGTAAATGTCTCGGCCTGTAGTGTTACTGCAAGCCCATGCTAGTGACTATTGACATGTACCAGCGTCTGCTTTAAGCAAGGCCACGCCAAGCAACACAGCAAAATTCCCCACAGTGACCCAACCTCGCTTTAGGTCCTTTCCGATACTACTTTCGGTACACAGAACTTGCGTGACCACCAGCATGCATGGTGATCGATGCCTGTGATCGATGACGCAGATCATAGTGAAGGAGAAGGGCATCTTCACCAACGTGACGTCGCCGACGGCCAAGGCCAAGCTGCGGCTCCTCTTCGAGGTGGCGCCTCTGGGCCTTTTGATTGAGAAGGCCGGCGGGCACAGCAGCGACGGCAAGCAGTCGGTGCTGGACAAGGTGATCAACGAGCTCGACGAGCGGACCCAGGTGGCCTACGGGTCCAAGAACGAGATCATCCGGTTCGAGGAGACCCTCTACGGCTCGTCCAGGCTCGCCGCCGGCGCCACCGTCGGCGCTGCCGTCTAAAGTTTTTGCTGCCGATCGAGTGGCTCTGAATTACTATATATAATCCAATCGGGTGATGCGTATACAGATGGGCTCGTAGATATTGAAGTATAAATGAATTGCTGGTCTTTTCTTATCAGAAACTTTTAGGTTAATCTTGTCCGCGTATACAAGAATATATATAACTCAAATAATTGTTATCGCTCTTTTATATTTCACGTCTGAGGTCTAAATAAGGAACCTTTCCGTGAGATTTAGGCCATGTTTGGTTCCCTTTGCTAAATTTTAGTTAGTTAAATTTTAATCACTTTTTAGTAGCTAAAGTTTCAAATAATTTGACTAAAATGAACTAAAATAGTTTAGTTCCATTAGTTATTCAAAAATAACTAAAATAATTTTAACTAGCTAAATTTTGGTAAGGGAAACCAAACAGGCCCTTAGTGTTGAAGTATAAGTCAATTATCTCTCTCTCCTCATCAGTTTAAGCGTAGAACCCTTTCTTCCAAGTAAATTTTGTATACGGTTTGATGTGCGTGCATGCATGCATCAATGCTTGGCAACACTCGTGTCATCGGATGTCTGCATGTCTCATCTCTCGGTGGGCAATCTCCGGCCCTGCAGCCTTATTTCTTTTCGATGCTGTCGTGCATGGAATAGCACTGCAACAGAGTCCATGTCCCGGTCAGTGTTTTCTGCCATACTGGAACAGCTAGCACTCCATGTCCATGGAGTGGGCTGTCGCGAAGAGAAACAGTAGCACTAACGCCGTAGCCCGTAGAGTACGTGTACGTCGATCGCCAAGGCGCTTGGTTTGGCCCTGGACAGCAACACAGTCCACGATCCTGGCTCAAGAGTCAAGACCATCCCGTTCCACTACCCTATTGCTCTTCTGAGAAGATGTTCCTGGATCAGGGCTATGGACATGGACGCATGCATGATACGACGCGGCAAGGTCAGCTTGATACACGGGACTACAGTGCCGTTCATGGTATGGTCCGCTCCGGTCGGCACACGTACACAAGGGCGTACTGGTGCCTGTCCCAAACAAAAAGTACACTGATTCACTGCAGCCTTGCCCAGACGGCCAGATTGACCATCTCCACTCCATCGTGAACGACGACGCGCCAGGTTACCGTCCAAACGTAGTACATTGTACTCCTACAAACACTAGGGCCTGTTGATTGCACAATCGATCGATCGTCGCGAGTACACACACACACACGCAGTCCCTAGCCACGAGCCCAAGACAGGAAAACTAGTACAGCCTGCACTGCAGCAGTGTCGTGTTTAGTAGTACGGTCCAATATGGTGACTTCGTGAGGATGCCCGAGTCCGTGTCACGTGTCTACGGTTCGACCGACAGCAAGCACATCTCCATGTCCATGCAGCCGCGGGGGCTGCCTACGTCCGCCAAAAAAAAAAAGAGAGCACGCGGCACACGGAGGTGACCGGCCGCCGTCAGTGTCGTCGCACTGCAAATGCAATGCAATTGAGGGATTGTTTAATTTTGTTTAATTGTGAAGAGTTTTTTGAATTTTGACACTGTAGCATTTTCATTTGTATTTGATAATTATTGTTTAACTATAGACTAGACTTAAAAGATTTATCTCGTAAATTACAGATAAATTGTGTAATTAGTTTTTTGTTTTCGTCTATGTTTAGTGTTCCATGCATGTGTTATAAAATTTAATGTGATATAGAATTTTGAAAAGTTTTTTAATCTTGAGGTATAACTAAACAAGGCCTGAACAAAAATAAAAAGACCAGAAGAGGACGAGGCTGTGCGCGGTAGAGTGGTAGGGGCAGGGGGAGACACCGGCAGGCACGGTACCACGTCCACGCTAGATGGCAAGGCGTCGCCTGCGCCTCGTGTTCTCCCGGTCCGCGAGATGTCCGCCCTCCTCGGGGCACCGCCGGGTACGGCGGGGCAGTGCCGGCGATGTGATCCCGGCGACGCGACGCCTGCCGCCTGCCGCTTGCCGCCTGCCGAGGCGGGCCGCCCCGGTCCGCGTCCGGTCCGGCCCGTCACGCTTTATTTGACACCCCCGGGCGCTGGAGTAGGCCTCGTGCTTGCTGCCGCTGCCGCTGCCGCTGCCATCATGCGTGCGGTCTGCGGTGCGATTCCACAGCGATTTGTTGGCCGTCGTGACCGGTGCGCTGCAGGCTGCAGCGCGGTCGTTTTTACCGGCCAGCGCAGGGAGATCCGGAAGGCTATCATCAGCAATCAGCAGGGCTTGTCTGATAATAACAATTTGGGTTTTGCTCTGCTGCCTGATTTACAGGTGGCTCGTTGCTATTCGACCGCCTGCATGATTAATGATTTAGTACCGTCCTGATTCCTGAGGGCGTGAACGCTGCGATGGCTGATTGCTTGGGTCAGCTTCTGACGAGTAGTACTCGTAACTGCTTTTGTGCTGATGCGTGGTCGCCGAATCTCCTGAGATGATGATGAATGTATTTGTATATAACAAGCGTACTTTACTAGTAGAGATTTCTGTGGTGCCAATCATTCCATCTCAAAACACATCTGACATATTTACCCTAACGCTAATGATCGGCAGTTCAGTTCTTGATTGCCAAATTTTACAAAATTTGTTTCATACCACTTGCCAGTTCGTTGAACGAGGAAGAAAACAATGCAGACCAGTTGCTGTACACGAACATCGGTGATCGGTCTGAACTCTGAAGCAGGCACAACACAACACAACACTACCCCACAGTCCAGACGCGCCTTACAGCGACACACGTTCAGAATACAGATGGATCCGCGCGGTGGCCCGGCCCAAGAACGCCTGTGCGCATCTGCCTTGCTGGTTGCTGCCACGGCCGGTGTGGGCACCGCTGCGGCGCTGTGCGACGCAAGACCAGCAACAGCAGCCTCTGAGTATACAGTAATCGGCAGGCAGCATCAGCAACCAGCAACCGATTGATTAACGATAGGATTACTAGGAAACAAGGGCGGCCGCGCGACGTCCGGGGCGGGACGACGAGGCGACAGCCGTGGAGCCCCGATCTTTGGCCGCGGGCCAGCCGGAGGAGGAGGAATGCGGGAGGGAGGAGCCGCCTTTAACGGTTTCCGAGGCGGCGGCAAGCACGACCACCTCCTTTAAGGACCAATCACGTGCAGTGGACGGGCCCGAGCCTAGTACCACCGGTGTCGGAGCCGCGTGAGCTGTGAGAGGCGATGGCCATGGCCATGGCCGTGCTCGCCTCGCCCGGCCGCCCCTACGCACTACGGTGTGCCCGTGTCAAACTCAAACCTCTCCGGCTTGTGTTGTTGTGCCTCTCGTTCCCGTGGGAAGGGAAGGAATTCCGCACGGTCCAAAAGAGCAAGCGAGTGTGACCGGCGGCAGGGCCCGCACGGTTGACACAAAGTGATTCTGGTGTCTGGAGCTCTCTGGATAGAGAGGCCCGACAACAGAATTAGAATGTGTTTCCCTCCAAATTTAGGTCGAGCCGTTGTGAAATTGACGACAAAGTCACGGTCATATATAAACATATGCTGATGGAACTACAATAAACTCACGGAGAAAAAGAAAACGCACGTGACACGACATGCGAGATTGATGAGATGAGAGATACTAGTGGCGGCACATAAGAGGAAATTAATGAGACGAGATGCGTGTTATCCAATCCCCCCAAGATGAACAAAAACAACAGATTACATTACAATACACGAAGATGATTTATGGCTATAACCCCAGACACTCTCCACCTCCGTGAACGGCGGCGGAGGAGCATGCAGATTGGCAGAGGAACCTGGACTGACGCCGTACCGTAGCCTGCCTAGTACAGGCGGAGCACGCTGCGCGCGAACGACTGCGTCGCCAGGGGCCGCCCGGGCCCGGCCTTGCTCGGCAGGCCGCCTCCGCGCGGGCGCCCGCTGCCGCTCCGCATCGGCGTCAGGTAGAACCGCAGCATGCCGTTGTCCGGGGCGGCGCGCCCGGGCGAGTAGCGCGCGCTGCGGTTCCGCTCTAGCTGCGCCTGCGCCTGCGCCTGCCCCTGCCCCTGCGCGTGCGGCTCCTCCCTCCGCCTCACGTGGCCGTTGGCGTCCACGTAGCTGCGCCTGGAGCTGCCGAGCCCGCCGCTGTTGCTGCTGAACGAGCTGCGCGCGCTCAGGTTGCTGTTGCACCGCTGCATCTTGGGGTTAGCTCCGCGGACGCGCAGGTCCGGCCACGGCTCGGAGAACGAGCGGTCGGCGATGTCGGACGGGCCACCGCTCCTGCGCCCGGCGGCGCGGCGGTGGATGAGACCCCAGAGGCTCCACGCCTTGCGCCACCGGCGCGGCTTCTTGGCGGGGCCGGACAGTGCCGCCTCCAGGCTCGCGGAGATGTCCTCGATGAGCGAGTTGGAGCTGAAGCCGCGGTCCAGCAGGTCCTCCGCGTGGTGGAAGTGGTAGAACTCGGAACCGCCAATTGGGGACTCCCTCCCAATCCCATTTACCGCCGACGGCATCGGCGGCCTTGGATCCGTGACCTCGAACGACGGCCTGCGGACGGAGCTTGAACGTTCCAGGCTCCGGCGCCTGCGACTGGAGGAGTCCAGGTAGTAGTCTCTGGTCTGCAAGGAACCACCTGGAGGCTCGGGGTCAAAGTCGTCTTCTACCGGGATTTGGCCGTCGGAGCGCTCGACGATGTCGGTCGGTGTGTCCTCCAGGACGGACAGGATGGGTGGGAGGCGGGAGAGCGGCGGAGGCGCTCGCCCGATGCCAATGCCGGCGCCGGCGCCGAACAGGTACCCGTCCCAGGACGCGCGGGGCTCGTCCCATGAGAAGCCGGCGTCGTCGATGGACATGCGCGCGGCGTCCAGGGAGAAACGCGGGTCGGTGTCGCACGAGCGCCGGCCACCGGCGAGCTCGGAGCCTGCCTCCCCACGGAAGCGACTCCGGCGAAGGAACGACGGCTTGGAGGGCTTCTCCGGAGGGGGCATTGCCGCTGCCGCGGCCTTGCTCACGGCAGCCTCCTTCTTGAGCTTCTGCTTGCGCCGCCACTTCTGCCACTTCTTGCTGAACACGGAGGCGGCGACCCAGAAGCTCCCGGCGATCTCCTTCAGGTCTTTGGGCGAAGCCTTCTTGGTCTGCGCCGACTCGAGATCGATGCGATCCTTGATGGCCTTACCTCCCTGGGCCGCATTGCCTTCGGCTTCCACCTCGCCGGAAATGTCCATCGGGACGACGGGGTCTTCCTCAATTACCGGGACTATCTCGTCGGGCTCCATGACCACTGGGATGTCCTCGTCCAGGAAATCGTCAGGGATGCACGGTGCCTGCGGTGGGGGATGCACGTCGACGGCGAGCGCAGCCGCGGCGGTCGATGAGGAGGCCGGGAACGCGGCGAACGCCGTGCCGTCGCGGACGCGGTCACGGTCGTCCTGATGGAACAGCGCCCACAGCGTGCTGCGTCCCCGCACGTCACACGAACGCCGCTGCGGCTCGTCCGCCCTGGCGGCAGCAGCCGCAGCCGCCGCCGCCGCTGCGGCCAGAGCGTCCCCGCCACGGCCGCACGAGAACGATTTGCACCGCCGGAGGTCCGGCGGCTCGGCGGGGCCTGACGCAGACGAGCCGGCGGCGGCGAACGGCCTGGCGAAGAGGGACCGGATGGCCGATGTGGACTTGCGGCCCGGCGCGGAGGCCGCGGCGGCGGACGCCTCGAGACCCTGGAGGCGCTCGCGCAGGCACGCGGCGCAGAAGCCGGTGAACGTCTCGCCCGGGTGCAGGTCGCAGCTGGTCGACACCGACCGCCGCGCGGGCGGCGCCGGCGGGTCCATGTGCAGCGTCGTCATCGCCCCTCCCCGGGCGTCACTCCCACCCCCGCCCCCCGCCCACACCCACACCCCCGACGTCACTGTGCGGCTAGTACAGGTGCACCATTGCACTCGTGCTGCTGCGTGAGGAGGGAGTTGCCGGTGCGCCAGGCCTCGCGTTTTAAGTAGAGAGAGGCGAGTATCGGACAGGGTAAAAGGGTGAAAAAGAGGAAAGTGAAAGTTAAAGGCGAATCACGGGCCCCGGCGCGGCCTGGCCTCTTGGCTCTCTCTCCCTCCTCCTCGCCTGGGTCTTCTTCCTCTCTCTCTCTCTCTCTCCTCTCTTGTGTAGCTCTGCCGTTCTTGGGTTCATGGCTACGCGTTCGCAAATGCGATGGTGCGGGGATCTGCCCGGACGGCTATTGTTCGAGACCAAGCTATTCCTTGTCTTTGTACACTCAATCTTTGAGCGCCTAACGCGCGGTAACATCAGTTTGATGGCCTTGAAACCTCACTGATTTTACGCTTCTATTGAGCGCCTTCTGTCAGAGGTATATGAATGAGTCGATGATGCCAGACTGCCAGAGACAGTGAACACACATGAGGATCATGCATAGTAGCATTCATATCAAAATCGTAGCTGAAGCTATTCTTATCAGAAAAAAATATACAGAATTGCAAGTGATTACGCATTGTGGAAATCTTATTTGCAGACACCCAGATCCACAAAGTACAGCTTTAGTATAAGCGCTGCAGTCATATTCTCAGCTTTAGTACAGCTTTGCTCACTCACACTGTCACGCAGTTTCCCTCTTTCTCATACACATAGTATCCTGCGATAATCTATAGGTGTTGTCCGAGTGTCCGTCCTATCGGGCTTTGCCTGATCTGAAAGCGATTATATGGGCATAATCTGCACGCGTGTAGAAAATGTCACTTTGCATGAAGCAGCGAGCAAACGGCCAAGGATATGCAATATTCATAGACATGAGCTCCGGCCCAATGCAAAACGCCCTAGCCCAGCCCGATTTTAGCCTGTCTAGTTTTTTTTTTTTTTGACGAAATCTGGAGAGGCCGGAGCCTCTACAGCGACTTTATTAAAGAAGTAAAAAAGAGGATTTATACAAGAGAAGCTCAAAAAAGCTGAACTAGAAAAGAAAAACTAAACTAGAACTAGAACAAAGCTAGGAGCTACATTTACTAAGAAACAAGGCTTTCAGCCCAAAGAACTAGCTGATCATGAGAGCTAGACCTGGCCCTATGATGTAAGAGATCCACTTCTTTTGTCAAAGTTCTTCTGCAGTTTGGGATCGAAATTTGGATGCCCTTGAAAATCAGATCATTTCGAGCAGACCAGATGGTCCAGGCCAGTAAAATGATGGCTTCCATGAAGAAGGGAGAATTAAGCTAGTCTTTGATTTGATCAATGATGTCAGGGAAGGAGCTCTGAAGAGGAATATCCACCTGAATCATGTTCCAACAGTGAGCAGCAAAGGGGCAGTTTAAGAACAAATGTTCTACGGTCTCTTCAGCTAAACTATTGCAAAGAGCATATAGGTGTAGGAGTCAAGTTGCATATTTCTCCTTCTTAGAATATTCATGGTGCTCAGCCTATCTTTCAGAAGAAGCCAGAAAAAGACCTTATGCTTTGGTTGACAACAATTCTTCCAGAGCCATCTGAACGCAGGATGGATGGGATGGTGACCTGAAAGTCTTCTGTAGACCTTAGCAGAGGCAAATCGATCAGAGCCCCAACAATAGTGCCACTTGTCATTAGCATCAGAGGTTGCAATCCCATCGATAGCCTGCTAAACTTCTTGGAGCTAATGAAAAGCAGTGAGGGACAAGGGCAGGTGTACCAAATCAGTGAAGTCATTTGCCTCAAAGGCTTTTTGGGCTGTGAGTTGCTTGTTTCGGGCAAAGGAGAATAATTCTGGGTTTGAAGATGCAAGAGAACCCGTTTGAAGCCAGGAGTCATGCCAGAAAAGGACTCAGGTGCCACTGCTGATATGAGGGCTGGCAATGCTCTTGAAATCTTGGAGAAGTTTTAAAATGTCTTTCCACCAAAAAGAGTCATTCCTAGTATGATTGGGGAGCTTACTACTTTTATAATGTTTCTCCCAGACCAGCTGGACCTAGGGGATGTCCAACTTGTTAAAGAATTTGTGCAGATTTTTCATAAGAAGGGCTCTATTCTATTTTTCCAAATCAATTACACCTAACCCATCATCCACAGCCCCCCTCACCTCCCCTCTCCCTCCCCTTCGTTTGGCGGGCGAGCTAAGAGTGGGGTTGGGGGGGGGGGGGGGGGGTGGGGGGGGGGGGGGGGGGGGCTAGGTGTAATTGATTTGGAAAAATAGAATAGAGCCCTTCTTATGAAAAATCTGCACAAATTCTTTAACAAGTTGGACATCCCC
>Ga0182004_10000131_pt1 | contig 33650 bp, 28 predicted proteins | sample Sormic07211540_1_FD_120479 | JGI IMG/M metagenome (GOLD analysis project Ga0182004, IMG submission 120479) | Endophyte microbial communities from Sorghum bicolor roots, Mead, Nebraska, USA - 072115-40_1 MetaG | ecosystem: Host-associated > Plants > Roots > Unclassified | place: USA: Nebraska...
GAAACCCGCCGTAGATGGAAGATCCTACGATGAAGAAATAGAGGCGACGTGGCCCAATATTTTACCGTGACGTGGCTCAATCTCTTGCCTGAGCCTATGGTGCAGATTTCGTTAGGTAAAGATAAAGATTCGTCTGGACAAACATCAGCTATAGCCACACCTAAAGGGCAATTTGGATTATGGCTAGGATTTGAACACATAAGTGGCCCCAGTTCATTCGTACACAAGTACACCACATATACGTATATGCTCTAAAAAACAGTACACCGTATGTATATACATATACTCAACCGACGGGATGACAGGGTAATCTCTCCGTCGAAATTATAAAGGTTATTTCCTGGTTAGGATATGTCTTTAACTAACAGTAACTCTAGTGATACATAATTTTGATGACACAAAATTGATGCCAATGCAATCGTATTCAATTCAAAAACACTTCCTCGTGCTCCATCTTTTCTCTTCATACTTGGCACACAACAACACCCCAAAAGAATGTTACTGAAGGCAACCCTTCCATGGCTTCTACAAAGAGGGAAAATGCCTCACTATCTTTGCTGTCCTAGTTCCACATAAAATGGATAGATTGATACAATAATTTAGCGCGTAATGTATACATTATACACTAGGTAGATGCTATATAAGGGTCAAATGCTACAATAAGCTTTTGGTGCCTACAGCACCTTATAGCGGGTTGGGGCCTTATGGGCATCAAACTTTTTTGGAAAAATTGGGGGGCATCAAACTAATGGGGGGTGCTATAACCAATGAATGGTTGCACCAAAATTTCATCCAGAGGCAGCCGCAAGTTTTTCCCGGTCTGTGCACTCCTCTTTATCGAACTCCTCTATCAGCTCCCGTTGCCGTTGGGTCACCTCCCTGAAAACAGGAAAATCATCGTGATCACTTTAATCCTTTGCTGAATAAAATAGAAATGAAGATCTGCTGCAGGCGAAGAGGCATACGTTGGAACCCTGATATTGAAGTGAACATACTGATTCCCAAACACTGGCGAGTTCCTCGCTTTTATTCCTGAAAAGTATAATGTGTCAATTACAAACAAAAGAATATAAAAGCTAATGTTCACTGTCCAATATTTTCTCTTTCACCAATTATCACGGGGCAAAAGGCCAGAGCGAATGATGAACTGATCAAAGAATAAATTAAAAAGGGTTTTATGGTAACTCCAGTAACCAACCTTTGCCCCGGAGGACGACCTTCTCTCCAGGCTGGGTACCTTGGCGAACCTGGACAAATAATATGACAAACAAGGCAATCATTAGGACATCAGCAGAACCATCCTGAACTGACTGACAAGCATCATGCAGCAAGAATTTGAAACTTCGAATGAAGTAAAGAACGCATACCTTGACTGTAACATTTCCAGTGAGGGTTGGTACCGTGACAGTTCCACCTAGGACAGCCTGTAAATGAAATTTTATTGATTTAGAATTTAGAGCTTCTCATCATCCAAGAAAAAAGACTATTTAGACAACAATATTCCAAATAGCACACCAAAGTCCATTCTCAAGAACATTCTCATGCATGCATATGTGCGCACAATCAAAGTCCTTTCCACCATTGAACTAGGATCACACCCACGCCCACCTCATTATCACACCTTTCCCTATATGGATACAAACCTCTGACCAACATACCTATGCTCCCTCCTTCCACCACAGTGATCTAGACTAGTGCACGCTCACCAATGCCCACACCCAGTGCTTGTGAATGCCCATGACAGTGACCTGCACCCTGCCTGGAAATGCCTACTTGCACTTGCTGCCACCCTACTCACATGTTGCTCCAGTGATGCCCATTTACCGTTAACATATCTACAGTGACCACTACAGATCAAGAGTGATGATGTGACATAGGCACATAGCATTCAGAAGAGTCATGGGAGGCTTGAGCAGAGCAGGTGCGAAATGAGAAATTTCAAAGATTGACATCCAATTCATGACCCTTCCAAGATTTGACAATGCCAGTGGGTCAGATAGCAGATCTGGCCAGTTAGCACCAGAGAGAACCTGTGAATCGAGAATTCAGATCGAGGGAAAGTGAGGGGACAGATGGAGAAAAGAGGAGGAAACCAAACATATGTGCAAAAATAGATCTCTCAGGTGTGGGAGGTAATTCCTTGGATTCGATGGATGGGGTCAGGAGGGCAAAAGGCATCGAAGCACTTTGTTCATTCTGACTGCATACCTTTTGTCAATTTCTCTCCCCAGAAAAGATGTCTTATGGTGATTAAATCTTAGCTCAGATCGGATACTTCCATCACAAACTATGTGATAATCATACAAAAGAAAGCAGGATTGCTAAATATGTGCTGCTAGTACAATGAAAATGTATGTTACTATGTTTGCAATTTAATGAATTTATCGTTTATCGGAAACAAAGATGAAAATGGCATAGCATGGACATGTACCTTGATCAGAACACGAACCAGAAGAAAAGAAAAAAGAGGCGGGGGGGAGGAGGAGGGGCAGACCTGAGCAATGCTTAAAACAGAATCAACATGCACATGGTTGCCTTCTCTTCGAAAGATAGGGTCCTCTCTAACCTGTAATAGGAAATGAAAATGAATTTCATTTTATACTTCCATGAGACCTTGCATAGTACTGACTAAACTGAGGGCACGTGTGGCATTCACAGCAAAAATGAAAATAAACCTTGATAGTAACATAAAGGTCACCAGGCTTATTGCGTTCAACATCTGCACCACCCTTACCAAAAACCTTCATGGTGTCATTATCGTCAATTCCTGAAAGAAAAAAAAAACGCTCCAGTTATAATGTACCCAAAGTCCTGTCCACAATAAACACTTGACATTGCATGATTGTAGGAAAGAGTCAAATGTTAACTGAACAGGCAGAAATTCAGAATGATTCAGTAGAACTATATATTTTATAATAGAGCAGCTAGATGATTTGACTTAAATATTAACTTTCTTAACTAAGCATTGCATGGAAAGTGATGTCTGAGTTATAACAAGTACACCAGTTGGAAATGCTTATAATACCACAAGTTTACACTTCACAGCATTCAAAAAAAAATCTCAAACTACGCAGGAGAATTCACAGCATTCAAATCACCAGTAGAAAGAAAGAAATACGCACTGTTTTGCATATTGAACAGAAAATTCAGAATTGTCTGATAAGATGTATTACCTCCATTCCAAATTATAGGCCGGTTTGGAACATAGTTTATATCTAGGTGCATAGCAAAAGCTATGTACCTTTAGAGCCAAAACGGCCTATAATTTGGATGGAGGGAGTTCGTGTCAAGTATATATTCTCCTTACCTGCCGCTATGTCTAGCTTGACAGACATTTTCCCCTTCACTACCTGTTCTCCTTTGCAAGTCTTGCAAAAATTCTACAAACCCATTTTGAAAAGCAAAGAAGTTAGGCCAACAAAAATGAAAAATCACCACCAGTGATAAACCATATAGATCTATTCTATAAAAATGCTGGCAGATCCCCCCGCCCCCTCAAAGAACTAAGTGCACTCAATGCAACGACAATAGCCAATGATGAATTGGATTTTATGTTCAACTTACTGTGGAATGTAACATCAGAAAAAAAAAAACAGGAATATGCTATTGAAACAGAAAAGGTGCACCTTGACAATTTTTCCGCTCCCATTGCACAGGGAGCAAGTACATTCAACAGTAAATATACCCTTCTGCATGTATATCTGCATTCATGACAAGATTTTGAAGGTCAGAGTAGTCCCACTTATCCAATGTAGTTGTCTTTGGAGCTCAGAACAAGGAAACAATTAATGCTTTCTGTTCCAGGGCGTTTGGCGAAAATATTGCTTAACCAAAACAACAAGTATTTGCAAAGGAAATCAATTTGCTAAAATGATGTCTACTATTTAGTGGAGTTTGTTATCTGTAAGAAACATGCCATGGAAAAATATGTTGCCAAAGGATACATACCACACCAGAGCCTCGACATGTTTTACATGTTTTAGGCACAGTTCCAGGGGGGACACCGCTTCCATCTGCAACAAATAAATTAGAAGCTTATGACATACAACGAAGCACAAATGGGTAAGATTGTCAACAGAATAAATAATTAAATATACAAGCAACGTCACATACTGCAAGTTCCACAAAAAGTATCAGCTTCATATGTAATGGTTTTTCTGCAACCTTGGACAGCTTCCATGAATGATAGTTCAACAGAAACCTACAGTTGGGGGGGATAAAGAAAGCAAGAACTAAATTAATATGCTCAATTGAAAGCGAACAGCTGTAGTAAAAATCAACTAACCTTGACATCTTGGCCACCTCTGTAGGCATTATCAAAGATCTGTTGACATACAAAAAATATATATCAGGTATGTATGTGTGTATGTAAAACAATAATATATAGCTAAATACATATAGCAAGGGGTGAAACTATACACATAAAGAGTTGAATAGCGAGCAGAGAAATTTGCTAGATACTGAAAAGGTACTATTTCAAATCATGTTTAGACTGCCACCTGACATGAAAGGTCAATATGATGTTTATTTCAACATAAAAAAAACATTGTAGTTCATCATATGTTACAACATAGACAAAGGTCTAACAATGAAGAAAAAATAATATAACTAGATGCTATTTTACAACCTTGTAGCATGATTTTTCATGGCGACCTTCCAACAATTTATTGTTTTCGCATGCATCTTTTTTTTACAAAAGCATCATACAAAGAAGAGAAATATCACATGTTTAAATTGTGAATCAAAGATCTCATGCATAACTCACCAAATGGCAGGTGTATAAAGACAGTACAGATCTATTTAGGGCATATTTATGATACATAAAATAAAATCATAAGGACAATGGTTTTTACATCGCCAAAGATGTCACCAAATGGGTTACCCTGAGGAAAACCCGGCCCTCCAGGGTCACCACCTGATGCTTGACGCTCGTATGCTTCTGGTCCAAGCTGCCAATTACATAAGCATGTTATACTAAGAATAAAGTATTTTACTGTAATGGTAAAATAAGGTTTCATGAGTCATGGAAATTAATGCTACCAAAGCTAAGCAAGCTGGATTAACACAAAAAAGCACAAGCTGGCCAGCTGGGTTCAGTATTAACAATATATAAATAATCTGTCTCTATGTGACTATCCAATAACATCACAATTTTTGTTTCAGTAAAAAGAGAAATGACAATAACCTGATCATATATTTCACGCTTATCATCATCCTTCAAAACCTGACAAATGCAGATAATATCAACATTTAGGAAAAAAACATGTACTATGGTTCATGAAAGGTAACTATATTTTCTGCAAGAACCTCACACCTCATAGGCACGGTTAACTTCTTGAAATTTTTTTTCTGCATCAGCATCATCTTTATTAGTATCAGGATGGAACTTCTTTGCGAGCTGGAGAAAAATGATAAATTTTGTTAAAACCAAATGAATTACCAGATAACAGGAAGAAGTAGAAGAAACAGATCGATGGGAGCACAAAAGGGATACAATATGGAGAGCATGGTGCTGTAGGCATGCAAGAGACAGTTAATAAATACATAAATGGAAGCAGTGCCAAATGGATCCCAAGCCACAATTTGGGTTGGGATGGAAGTAAATTCCTATTTGTGGAACCCCAGTTGGCTGACTTTGGCCTATTCTACCAGAATCTTGGGTTATCTGTCCATCTTATCATTCAGATGTCATCTTTTGCATTGAAACTCTGTTTCTAATTATCCATACAGGGGAAGCGGATCATCTTAAGTTGACAAGTTCAACAGAGTTTTAGTTTATGTTTCCTATAGATGAGTTTTGAAATTCAAAACATGATTAGCATGGTAAGGGACAAGTGCACCATGCAGTCAGATGCAAGGCCAGGGAACTGATTCCGGTACATAAGTGCCTAACCAACTAGTTGTAGACTTGTAGGTATTACCCAGGCAAAATTAAGATGAGCAAAATAGAACAGGTAGTCAGACAGGTCTTGTGAAGTTGCTCAATAGAGAGGTTAATCATTCAAGTATCGCCAATAGTTCACTAACATAGCCGTACTTGTATCCAATACTTCTCTACATTACCATAGTGTTGTTTTTCAAAATCCTGTTCCTGTATCACCATTACCGGTATCTCATGTCGGTGATACATAGTTAATCAGTATTAAACTAAGTAGCAGACTATAGAGGGAAGAGTACAATAGATACTGTCAGAGGCAAAGCAAAGAGCGTAAGAAAGGCAGAACAGAGAAGAAAAGATAAGAAGTAGCAGAGAAGCAGCACAAAGCAATTGAAGCAAATACGAGCATAAGAGAACTTAGGCCCTCAAGGCAGCAAGGTTGAGATGAACAGTAACATTGGGGGAATAAGGAATATCCAAATATAATCCCGAAGAAGTTTAACGATGTCCAATCAATAGGCAATATCCTAACTTTGTTTCTGAACGGAGGTGCACATCCTAACTATGATATGTAAAAAGTACGTACCGCATAATATGCCTTCTTTATATCCGGTGCAGAAGCATCCTTGCTTACTCCAAGCACATCATAGAAATCCCTTGCATACACCCGCCTTGTGGCTAGCATCACAGAAACATAGAAGTTTTAATACAGGAACTGATGTATCGCAGTTAATAGGAAGCATGTCTGAAACTTAAAAAATGGTACTACAGTAGTAAGAAACAACCCTAAGTGCCAACTTAGAGCACTTTGCTATCTATTTTTCTTCGTTTGCACCGGCGATATCATCGACGGTGATCAGGGACAACACAGTGCTGCTTTGGTTGCAATGGATGCAGTGGAGATGAAGACTTCGTCAAATTTTATTTAATTTTCTTTCCTGACATGGTCTCTCCTGTATTGGTTATTGTTTTCCTTAATATAATTCAGGTATAAGATACTCTAGGGTGTCTTTTTGCCCAAAAATAAAGAGCAAAGAAAAAACAGTGCCAGAAACCACCAAAGTCAATCCTGTTATTATTTATTTATTTGTTGAGTTATCTTGGTAACTCAATTTTTTATAAGAAGTACCTCATGTTGCCTTTTATCTGTAGCCTACCACAACTTGCTTGGGAATAAAAGGTTTGCCGTTGTTGTTTTAGATGCATTAAACCATTTAAATTTGTGGTTTTGGGACAATCTGAAATAATTGCATAACCATCTCAGTTAAGTATTAGCCAAGCATTCTTAGAAGCTACAGTCAAAATTACACATGAAAAAATAGCAGTTGTGGTCTCTCTTTTCAGACAGAAAGGGGCTTTTATTGTTCTAAGAAAAAATCACTTTCTCATTTTGTTTTTTTTTCATTCATAGTGGTAAAACAGAAAACATAGAAAAAAAATGTGTCCCTTGGTATTCACAAAAGCTCTGCTGAACATGCAACTATTTTCTTAGAACTCAAGTGCAAGTCAGGATCAGAAGGCCAAAGTCATCCCGGATGGCAGCTCTTAAATGAATTGAATGATTTAAATACATGGTCGTAATGGAGTTGTACACAAAAGGTAAAAATGTTGGCTCCCCGGATAGAAAACAGAAGATAGAACTAATCTTAACCAGATCATGAGGTCTTGGTTTCAATTGCCATACAGTATAACATCAGATTTCAACAACAACAACTATGAGACCTCCTGTAACAATAAACCAAACCACAACTAATTTCACAAGATGAACCACTGTGTATGGCTAAATGGAGACGTGGAATTACACTAGGGTCGTCAATTTGACACAAGTACTCACCATGGAACGACCTGCTCGGACACCACCAGCTCGGGCTCCGCCGCTCCCTCCCTGTCCAATTTACCGATAAGCAACACAGGCCTCCGCGGTCAATACATTCAAAAGGCATAAAAAAATTTAAGAGAAGGAGACTTACCTGGTTCAGGCAGCCGCGATGGTGCGGTCCATGCCGAGGCGGCAGCGCCGGCGAGGTGACGGGCGAACAACTCACGCTGGCAACGGAGGTGAAGGGGTTAGCCGTGGAATTCGGGATTGGATGAGGAGAAGTGAGGGAGCTCACCGTAGAGGAAGAGCTCGCCGCGGCGGCGAGCCTGGAGGCGGCGGCGCGCGCCATGGGGGTGGAGGCGGGCGGTGGCCCGGTGGGAACCCTACTTTGCAGCGGGTAGCAGGCACAGAGAGTGGGGCTTTTGTGGCTTCAACCGCACGAGAAAATGGGAGGGTTTTAGATTTCGATTTTGGAAAATTACTAACATATATCTTGAAAAACTGTATGAATTTTCCCATTTTTTAGCTAGGCTTTATGAGAAAATGGGAGTACTTATTACTATCACCACTCTTGTTACCATATCAAATTTAACCTTTATTTTTCTACAAAAGATTTATATTGATGTGACTAGATCTATTGCCTACATCGATTAAGAGGTGGTGTGAACATAACATGATTTGGAGAAAATGAATTTTTTTAAGCTATCTGTTTATGAGGAATAGTAGATCTGAAGATAACAATGTGCTATAGAAATGATATAGAACGAGTGACAAAGGTCTTGTCTAGTGGTGAAACTAGGAGTAGGAAGTTAGAGTTGTTATTTTCGATGATCATCTTTTTTCCAAATCAGTCACCCATTACTCATGGCTATTAATCGGTCAGAACCAGCACGATAACACCTTAATCACATAGGCAACGCTATAAACCTAGAGCATACAAGGCACCAGTAGAGTTATGTTGTCATACTATTACGTAATTTTTTGCTCTCGTAATTGTATGCATAACTATTTGGTTGGTGCTACTTTATCTTTAGGTCAGCTTGAACTAAAACAAATGTCTCGATGTATACTTCATCATCTCAAACTCGTAATCAAACTTGTTGGTTCTAACACTCCATGGATGTTGTGCTTGTCTACAACATTATGCTATAAAGCTTTATTGCCTTCTCTTTCTTTTAATGTGAGCCCTACAACGTATGAGGTGATAAAGGAAAAACAACCATCAAGCATATCTGTGTCTTTGATGTACATCTAACTCTAAATCTGCAATGGACATGAGCTTCATTACAATGAAATAACCACTGAAGCACAAAATTACAAAAATGATAAGTTATGCTTCATCTATGAAGATAGAGAACATTTAGTGATTGGTCGTTAGAAGCAGAAGAAATCACTATTACAACACAAATTCTTTTGTCTTGTAAACAAAGACTCTTTTGACCATATTGATGTGCAACATATAAAAATTTGCCTTATATTTCAGAGTTCTTGCTCCACTTTAACTCTTTTCAACAACTCTAAACTATATAGTGCTAGAATTTCATGAGTGTATCTAACCAAGTCTAGACCGATTGAGTCAAAGCTATTACTCGTAGCCTCTCTTTTTTAGAAAAAATGCATGTAGCCTCTCTTTATTGGTATGGTGAGTGAACTAGAAATTGTTAGAATGTTAGACATTATTTGGTATAATTTAATTTCGGAATTAACAAGATGTGCATATGTGATATTGTTTTATAACAAGTGACTAACACTTCTATCATGATAAGCAACATACTTGATCAAATGAAAAGAAACGACAACTTAAAATAATTGCATTGGTACACCCACCGGTGGCGAAGGCACTAATGACATCATTCTCAATAATTGATATAGTGAGTATGCTGAAGTTGTAGCTTACATTAGCATATATGTATTTTGAATACAAAATAGAAGAGTTGAAGGTTTATGTCCACGTGTAAATATTGAAGCCTTGTTGAACCTTTATCGGAGCAAAAACAACCAACTCCAAACCAGAGGACGTTTCTATTCAACCGCGCACACATGCGACATATTATCATCTCTCTTAGTTTAACAACATGTATAATACTTTTTTACTTAAGTTGAGTTAACTTTTAGCCAATTTTATATACTAAATATTTATTATCAAAACACCAATGATTTACCGAGGGGTATAGATGCTTACAAAGAGTGGGATAAACAAGCCAATGTTACAGTTTTATGTCATTGTAATTTTCTGCTTATATGTAGACTATACAGATGTGACATGTGAGCACACACGTCACATTGTGCCCATACACACATGGTTTATATATATGTGTCTAAACCTTATGAACTAGGGATAATTAAGGTGTGTTCGGTTCTAGGATATAAATAATGGAATGGTTCCGTTGAGAGGGATGGTTGAGAGCGATATTTATACACATAACTTTAAGGGATGATATCGTCCCTGCTTCGCGTTTGGTTGAGAGGGAGAGATCATTTGTGATCCGTGTTTGGTTAAAGGACGTCGGAAGATGAGATGAGATACTTAACATGTGAGATCTATTTGTCATTTTTTTTCTCTTTCATCTTCTTCCTTTATTTTTGTCTGATCATTCTCTAAGGGGTGAGACGGCTTCTCCCATGACCGTCATGCGCTCGTGGCCAACAGATCCCTTGGTTGTCGCCTCTCACAATAGACGCCTCCTGCGGCTTGCACACACCCACAACTGAAGTGCCTCACGGTGTGTGTTTTCATGGTTCGGTGTCCGTCAACACGCGCGCCATGCGCCATGGCCGGTGACTCCCTCGACCACCGTCTCTCGTGGCCGATGCCCTCTCTCGTAGCTTAGAGCTATTGTGCACGTCCATCTTCCATATCTTTCCACCGATTTTTAGGCCTTGTTTAGTTCATCCCAAAAACAAAAATTTTTCAAGATTCTCCATCACATTGAATCTTGCGGCACATGCATGAAGTATTAAATATAGATGAAAACAGAAACTAATTGCACAGTTTACCTGTAAATCGCGAGATGAATCTTTTGAGCTTAGTTAGTCTATGATTGGATAAATTTGCCAAATAAAAAAAAGTGTTACAGTATCCAAAACCAAAAAAATTTTAGGAACTGAACAAGGTAAGAGATTGTCCTCGAATCTAGAGAAATATTTTTTTCATGGATGATTCTGTTTCCGGTATTATCCCATTTCATCCATGCACCGTCGCTAAACAAACACTCCTTAAGAAATATAGCAATATATCAAGTTACACGTAGGTTCACTATTAACATTAACATGTGTTGCAGATGCAGACTTGATTATCAACGAGCAAGCTGTGTCAAACCCGGCTCGATCGCTGTCCCTTTTTTTTTTCTTTTTTGGGAAACGATCGCTGTCATTCGTAAGGCCGTGTTAGGCCTTGTTTAGAAAAGGCCAGCTGGGCTTGGCACCCCACAGGCCACAGGTTTACTTCTGGGCCGGATCGAGTAGCACCAGTGGGCCCTAGACGAGACTCCAATCCCCTAGTTAAATCCATCCCGTCCGTCCGTTTCCCCGCGCCCGAATCCTAAAGCGCAGCACATCAGTCCAGAAGCCGCAACCCGCAGGACAGGTCGGCAGAAAGCTCGACCTCTCGCCGACGGCGACATCCGGCGGCGGCGGCGGCGGAGGAGGAGGACAGGATGGTGGCCGAGGGAAAGAGGTGGCGGTTCGCAATGGTGTGCTCCTCGAACATGAACCGGAGCATGGAGGCGCACTCGCAGCTGGGCCGCGCGGGGCTCGACGTCGAGTCCTACGGCACGGGCACCCACGTCAAGCTCCCCGGTCCCTCCCTCCATGAGCCCAACGTCTACGACTTCGGCACCCCCTACGGCGCCATCTACGACGACCTCCGCCGCAAGGACCCCGACCTGTCAGTACAAGCACTTACTGTCATCTTCCCTCTCCTCGTCTGACCTACCTCCTACGGTTGGTTTGGGGGAAAAAATGTAGTGATTAGGGTTCTGGATGTGGTTTATGCGAAATTCAGTGTGCATTTGATCGAAACAGATAGCAAGCAACCATTCTAAATCTTACGCAATTTGCGTGTCCTTGTTCGCAATGTCTCTGTCTGCCCTCGAAAAGATGGGTACTTGCCGAATTGGGTCTGCAGGGATGTTTGTGCTCACGAGCGTTCCTGTTTCTTTGTGTGTGCTCACTAGATTTCCCGTTTCTTTGTGTGTCATCACTTTGACTTGTTGGGCACCCTGCGCGATAATTTGAAATGCCCTGCTCTCAGTGGATTTCTGTGTCGAACCATCCAGGTACAAGAGGAATGGATTGCTGCCTATGTTGAAGAGGAACACCTCGGTGAAGCTGGCGCCTCAGCGGTGGCAGGACAATGCCGGTGATGGGGTGTTTGATATGATAATGACCTTTGAGGAGAGGGTCTTCGACTTGGTTGTTGAAGGTATTTCATTCACCTCTGAACTGGAGCTTGATTTTGGTCTAGGAGATTTGTAAAGCAGTTATAATTGTACTATGTGTTGTAGCATTGCATAGTTGTGTAGACATTCAGCCTGATCAGCTGAGCTTGCTGCTGTAGCGCTGCAGTCTGCAGCTGCAAAGCTCCAGCTACCCATGACCAATAGCAGAGAACCATAAACGGCACAGCAGCAGCCCGCACTAGCACTTCCGAATTAACTAATGGAAGCTAACATTTGTTTTTGTGTCCAGATATGAGTAACCGCGAACCAAGGCTGATGAAGTGTGTACTGATAATAAATATGGATGTCAAAGATAACCATGAAGAAGCTGGTGTTGGGGCAAAGCTTGCTGTAGAGTTGTGCCAGAAGGTAACCATATGTAGTGCATAAGCTTTACTGAGTATTAACTTGTAGGCTTTATTGTTAATGATGCCAATGGTAAGTAATCAGTAGGCTGAGGACCATGTGTGCCCTTAGGTTGGCAGCAAAATTAATTGTTAGTTCAAGACTTCAAGTAAATAAAACTGAATGATAAATAAATATCAAAATACATGCTACCTGGATGAGTTAAATGCCAAAGAGAAGCAAAACACCCTTCACACTCCTAATAATCTTCTTCGAGGGTTGCTGTTGTTATCCACCTATCCCATTGCACGCTCACTGCTGCTGGTGATGAGAGGTAACTAATGGAGAAGGGAGAAAGGGAAACAGAGAGAGGCTATCAGGTTTGGCAGTGGAATAGGGAGGCTGCAGGGGTGCTCCAGCTTTGACTATCATGATCATGTACCGCAGTAGTACTAAATGTAACTTAGCTAACCAGCTCTTGCGTTTATTTCTGGCTGTCATTGCTTGGTTATATCAAATTATTTTCAAATGAAAGTTTCTCATATAATTCAAGTATTCTGATTGGTGGTTTCAGTCATGTTTAATCGGTGCTCTGTTCCTTGATATCTCTGGATTAATAAGTTCAAATTCGTGAATTCACTTTCATTCAAAAAAAATCATGATTAACTTATTTTGAGTATGTGCTTCATGTTGATATCATTGGTAGCATTCATAGCATAGTTGTAAATTCCGTTCTGGTACCGGCCTGAACAGCCAAAACACCTCATACCGTCGCCTCAGCCGGTACACAGCAACTCCCATCCCGTACCCTTAAAAATACCGGCCATCTCGATTTCTTCCGGCCGTTCCGGGCAGATTGATGATCTGCCCAAGCCGGTGCCGGTCAGTCGCGCTCCCTGACAGCACGCTCATATGTGCGTCCAGGCCAGGCGCTGGCCCGCGGCTCTCCTAGCTTGCACTGTGACGAACGCTGGAATACAGAGACAATAAAGTAGTATGTAGTATGATCTTTCCCTCACCTGATAGTAGCATGCATCATGCTATTCCGTACTCCGTGGCTTCAGGAATTCAGTTGGAAGGTTTGCTAAATTGGGTTAGAGCACAGGTCCATCATATGTTAGATTAGCCCAACATGCAACTAACCTGTCATCTGTTTCTTTTTATTTATATGTTCTTATTAGTTCTTTTAGCTAATTATGTACTCCATATACAATATTAAATATAAAATAATAAAATCCGGAATGGTATGCCAGAATGCACCAGTACCAGAACATATCATTCCAAATGCTAAACTGGAATGATCACCATAATGGAATTGACAAGCTTGATTGATAGATCATATAAACCCCCAACAAATTCACTGTTTTGGAAATAAAGGCTCATAGGTTGCTTCATCTTAATTTTAGATGATTAGTCAATATATTTGGACCTCCCTTGAAAAATAGTGTAGAAAAATATTTTTATTAAAACTCTCTTTTTTGCATTGAGGAGTAGTGTATGAAATCAGTAACAAAATGATGTTTATTTGAGGTATTTCTTTCTTTTCTCATGGATCATTACAGAAGGCTCGTTTGGCTTTCTGTCCTTGTATTATGTTATATGGTATCTAATGCAACATACATTTTTTGACCCAAAATTACAGCAGAGCAGGGGAGACCCCCACTTGGAGATTTTTTATTAATGCAACATACATTTGTATATTACAATGATGTCAAAATGCTTAATGGTGGTATATTGTGCTGTGGATGGAATGCGACATTAACCTTTGGACTGCTGAAACACAATATTGCAGTGGTGAATTTGATTGATATACTACTGTTTTTCTCATCAACCTCATATTCCGAATTTCTGCTACAATTTGTGCCCTTTGTGGATAGCAGAAATTCAATTTTCCAAAGTTGCTGCTTACAAATGTGAATCTACTAATGAAACTAGACATGCTTTTGGTGATCAGCGAGGAGTCAACTTATATATGTTATTCCATTCCAGCTTGAAGCAATTGATGGTGACTGGGAGGACATAATTGATGACCTGATTACTGCATTTGAGAAGCAGCACAAGCGGAGGCTTGCATACAGCATTTCATTCTACTAACTTGTATAGTCCCCTGTGCGGACAGAGGTTGCAGTGGATGGTTGGTAACTTGGCATTGTAGTAAGCAACTGCACAGGAGTGAAGCATCAATGTTGTGGCAGTGTTGCTTAAATTCTTCCACGTTGACATTTGCAAAAACGGGAGATTTGTGGAGCTTATATAACCTAAGAAGAAATAACTTGCTCGTGCTAGCTGTTTTTTATTGCTTCACTGATGCTGGACAGTAAAGATGGCGATGTTGCATCAATGCCATCATCTCAAGCTCATGCCACATACAAGTTGTAATATTGTTCAGTTTAGAGTAATGAATCTATGCCAGTGGATATGTGGGTGCTGTTTGTTGTTGTTCGTAGGCAATGTTTTCAGGTCATCTGGTTGAACTTGGTCGACTTGGGAGTTGGGACTGACTGGCAGTGGCGGATCTAGGATTTTAATTATGGGGGTACGAACGAAAAAGATATAGTTCATCGATATTTTAACATAACATAATTAGATCACTAAATGGTGATAAAATAGTTGTGAATATAGAATGTTAAGGTTGTTATATAAGCTGAGTAGACTAGCAATTATGTATAACAATGTATTATACATGTATATATTATTAAAGAGTATACATATTAAGTGTTTTTCAAAAAAAAATTGGGGGGACAGTTGTCCCCCCATGCTACTACTCTAGAACCGCCCCTGCCGACTGGATGACTTGTACAGGTCGACAGTATCCCTGATCAGTCACCTAGGACCGACTAGGACGATTAATCACGATTAATTAGACGACTTGAAAACATTGTTCGCATGTACAGAAACCCATCCATGTGAATGGCAAATACATGCATTTTTCGCTTCTTGACTGACTAAAAATCACCAAAAATGAATTCATGTATTTTTCTGGCCATGTTTAGCAACTTTATGGGTTATCGACATTGAAGTCGATAGGTTTTCATGTCATTTTGCTGGCTAGTTTCTTTCGTGTCCCAAACTTATGTTTTCTAACCCTGCATCCATATTTTTGCTCTAACTACCACACTTTATGAAATAGAGTATCTTCTGTCCTCTAATCCTAAATCCAAACTTATTCTTACTATTTTCCATGCTTTTATGAATTTTGGCTGGGTTCTTCCACCTGAGGCCTTTTCGATCCAACCAACTAATAGTTAGATGCTAAAATTAGCTATGGCGAATTTGAACATACCCAACTAATAGACTAGCTAACTATTAGTTGAGCACCCAACTAGGGTATAGTTGAATACTGCTAGCTAATAACTAATTATTAATAGCTAATAAATCCAAACACCCCCTCTAAATATGTTATTTACATTACCGGATAAAATTTATGGATCCAGCTAAAATACTACCTAAATGTTAGCTAGGCATCCAGCTCACGGATTATTTGGATCACTCCCTCTGTCCTATTTATATGTCATTCTGGCTATATTTCTAGGTGTCTAGATTTAAAGCATCTTTTATGTATCTAGGCATCATGTATCTCTAAATTCAGAGAATCTTTCATGTATCTAGTAGAAGACCAAAATGATAAATAAATAGGGACGGAGAGAGTAATAGTTAGCTGGATCCAAACATGTCTAACTAATAGGCTAACTCGCTATTAGCTGGGCACTCAGCTAATAGTTAGTTTGGATCCTACTAGCTAATAGGTAGCTAGATCCAAACATGTCTAGCTAATAGGTTAGCTAGCTATTACCTGGGCACCCAACAAAAAACTATTTTACTAGTATTAGCTAATAGTATTGCTAGTCAATTGAAATGTCTCTTCCACCATTTGTTGAGAATTAGCAACTAAGAACGTGTTTGGTTCGGGGGTTTTCCTCCATTATCGATTCACAGCGGCACCTCATCACTTTATTTGTTGTTTGGTCCTATCGTCCTTGTATCTGGTTGTCATATGTGTCTTCAAAATCACGATCCCGCTCATCTCCCAGAGTTAATGATTACGCTACCTACAACTCGCTCCCGTACAAAAGTTGGCATCCCAACCAAACAAAAGCTCCTAGTTATTGCAGTGTCATTGATTACATTACCGTTGATATCCCATAAGTTAAACCAAATAATACCGTTGTTAGCCAGGACAAAGTAAAGAAAGGGGTATTTTTGGTAAAACAACACTTTAGCCACCTATTAGTTGGTGGGATCAAACACCTCACAACTAGTACTGCTAGCTAATAGCAAGGAGCTATTAGCCATATGAGTTGCTAACGAATCCAAATACTCCCTCTGAACATGTTATTAAAAATACAGTCAAAAGCTCAACAATTGTTATGAGGCCATCTTTCTTTATTATGGACTTTCCTGATTTATTGGTATTATGGTGTATATCCTTGTATTTGCTGATGCCTACTCAGCACTTTAGTATATGTTTGATTAATATGCATATTGAGAGATATGATTGTGGGTGTTGCTAGGTTTCATGCCCTAAAGGCCTCGTTGGATCGATATCATTTACATAATTAGCTCACTGATTCAAGTAGCATTAATTAGTGTTGCAGTGTCATTAAGGACTTTGCGCACATCTCCTATGTCTCCATCTTGAACCATTGAACTCGATCGGCTTATAAGTTAAGGGTATGTTTGGTAGAGATCTAGACTCTCACGGAAACGTTTGGATCGACTCTCAAGAAAGTTTCTAGTAATGAATTAGAATCACTCCATGAAACCGTTTGGCTAGTAGGCTAGATTTAAACTAAAAAATATTTTTCATAAAAATCATAAAAATAAAATTGTTCTTTAAAAAATCTAAATGTTTTGTGGGTGAAGAACAACTTACAACCTATTTTAACTTATCTCACTTAAAAATAATTAACTAAAAAATCATGGCTACTAATACATAAGGGATACAAGAATTAAAATCACATAAAACCAGCTACATGGTGTTTCTCCTTGCTAGGCATAAAATGAGAAATGTTTCTAGTGATTCTCGAGTGAAATGTCTCTCAGTGACCCATTTGGCAGTGACTCTACTGATTCTCGCAAGAATCAGAAATGTTTTTGTTTGCCAAATGGTGCCTTAGTTCATGCATGTAATTTAGGACGTGTTTGATAATTTTTCTACTACAACTTATACAAGGCATGGTAAAGGAATGTGTCTATGACATGGTGTAAGAGTATGGTAACTTACAATCATGATTTTAAAACACCATTTTCAAAAAAAAATTATGACAAAATTTGATGAACCAAATAGGCTTCCTCTTAGTTTGTGCTCCGAGCTAATGGCCATCGCAATAGTGACATGCCAAACAATATGATCATCAAATGTTGATAGGTAGGGAGGTTGATAAGTTGTGAAGCATAAAAAATTGTAATATTTGTCATTTGGACAGTTTTCCAGAGACATTTATTCTTCATACAAAGTTAAAGACGTCGCAATGATAAAAAAACCAATGTGGATTGTCCATTTACCTCGTTTGAGTTACTTAGGAGATTTAGAAATTTGATTTATTAGAGATACTGCATAACAAAATCACAAAAGGTTATGTTGTCCTAGAGATAAGAGAGAGCTGCACATAATCCCAAGTTTGGGCTAAGCACTTAAGTAGAGGAGGCCTTCTATGTGATGTTCGGTTATGAAAGTCTAGGCTAAAAAGAGGAGTTTTTTTCATTATTATGTGGATTAGCACGTTTGGTATGGAACACACGGGAGTTGGAACATCATCACCATGCAAGCAATTTGGCTTGTGCTTACTAGTACACTTCTCTCTCTTTGGGTGTCGATGTGTTATTTGGATTCATCAGTGCATTCATTACCACAAGTTCAATGTGGTGAGATCCATATTGTATACATTTCATGGATATTTTACTCTTACTACCAAGTTATGTGTAATGATGCATGCAACTTGCAAGTAAAGTTGACACAAGTTATGTCTTCCCATAAGTTGCTATTAGATGTACATTACGAGTTGCCATAGGCACATGAAACACGTTGGTAGGCTATATTTTACATGAGATGCTACCTATACAAACAAGTGTCCCCAATCTAAATAGAAGTTGCTATATTGCTTTGTTGTTACTAATTAAATTAAAACACAAGTTACTATACTTCTAACATAAGATTTTTTTTTGGTCGCCTTTGAAAAATTTATTACATGTTTTTTTTGCTTGAGCTGATTATTTATAGACAAGACGTATTAGACATAACATAACAACATAAGTTTCTATATGTGCACATTCCTTGTTGACTTCATCGTTGACGTTATCCAAAAGTAAAAGCAATGACGGGCCCTCTCTCCCCCAACAAACATGCTTAGTACATGCATCCCCAACAAACATGGGCATGTAGCAGGTGATGATAGGGTGGCACACTCGACACAACATGATGGTTTGTGCCTTAACGTGATGCCAATAAATAGAGGATCCTTATCTGATTATGAAATAAGTACTAAAGTAGGGACAATGTTCATGACTAGCTATAGGAGACCTGTTGAAGGCAATAGGATCAAATGGATGTAGGAGACTCGTTAAAAGTGATAGGACCAGATGTATGCTTTCCTGCTGAGGACTAAATTTAACTTTGTAAGGATGAAGGGAAACATGTTGGGACCAAGGAATAAGGAAAGAAGATAAAATTCCCATAAAGATCTAAGGTGTAATGTGTGTAGCCCAGAAGACCTTAGGGCAAAGGTATTATTTATCAATCTTACCTTTTAAGATAGGACCTTGTGTGTTACGAGTGTGTAGTTGCTATAAGTGGTATAATGCTTAAAACCCCTGTGATCATGAGCGGATACAAAATGTTTAAGTCAAGGGAGCGATCATGTCTCTTCTCCTCCAGCCTACCCCCTCTTCTTCTCCCTCTCTCTTGCCCTCTTCTTCCCTCTTGTTGTTTCCACTTCCCTCACTATATTTCATGGAGCCTAGCAGGGTAGGAGGGCTTGAGAACTCCCCACACTTATGTGCTAGATCCACCCTCGCTTGTCATAAAATGTAGATCGTATTCTCAAATAAAATATTAATGTGCATATAATCATCTGGTCCTCTAGTTTTACCACTTCTTTTCTGGCACTTTTCGCACACTAACATCTAGACTTTCTTCTTTAGCGCTTCTCACACACTAACATCTAACCTAGACCAGTGTAGAAGCCAAACCAAAGAGAAAACAGAAGTGACGAGAGAAAACATCATAAGTGATTTTACTTAACATAGGCTTTTTTTTTCTAAATGTTTAACATACTATTTTTTTAAAACCATTAGGTTGTCCTAAAATCAAAGACAAATATACCACAGTAGCATCGAGCCATCATTTTGAGCCGTTGCGTGGCAATAGCGCCATAGCATAGATTGCTGCCAAGCGGGCCTCCGTCCATCCAGAGGTGGCGGCGTCCAATCGCAGCATCCCACCGAGATCGCTCCCCGTCCCCCGCGGCTTATCCCCTATCCAGGCCTCCTCCCCCGCTCCTTCCACACAAACTCACACACCACCACCGCCCCCATGCCCCTTCCTCCTCTCCTCCCCGCCATGGCTTCCACCTTCTCCCCCACTTCCGCCGCGAGGGCCCTCCTCCCGGCCTCCACCTCCCGCCCACTCTTCCTCGCCGCAGCTTCCTCAGGTAACGTCATCTCATCTTACATTTCCCTCCCCTTCCCCACTCTGTTTCCCACCTCGCTCATCACCGAGCGCCGCCGCCGAATCCAACACCCCTCTCACCTCCCCTCCCCGGTCTCCTCGCAGGTCGCATTCAACCATCCAGGAAGGGGCTGGACTTCCGCCGCGGCCGGTTCACCGTCTGCAATGTCGCCGCCCCCACCGCCGCCGAGCAGGTACGCCCCCCACGTTCCCCAATCCCCGCCGGCCGGATGGAACCGGTAACCCTTCATTCGTTCCTCCGTGACCCCGCATTCGATGTCTGCTTCTGCTTCCGCGCAGGAGGCGACGGCGTCGTCGGCCGCGAAGGAGAGCCAGCGGCCCGTGTACCCGTTCGCGGCCATCGTGGGGCAGGACGAGATGAAGCTCTGCCTGCTGCTCAACGTCATCGACCCCAAGATCGGCGGCGTGATGATCATGGGCGACAGGGGCACGGGCAAGTCCACCACCGTGCGCTCCCTCGTCGACCTGCTCCCGGACATCCGCGTCGTCGTCGGCGACCCCTTCAACTCCGACCCGGACGACCCAGAGGTGATGGGGCCTGAGGTCCGCGAGCGGGTGCTGCGTGGGGACGCCGGCCTCCCTGTCACCACCGCCAAGATCACCATGGTCGACCTGCCCCTCGGCGCCACCGAGGACCGCGTCTGTGGCACCATCGACATCGAGAAGGCGCTCACCGAGGGCGTTAAGGCGTTCGAGCCCGGCTTGCTCGCCAAGGCCAACAGGGGCATACTGTACGTCGACGAGGTCAACCTGCTGGATGACCATCTCGTCGATGTGCTGCTGGATTCCGCTGCGTCGGGGTGGAACACGGTGGAGAGGGAGGGTATCTCCATATCCCACCCTGCTCGCTTCATCCTCATCGGCTCTGGTAACCCGGAGGAAGGGGAGCTCAGGCCACAGCTGCTGGACCGGTTCGGGATGCACGCACAGGTTGGTACCGTCAGGGATGCCGAGCTCAGGGTGAAGATCGTGGAGGAGAGAGCTCGTTTCGACAGGGATCCAAAGACGTTCCGTGAGTCGTACAATGAGGAGCAGGAGAAGCTCCAGCAGCAGATATCATCTGCACGGAGTAACCTTGGCGCTGTGCAGATTGACCATGACCTCCGTGTCAAGATATCCAAGGTGTGCTCTGAGCTGAATGTTGATGGACTCAGAGGCGACATTGTGACTAACAGGGCTGCCAAGGCTCTGGCTGCGTTGAAAGGAAGGGACAGCGTCACTGTGGAGGATATTGCTACTGTCATTCCAAACTGCTTGAGGCATCGGCTCCGGAAGGATCCGCTTGAATCCATTGACTCGGGTTTGCTTGTCATTGAGAAGTTTTATGAAGTCTTTAGCTAGATTGTTCTTGAGGTAAACGTTCCTTAGTCACAAATTTTGGCAGGAACCCTCTTGTTCTGCTGTTCTAGTAATATCTGGAGCTTGAATTTGGTATCAATTTTGTGCACCTAGCATCATGATAATGTAGAATCCATTCCCTTCCATTTGGAATGCATGCTATGAGCATCATAATGCTCTTTGCATTTCAGTCTTCCTTGTAAATCAATGTTACAGCATTGGATGCTAATAATGTATTATCTTGTGCATCAGTTTGAATTTCTAAGTATTCGTGAGCCATGGTTTTGACCTTGTGCAATCTTAGTACCCTATGCAGTTGTTTGAGAAAGTTGGGGATGTGGAGTTGTAGAGGTTGAAATACATTTAGTTGCCTCGCAAAATTTTTTAAGGTATTCCTGCTTGTAAGGAAGTGTCCAAATGGGTGTTGGAGCACTGACAATTTTGACAAATTAATATGTGTTGTTCCCCCATCGATGAAAGAAGAAATTAATGATACGAAGCTAAGTGTTGTGTACAGTAAGTGAGGTGTAATTTTGCATGATTTCATGGATATCAGGAAGGTGAACAGATCTTTGAAACCTCGAGGTAGCTACAAAATTAGCTTGAGGTCTCACCATCTCAGTACTTTTGTATCGGTCAAACAACATATCTGTTTGTTGCATTTCAGAATTTGGCAAATATTTCTCTCACATTTAGGTTTCTGCCTTCATGTGTTGATAATATTATATTTCTGGGTCTAGCCTACATTTTATCTATGGAAGTTAGCTATTTGTTTTGTCATACCTCAATTGCACTGGCTTTGTCAACTGGGACGGGAGTCTCTGGCTTGTGAGCCCTGTTTTTGATCTAATTTATTTGGCAACCTTTATTTACTGCTTAATCACTTGGATGTTTTATGTGCACAGATTAAAGTTGTCGTGCTCCATTTACTCATGTTTTGTCACTGGAAAATGTAGGTTTATTGGCTTCAGAGCCTTCAGCAGTTAGCTAATTTTGTCTTGCAACTTTTTTCTAATGCCTACTCATTGAAGGCTTTGTGTCTTAATGTTTCTCCGTACTCATTTCTTCATGGTTTGTCAATGGAGAATGATAGGTTTGTGAGCCTCTATATGTATTTCATGGTTTGTCAAATTATACGACTTATGTATTTCATACTCTCAGTTTCGATTTGGACTATAATTGGTTGTCTTGTTCTGTTTGCTGGATTAATTAATGCTGAGTAATCCTGAAGATTTATGTTCTTAGATTGAAGTTTATCATGGATATTTAGCATGATTTTCTCAATCGAGAATGGTTGGTTTTACAGCTCTGATATCTCTACATTTGCCTACTATGTTTCATTAAGACTAATATATTTCCTGAAATTGTCTATTAGACTGGATGGTTTCTTTCTGTTAGATTTGGAACTTATTATTTCTTTGCTCAACTACTTTCACCGATCTTGAAGATTTTCTGTGCGTGGATTAAAGTTTTTGTTGTGCGCATTTATCATGACTTTGTCAATTGAAAATTGTAGGTTTGTCGTCAGCCCGTTTTTTTAAATGTCAATCCAATTTATTCTTGGGGTGTAAACGGCCTTTGTTTTTTCGGCTTACTCATGCTGTTATTTTTTTTTGTCAACCTGCTAGTGTTTTCTTGTGTTGAATATATACCATAATGGGTTTTTAATACCTAGGACTCATTTTGTATTAGCATTATGATATTTCATGTTAACTGTTTATATCAACTCAGGATAATGCTGTTCCTCTTCCTCAGTATCCTAACTTAGGCCTTGTTTAGTTCACCCTGAAAACCAAAAAGTTTTCAAGATTCTCCGTCACATCGAATCTTTCGGCACATGCATGAAACATTAAATATAGACGAAAATAAAAACTAATTGCACAGTTTACCTGTAAATCGTGAGACGAATCTTTTGATCCTAGTTAGTATATAATTGGACAATATTTGCCACAAACAAACGAAAGTGCTACAGTAACGAAATCTAAAATCTTTTCGCATCTAAACAAGGCCTTATTTTCTTTAATTTACTAGAACAAAAGTAAAAGCGCACCCAGGACCTGAGCTATGTTATCTGGAGCGATAAACGTCTCCCTGTGGTAATTTTTTTTTGTATGCCTAGCATGTGTACCAAGCTTGTTAGCTATGTGCCTAAGCATCTTTTATCTTATGACATCATGAGCGCATCATCTTGCATTACAAGCAGCCATTCTTGAAGTGCTAAGCATTGCCATGGGCTATATTATGCAGCACGCCTTTTTAAAGAAGTAGTAGTATTGAATTCTTATTGTAAAAGGATAGCGACATAACATGAAGAGTGTACTACTGTACACAGACAAATTAGGATGGGTAAAGTTGCTCAAAAACTGTCAAGAAGCAGTTTTTTTAAGGGCACTCACAATGCAGACTTTATCATAGAGTCTAAAGTTATTTATTACCTCGAATAATGTGGACTTAGAGTCTAAATAAGACTTGGAGTCCTATTTTTTCTACCTCTTTCTTCAATAAATATGCCGCCACATCAGTAAATACCATAAATAATATGTAATTAATTGTCTTGGACTCTGTGATAGAGTCTTGCATTGTGAGTGCCCTAAATCCTCTTGGTATAATGGTAGCACGCTGGTGATGAAAGTAGCGTTGTGTTTCATAATTGTCTCGAGGGCACATGTTTACACCTTTCATTTTCTTTTGTCCTCAAGGGCACACGTATTCTCCTGTTGGCTTTGAGGGAACATGTTTAACTTTGTTTTGTTTGCCCTTGAGAGCACACATGCTCTCATATTGTGCACCTTTGGATGGGTACTAAGATATGTGCACAACGTGAGGGTAAAAGAAAAACTTCATCTCAGGGGTGCGGCGTATCCAGCGACAGGTCAACCTATTGCTGCAGTTATTATTTTTTTTAAAAAAAGGTTCCACTGCTGAACCTGAATGACTCTGCAAGTGCTGAATGAGAGAGCTAACATTAGATAAAAAGGGGTTCTCTCTTTGCAGCCAAGAGTAGGATGAGGTGTGAGCCTCCACTGTACTAGGCTACTAGCAAGTTAACCTTACACACTACTACACTAGCTCGACATAACAATCACATCACAATATACCAGTCAATACACAAACTACTACTTCTGCCCAACATATATATAGTCATTATTATAAATTACGAAGGTAACTAGTAAAGCTTAGAGCTACGAAACTAAGACGAATCAGTGACCAAACAACCTTCACGAACATCTTGGTTACACCAAGAGTAATTACATCTCCGTCTCCACCGTTGATATGTGGAGTAAAAGTGATGGTTCTTTCACATTCAGCATCATCAGTCTGGGCCACGACAGTCACAAGCAGCTTCTCCTCCAGAGAGACAGACACAACAGATTGCAAAAGTTGGATAACACCGGTGCTGTTATTCATCACACCAGCCAGTTTGCTATCATGAAGCACAAGATGATTAGGGACACCGGTGGCGCAAGCAGTGATTTCTCCATAAAATTCTCCCCTTAGGACTTCAACTGCAATGGTAGCCTCCACTGCATTGTTCACAACTGCATACATCACCTCCATGGTACTGAGCCTGGTAGCAAGTTCATCGCTGTCAACCTTGCATCTGTCCAAATATCGACTTGCTGTGCCCCTGATAGTCATGCATCCTTTGCTAAGTTCTTTCTCTTCCTGCACCTGACGGTCCTTGATCTTCAAATCAAACTCAACATATACATCATCTAGTAAATTCAGTCCTCGTTTTGGGCCAGTCAATATCAATGATTCATCCTATGGATTAGTTAAAACATGATATGTTAGTGATGTATATTTGTCAAATACAAATAAAAGCACACTAACTTTTCAGGCATGCATAGATGAACTGTTGCCATAATATGCCATTGCTAATAGTCCAGCAATTTGTCTGTGTACACGTGTATAGTGATATCAGTACATGTCTCAAAATGCTATAGTATCATGAAGTTCAATAAGAAGGCAACATGCATGACAGAATTGATAAACAAGCAAGATATAGAAATGATTTTATCAACTACTATGGACCTAAAGATGCCTGTCTAAAAGAAACATTTAAAACAGACATAGAACAAGAACATGCTTTGTTTTGAACATGTGCCCTTTATTAAGGTTAAACCATGGCCATCTAGCATTATGCTAACTAATCAGCAACATACACATTCAGAACAAGAGGATGCCTAGCACCTAGGAGGCTGCATATGTTCAATGACGACTACTAGGGATAAAAGTACAAAAATACCAGAAGTATGAACATTATGCTAACAGTACAAAAATATATAGGCGAGAAGGGAGTGCCTGATCCTACTTACCTTTGAGTTGATGGGTTGACAATTATCTTTCTCACGATGGAAGAGTGAAATACACTTGTAATCAATGCTGTCTCTGAAAATTACAGTGCCGTATACATCAATGGGGAAACCGACATCCGATGATGCTATCTTCACGGATAGAATGTTCACTGCAGCATTCTTCCGGTGCTCATAACCCTCATTGTAGATTATATTAGTGTATCTCATTGGTTCAAGGGGAGCTGTGATGTGGAAAAGGAAGAAAAGCTAGCCAATTAAATTCATGTTTACACTTTGGAAGTGACGCTGATACTGAAGTAGACACTACACATGCATAGTTTTTTTTTCCCGACAAATTGACACTGGCTCACGAGTTGAAACTGAAACTAGTCGTCAGCAACACAACCAAGCGTCCAAGTAGGATATTTTTCTATTCAGAAAAAAAAAGGTATGTACTATGCAGAGTAAAATATTTGACTGATTACTGAATATTCAACGAATCTAGCAGGATAATAATGTTATGAATTGAAGTTCTACGGTTGGCAAACAATTTAGATGCATGCTAGCAGTACAAGATTGATTGAGAGACTTACACTCCTCGTCGAGGTCGAATTTGGAGAAGTCGGTGTAAAATCGATTGTAGTATTCGCCACCCTGCTTCGGATCGTAGTCTGAGATCTTAGCCAGCACGGCCTTTTTGGCGTTCTCCCTGGCGATCGCCGCCTGGAGGCGCTGCGCCGCCTTCTGCGCCTCCTCCTGTTCTCTCCGCATTCGCCTCTCATGATCAGCCACCGCCTCTGCCTCGTCGAAGAAGAAAGGTTCCAAGTCCCCCCATTCCTCCTCCTCCTCCTCATCGTCGTACCCCGAGCCGCCGCCGCCGCCCGCCGCCACGAAAACGCCGCTGCCGCCCGGCGCCATGAATAGGCCGCCGCCCCATGGAACGAAAGGAAGGGTAAGGTATAAGATCTGATCCATGTGAATGTGATCTTGCCTAGGGTTCGCGCGCTTTTTTTTTCTCCTTTTATTTTGTGCTGAGCCCAGCAGCACCCCCAGTCACTTTAATGGGCCAAGACCTGGTCACGGCCCATAGGCCATAGGCCCTGTCCGACAAGCAGGAACAGGAGCAAACAATGTTTCATGTGAAGTTGCTCTGTGTCCATCCCTCTACACGAATTTCTGTAGTATACATACAGTAACCAGGAGTGTAGTAATCTTGTTAAAGGTCCTGATGCATGTCGAACAAGAACTGGAAATTGCAGAGGAAGCTCGCATCTCAGCCGAGCAGGATGCTTCTGCTCAGAGATTCTTTTTTTTTTTCATTGCTGAAACTAGTAATGCCTATATTAGTGAAGAGCTGGGTATTGGTTCTTCAGTTATATAGTATTGTCACTACTTATTATTGCTTTTATCAGAATTGGCAAAATTAGTGTCTTCTTTCTGCTCTTCTTTTACCCTAGTTTGTTGAAGGTATCTAAATGCCCTGCTGCTCATGATCTCAAGGTATCTCAAACAGAAGAACTCTGCTTGAACCAATAGCTCAAATAGATGAAAGTATCTGAATGTTGCAGGGTGTTCTTTTTTTTTGGGTTATCTGAATGTTGCAGTAAACAGGTTAGTTTCAGGGTGTTCTTTTTTTTTGGGTTATCTGAATGTTGCAGTAAACAGGTCAGGTGTTACATATCTAGCTTAACTATTTTTTTTCCCTGAAAACTGAATGGCAAATTGTGCGAGTTTTCCCGGTGCACGCCCTATCCAGTTTTAGGGCGTCGTATGGCCAGATCGGGTGGCAACTGGTCGTGTTCCAAGTCTGATCGGTCGACCTAAATGAATAATTGACCCTGCCAAGGGCTGAATGCGAGAGCTAACACATTGGATAAAAATGGGTTTAATTTGCAGCCGCGCCTAGGATGAGGCGCCAGCTTCCATTGAACAGGCTAAGATAACCTTACACACTACCACACTAGTTCAACATAACAAAGCACATCACAAATTCACAGTACTAGTCGATACACGCACTACTACTTGTGCCCAAACATAAGTCATTATAAATAAATTACTAAGTTAACCAGTACAGCCCAAAGCTACAAACTACTGACTAATCAGTGACCAAGCAACCGTCACCGACAACTTTGTTACACCAACAGTAATCACATCTCTGTCTCCACCGCTGATATGTGGGGTAAACTCGATGGTTCTTTCACATTCAGCATCACCAGTCTGGGCCACTATAGTCACTAATAGCATCTCCTCCAGAGGGACGGACACAATGGATCTCAAAAGTTGGATAACACCTGTACTGTTGCTGTTGTCCTTGCTCATCACACCAGCCAGTTTGCTATCATGAAGCACAAGATGATTAGGGACCTTGGTGGTGCAAGCAATGATTTTTCCATAAAATTCTCCCCTCAGGACCTCAACTGCAATGGTAGCCTCCACGGCATTGTTCACAACTGCATACGTCACCTCCATGGTACTGAGCCTGGTAGCAAGTTTTTTGCTTTCAACCTCGCATTTGTCCAAATATCGACTTGGTATGCCCCTGATATTAAAGAATCCTTTACTAAGTTCTTTCTCCTCCTGCACTTGACAATCCTTGATCTTCAAATCAATCTCAACATATACATCATCTAGTAAAAAGAGTCCTCGTTTTGGGCCAGTCAAGATCAACGATTCATCCTATGGAAAAGTTTACATGGTATGTTAGTCATATATTTATCCAATGCAAATCCAAGCACACTAAATTTCAGGCATGCATGGATGAAATTTTGCCATAATATAAATATGACATAAATTGTGAATAGTTTGCGATTTATTTGTACACATGTATTGTGGTATCAATTCAGGTCTCGAAATGCTATTATCACGAAGATCAATAAGAAGCCAGACGTGAATGACAGAATTGATAAACAATCAATTAAAGACATCGAAATGATTTTATCAACTACTATGAACCTAAAGAATACCTGTTTAAAAGAAACATTAAAAACAAACTTAAAACAAGAATATGCTTCGTTTTGAAAATGTGCCTTTTATTAAGGACATGGTCATCCAACATTATGTTAACTGACCAGAGGCATGCTTGTAAAATTCAACCTTTTAGCAGCATACACATTCATGGCCTGTTTGGATGAGCTAAGCTAGTTGGGCTAAAAATTAGCTCAAAGTAGCTAAGGTTGGCTAGCTAGTTGGCTAACAACTAGTTGAACTCTTGGCTAAAGAATTACTACTCTTGTTTGGAGGGACTAGGGCTAATTTATGCTAATTTTTAGCAAGCTAGCAATTAGCTCTTGTATCCACAGGCCCTCAGAACAAGAGGATGCCTAGAACCTAAAAGACTGCATATGTTTAATGACGACTACTAGAGATAACAGCATGAAAAATAGAAATTTACTGCAGACAAGTATGAACATTGGGTGTTTCTCTATATATAGGCAAGGGAGTTCCTAATCCTACTTACGCTTGAGTGGATGGGTTGACAATTATCTTTCTCGCGATGAAAGAGGTAAACACACTTGTAATCAATGCTGTCTCTGAAAATTACAGTGCCATACACATCAATGGGAAAACCGACATCCAATGATGCTATCTTCACGGACAGAATGTTCACTGCAGCGCTCTTCCAGTGCTCATCACCCTTATTGTAGATTATATTGGTGTATCTCATTGGTCCAAGGGGCGCTGTGATGTGGAAAAGGGGGAAAAAAGCCAATTAGATTGATGCTTACACTTTGGAAATAACGTTGGTACTGAAGTAGAGTAGTAGACAACTGCACATGCATAGGAACCATGGCTGATGCTTTGACAGACCACAGATGGATAACAGACACAGCATAAACCAGCTGGATATCACAGAATTCCTGGCCTTATGGGACACAATAGAGAACATTGAACTGCTTGAATCTCAAGCAGACAGCATTACATGGCTACACACACCAGACGGTAACTACTCGGCAAAATCTGCATATAAGTTGCAATTCGAAGGGGTTACCAAAAGCAAGACGGCACAGACAGTCAGGGGAACAAAGGCGCTACCAAAATGCAAAGACTTCCTATGGCTAATGCTACAGAACAGGATATGGACTGCGGCAAGGCTGCAACTAAGAGGATGGCCTAATGAAGGGAGGATGTGGCAACCTGGATCAGAACACCAGCACTCATGCCTGGCAACTGAGATGACAACACAACCATAGAACAATGGTTTCTTGACATGGGGGTTGGCAGACAGACATTGGCAAAACTAAGGCATACAGTCTATGATCACTCTAACAGCCTATACCGACATGGTGGACACAGCCACAAGGGTGAAGAAGATGAAGCGCTATTTTAATGTACTCAATCCATCCCAAATTGTAAGTCGTTTGACTTTTTTAATATCAAGTTTGACCACTCGTCTTATTCAAAGTTTTGTACAAAATATTACTTTTTTTGTTGTGTATTGGTTTATTAATAGAAGTTCTTCAAAAATGACTTAAATTTGACTATATTTGCACAAATTTTTTGAATAAGACGAGTGGTCAAACTTGGGGTAGAAAAAGTCAAACGACTTACAATTTGGGATGGAGGGAGTAATAAATAGGCTGATGTAAATCCAGGGGTGGCATGGTCTCAGCATTTTTGCTGATCAAAGTGCAAAATTGATGGCGCAGCTTGCGCAAACCATGATGTTTTTACACTAGCTAATAACTCGAGTTGAAATTGAAACTACTTGTCAGCAACAGAACCAAATCACAGGGTTATTTTTCTATTCAGATCAGAAAAAAAACACCTATGCAGAGTGAATGAATCCAGCAGGATAATAATAATAATGGTATGAATTAAAGTTGTACAGCTGGGTAACAAGGTAGATGCAGGATGATGCACACTAGCAGTAACTTACACTCCTCGTCGAGGTCGAATTTGGAGAAGTCGGCGAAGTGAAATCGGTTGAAGTATTTGCCATCCTGCTTCGGATCGTAGTCTGAGATCTTAGCCAGCGCGGCCTTGTTGGCGCTCTTCCTGGCGATCGCGTCCTGGAGGCGCTGCGCCGCCTTCTGCGCCTCCTCCTGTTCTCTCCGCATTCGCCTCTCATGATCGGCCACCGCCTCCGCCTCGTCGAAGAAGAAAGGTTCCAAGTCCCCCCAGACCTCTCCGACGTCGTACCCCAAGCCGCTGCCGCCCGGCGCCACAGACACGCCGCCGCCGCCGCCTGAGGCCATGAACACGCCGCCGCCCAAGGAAGGATGGGGAACGTACCCGATCCGATGTGATCTTGGCTAGGGTTCGCGAGCCTTTTTTTCCTCTCTCTCTCTCTCTCTCTCTCTCTCTCTCTCTCCTTCTATTTATTAGAATTAGAAAGGAGGCCCCTTCTTATGACGGGCTGAGAAACATCACCATCACGTGCGCCGATTTGTTAAGAGCCAGCCCAGTCCCTTGTATGGACAGGCACCTGGTCACGGCCCACAGTTGCTCAAAGAAAAAAAACCCTGATCACGGCCCACGCCCACAGGTATAGTAGGCATCCAAAAAAATTTTGCAAAATTTTTTAATTCCCCGTCACATCAAATCTTTAGATATATGCATAGAGTATTAAATATAGACAAAAATCAAAACTAATTGCACAGTTTGGTCGGAATTGACGAGACGAATCTTTTGAGCCTAGTTAGTTCATGATTGGACAATGCAAACGAAAGTGCTACTATTCCTATTTTGCAAAATTATTTGGAACTAAACAAGGCCTAATATTACTAGGTAAATGCCTGTGTGTTGCGACAGGTATAAAATAACATTACAAGTTTATGATCAACAATTCTTGTTTCGTTCTATCCTATCCAATCAATATTTTTTAGCTTTTGTGACACCATATTTTTATTTCTTTTTGGTAGTATTTATGTCTGACATCGATATTTTTGTGAAAAATAAACAGAGACGTTAAGTGTATTTTGCCCATGAATTGCTATGAGGAAAACAAATTATAATCATCATTCTTCATCATAGGAAATTTTTTATTTGAACATGTAGCAATAGAGACACACTTTGTCTTCCACATAAGTAGAAATATTTTTCAAGGGACTATGTTTGGCAATTTGGATGCCTACAGCCTTATATTTCTCAAAGGATCTAAGTAACAAAGTGCAACTTCATCACCTCTCTCTTGCCCTCAATATTCATCCCTCACCGTCACCCTGGTGCTGGTCTACTTCAAGGTGCTGCTAGCGTGCCACCATCAACAATCTCCTCACAGCCACCTCACCTTAAGTGTCGCCATTGGTGTCCCAACCCCAGTCGTTGAGAGGAAATATAGTATTGTTATTGCATCAGAAAATTATATATTTTATATATAGCAGTAAATAAATCATAATATAAATTGATTTTTACCATGTCATGGTCCAGGTACGATAAAACCCTTTTCTCAATAGTTCTAATTTCATTCTTGTCGTGAGTGGGATATAGGTCCACAATTTTAATTTTATCATCACCATCCCTCTTGAGGATACTGGAGATAAGAGAATTCTTGAGGAGGACCTTTCCACAAGCCCTCAACTTCAGATGATCTTGAGCCCTTAATAACGTAATGTATGCATTTATTACCTGCACAAGTAAGGTTACAGGAACTATAAATATTTGGGAACAAATATTTCATATTTTAGAAGTAATAGAAGCAATGCTATAAACTGGTCATTTAAAAATGCTATGACCTGATCATTTAAAAATTCATTCGACTGAAAAAGGCACTCCATGTTCGTCCTGTTTATGAAAGCATCATTGATGAGCACTTGTTCCTTTCTAGGTTCATAAGGGATTTTCTTAATAGGCTCAATAATGTTAAGATTAGCTTGGTTGCAAACGTAATCTGTAACAAAAGTTGTGTGAGGAAGATGGCAAACATAGCACATGAAAAATATATAACGAATTAGAAAATGACACATGTAAAAAAGGAAAAACAATTCAAATAACTTCTGGGACAGCCACAATTCACACTAATTTTTCATATTTGCTATCCTGTGATGTCTCTTCATATTCACATAATGGAAGCCCATTATCTTATTTTTACTATTAAGCATCTCTTCTTCGGCATCTTGGTCACGATCATATTTTTGCTGCAAAAATCTACTTGTCCCAAAATATAGTGAGTTCATGACATCATAACAAAACCATGGAAGTTTATCTTTCAAGACCAGATAAGTATGGTTTACCTTTAGGGCAAAATATTGATGGTACTGTTACTATTGTGACTCTTTTTCCTCTTCTTCTCTTTTGCAGAATTCTGGCCATAAAGCACGGAGGTAGATTAATCATGAATACTTACACACTACTGAGGTCTCAACAGGTTAATGAGATCAGGAAATAGTATTTATTAACTGAAGCAAACATATTGTATTTTGACTTATTTAGAGCTCTAGAAATCTCATCAGGTGATGATCTGTGACTATATGCTATCTTCCACTTTTCATGTTTGATATTTTTGTCGCTTAATTTCTTGCATACTTACTGTGGTTTTAGGGTCTGCTAGGTATTGAGAGCTCTAAGCGCTACCGGTTAGCTCACTCTGAAGATCATCAACACCAACTATTGCAAACATCTAGCTTGGGGGAAGAGCATCCCCTAGTTATCAGATAACTATACCTAGGCGATTATTGAGTCTATTTATATAGTCATAAAATACCAAAAATATGTGAGCACATGAAGGTTCACAATAGTATCATAAGAAAATATAAAAATACCAAAAAAAATATATAGGCACATGTGAAAGCCCTAGTTTGGTTTTGGATAATTGATGAAACCCTAAGTACTAACCTCTATACTAAGTGTGTGTAGACTTAATAAGGTTGGTACATGCCAAGTGATGGAGCAAGAGATGATCATGGTA
>Ga0182004_10000132_pt1 | contig 33498 bp, 25 predicted proteins | sample Sormic07211540_1_FD_120479 | JGI IMG/M metagenome (GOLD analysis project Ga0182004, IMG submission 120479) | Endophyte microbial communities from Sorghum bicolor roots, Mead, Nebraska, USA - 072115-40_1 MetaG | ecosystem: Host-associated > Plants > Roots > Unclassified | place: USA: Nebraska...
CACTCTATGATTAATTTTAATTTGACCTAAAATATTATTTTTCCTATATTTTTATGAGCACAAAATACAAAATTAAATCATTTTTCTCCTATTTCAAAAGTTGTAAATTTTTGGGTGTTACAAGTCGTGACCCCCGGGCAAATGGGAATCACGACTTGGAGTGAAAGTGCACACATCTGTAGAGTGTAAAACTGATATATCAGCCATGCTCACGATCACGAGCGGTCCAGACTCTCACATGATGAGCAAATTAGAATCACATGAAACTTGGTGAAGGAACTTGGTCGAGGTTGCTACCTCGTGCTTTGGTGGAATGGCTATTCCGTCTTGGCAGGATTGCTATCCTGTGTTCTTAATTGGGATTGCTATCCCATGACCTTAATGGGGTTGCTACCCCGAGTTACTATCTGAGGTTGCTACCTCAGAGATCTTAATAATAATAATTATAAAGGTGACTAATAATATTGTTAATTTACCTTCATCTAAATAAGGGTTGGGATGTTCTACTCACAACTAGTAATAGGTTGTTTTAATAATAAAGTTGTAATAAAAGTTTACCAACTAGAAAGCTCACCTGCAGTCAAATAGTGTCAGCTTTTTCTTTGATTAAGCCCTGCATGTCATACATTTTCTACCTGTACTTGTTGAGTTCGACATGAACTCACCCTTGCTATTTCCCCCACACCCCAGTGTGCAGTAAAGTGCTGCTCAGGAGAAGGACAGAGATGTTATGGATTTTTTTCTAGAAGTTTATCAGAAGTGCTTGGCGTACGTAGCCCCCAGTTAGCCGTCCCTGAGAAGAATGGAGCCTAAGAAGTTTAGCTATTGTTTCCACGTGCTCTGATGTTTGTAAGTGTTATTATAAATATGTTTTCCGCTATATATAACATTGTTTCTGATAGTTATATTCTTCTGTTGTATGTGTGGACTTCCTGGACACACATATGACGACTCTGGTCTTATTTTTAAAACTAGGGTGTGACAGAGTAGCATCGGACGCTAAGGTGCGTCCAACGCCTAAGCACCGCGGTGTCTAACACCCCTAATAGTAGCAGATTTCAGAGCCTAATGACTCTAATTCTTTGGGGGTTTATAAATACTTGGTGACCGACTCAAGGATGTTCCTCTTAGCACTTTGGCATACTTGACATCCTTGTGAGGCTAAGCAAACACCTCTCACTCTTTTCCTTCATAGATTCGTCATCTTTGTGAGATTAGGAGTGATTTCAAGTGTATGTGCATGAGTGATTACACCTTGTGGCACTTGGGGTCATTGTGACTACAGAGTTCTTGTTACTCTTGGTGGTTGCCACCACCTAGATGGCTAGGAGCAATGGTGGAGTTGTGGCAAAAGTTGGTGATTGTTCTTCGCCACCTCTGGTGATCTTGTGAGGGGTGTTGTGTCTTTCCCAGTGGAGTGCCAAAGGTAACTCTAGTAAATTGCTCGTGTCATTGAGTTACCTCACTTGTGGGTAGATTCTTGCAGTGTTCAATTGTGTGGACGAGGTTCGTACAACATCACTAAGCCGCTGAACCACCAAGTGTTGGTCGACACAACGAGGACTAGCGTGCCAACAAGCACGTGAACCTCGAGAGAAGAATTGTGTCTCTCCATTGTGAGTGTTGGCTGCCATACCGCTACGTTGGCCACCGCCCCTAGCACCGAGTGACCTCCTAGCTATCTACAAGTACCCCTGTGCTCTCTAGTGCTATAAAAGGAGGCCTCCGAATCTTGAATCGAACATCTCGACTTCAAGCTCAACATACTTACACTCAGTAGCACAGCTTAGCTCTTTTGTTCTAGCGCTAGCGCTAGCTCTAGCTTAGCTTAGCTCTTCTAGCTCAGATGTAGTAGCTAGCTAGCTAGAGGAGAAGAGTCGAGTGAAGCTTCTGCCTCGGAGTCTGGAAGAGTCTTCTAGAATACTCCTTTATATCCCTCATGTCCTGCATAACCATTGTCACGTATTTCTAGCGTTGGGATTGACAATTCCGCTAAGTAACGCTAACAAATATCAACAGTTGCTGAGTCGACTACCCTGACACAAATAATCGAGGAAGGCAATTGGTCCAACTGCCTCGGAGGCCTATTTTGAAACGCCTCGCAAAAGATTTTGTATAGTAATATGTGTCCCGCATTGATCCTAGTAGGTGTAGATTGTGTTTACCTCACGCATGCAACTTGGTTCTAGGCTCCTGATCAATGCCGGAATGGGACGACTATGACCCAAGAGAGGGGGCGGAGTTCTGTTCGCTTGTCTAAGCCGTACTTTTTCTACCAGCCAACATTGTTTTTTCTCGTAATAAATCAGCGAATAGTATTTTCAGCCATGACTTTTTAGACCAGCGAAAGATAAAAAAAGGAGAGAGAATGTAGGGTCGGTTTTTCTGGTTGGACTAAAAGGGAGGAAGAGGAAAGATTTTTTTTCATTTCCAAAATTTTCAAGCTCGCTCAATCCATCCCATGGGAATTTATTCTATGCTCAAATAAAATGAAATGCACTAGCAGGAATGCAACAAAAATATTTCTAGCACTTATATTTTTATCTAAATTTATAAAATTTATTATTTGGACTAATTGAATCATGAAAAAATAAACAAAATAAGGAAAACAATTCAATATTCAGAAGAATAATTTTTAGGGTGTTATAAAACCTCTCACCCAATGATCAAAGTCTGCGCTCTATGTGGCGATGGCGTGGAACGACATGGAAAAGCTTGTCAAGTAGAGCTTGGTGCCAAGAAAGACATTCTATGGGTTGTGTGCATAGAAGAGAGGGGATGAAAGGGGATAACAACCGAAGTTCATGCTCTCAAGAAGGGCTTCTGGTAGCCCAACATATTGGATATAGCCAATTCATCATCCAATATATTGGATATAGCCAAATCATCATCCAGTCAGACTGCTCAAAAGTGGTAGAGACAATGAAGCAGAGGTGGTAGAGACAATAAAGCAGAGTGGATTTTTTAGCAAACAACTGATACCAATATATGATGAATGTAATTCAGATGCTTTGGCAGGATGTCCCTTTTATTTCTACTGAGCACAGTAATTGAGATATTAATAAAAAAAGTGACGGGGAGGTGTGAAACATATGCCACACACTTCGTATAGATTTTTAATGCCATATTTCCATCCTGTCAAAAAAAAAAAATGCTATATTTCCATAGATCTTTTTAGTCAAAGTCGTGGATGTGAAACCGTATCAACGTAAAGACACCTAGTTATCATCGGAGTATTCTACTTTATTACAAAAAAAATATTTCATTGTTTGCACGAATTTTAGTAAATTAATTAATTATTACATGCATTGCCAAAAAAGAAAATAAATAAATTACAAAACGACCTTTAAATTCTTTGGGCCGAATCCAGTCGCTAGTGGGCTAGCTGGGCCGTCAGTGTGCGTTTACTATTTCAGAGCAGCCTTGGCTCCTCTCGCCACTCTCCCGAAGCAAGCATCCCGAATTTCTCCCCCATTCGCCGTCGTTCAATGGCGACGGCTCGTAGACCCAAATCCAAGAAACCTCGGGTGGCGGCGGAGGGCGGCGGTGGCATCGGGGGCCACGAAGAGCCGCCGGAATTCTTGGCCGGAGGACCCGACCTTATCAGCGACCTCCCGGACGCCATCCGCGCCACCATCATCTCCCTACTCCCCACCGATGACGGCGCCCGGACTCAAGCCTTGTCCACGCGGTGGCGCCACCTCTGGGGCATCTCGCCTCTCAACCTCTGCGACGGCGACATTAGCGGGTCCAGCCGCGACATCACGGCCATCGTCTCCCGGATCCTCTCCTCGCATCGCGGCCCCGTCCGCCGCCTCTCCCTTGGCTGGCCCTGGTCCCTCGTCATGTACCCCGACCTAGACTCCTGGCTCCGGTCCCCCGCGCTCGGCAGCCTGCAGGAGCTCGAGCTGTGGCGCGGGTTCACGCGTCCGGGCCCGATGCCGCCGGCCGCATTCCCGTTGTCATCCTCCCTCCGCGCCCTCGTCCTCAGCGGCGGCTATGGACCGTTTTGCGACGACGGTGATTTCCTCAACTTTCCTGCGGATGACGTGGATAGGATGCGCTTTCCCAACCTCAAGCAGCTAACGATCAAGTGTGTCATCATCGCGGAGAGCGCGCTCCACACCCTGCTCTCCAAATGCCCTGTGCTTGTGAGCTTGGTACTGAGCCAAAATGTGGGCTTTCGTCGCCTCCAGATTAGCTCCCCTAACCTTCGAAGCTTTGCTGTTTCGGATGACCGTCTAGACCTGTGGGATCCTGAAAGGCTGAAAGAAGTCATTATTGAGGATGCGCCTCTCCTACAAAGGTTCTTCACCCGATTCGAAATTTTTTCTGAAAGTGAAGGTCTATCAGTTCGGATATCTGGCGCGCCCAAACTTGAGTTCTTGGGGTCGCTCACACATGACATTACAACACTTGAGCTTGAGACTGCTATTTTGAAGGTGTCTAGTTTGTAACTTAATGTGCCATCCTCTTATGTTTATACAGCTTCTATTTCATGCTCTTACTGTTGATACCCAATGTTTTAATTCAGGAAACTGTGTCTGTGAACTCAACAGCGGTGGTGCGATCAGTGAAGGTTTTGGCTGTGCACATGTCCCCTCCTAGTATCGATGATGTTATTGGCCTTATGAAATGTTTTCCCTGCTTGCAGAAACTATATGTCAAGGTAGGTAACGAATGTTTCCCACCAGCCACCATTTTTTTTATTCTTGTTCCCAACTGCTCTGTTCCATTTTTATCATCCTGTTGGATCTGTCTTCATGTTGAATCATGATTGACAAAAAATCTTTTCTGCTTCATATTCAGGTTTCTCTTAAGGATAGGTCAAAAAGGGTGCAGCATCATAATCCACTTGATTATCTCGAATGCCTTGATCTCCATCTGAAGAAAGTAGTATTGATGGATTATCAAGGGATGAAGAGAGACGTGGAATTTACCAACTTCTTTCTTTTGAATGCTAAAGTGCTAGAAATTGTGGAATTAACAACCCAGCGTCGGTGTGATTCTAAATATTTGACTGAGCAGCTTGCAAAACTGCAGTTGAAGAACAGAGCTTCTAAGGATGCTCAAGTTCACTTTCTTATGTGTATTATTAGCCTTCGCCATGCAAATGATTTTATGGACATCAGGCATCTGCATGATATGAGTACTGTTGATCCCTTTGATCCGTCATTGTGTAGCTGCAGATGTATTCAGTTCCTCTAAGCTGGTGTCCTACGCCTGTTTTCTGTAAACTTTAGAAGGTATCTTACATTCAGAAGAAAACCATACTATCTCTGATAAGCTATATTCTGCTAACCATTAATCTATTGTTGCAGCTAGTGCTTAGATATCTGTTATCTCGTTGTTATGCATGTCTTAATTCCATCCTTTTACGTCTTTTCTTTTATCTTTTTACATGAGAATGTCTGGACTACAGTGTCTGCAATCGTGCTCTGCTTTTCCTACTGTAAAACCTAGAATACGATTTTATATTCTGAGCATCCATACTATAGTTTATTGCATTTGATGGATTAATGGATGAGATTAGGGCTCGCTCCCATCTGCTTCTTCTGTCTCTAAAGATTAGAGTCATCGACACGATTCCAGTCCAATGCTGATAAAGTCCTGCTTTCCAGTTCTGGAAAGCAAGTGATTGATTAGTTCCATTGGTATATTGGCTTCAGCTTCCAGTCTACATTATTTATATCAAAATGATCTGGTGTCTTTAGTGCGTCAGTTGAGCCATATTCGAGGCTCTATCAGCAATGTGCTGTTGTTTTTCAGATTGTGCAATCATGGACTAGACCCTGTTTAAGGCTGCTTTTAGGTGCTCAAAAATCATATAAAAACTATATTTCTGTAGTAAACTTCAGTCCTTTCTTTTGGTGTAAAGATCATGTTTACATCTCTTCTACTTTTAGAGACATGACCATTGTTAGATCATGCATTGATCCCCTGATTGTGTACATAATGTTACATTTTTGTGGACCTATCTTCTAGGACAAAAAAGGAGAGAAAAATTCTAGTATCTCTTATATAATCCTAAACCTCACTACAAGTCAATCTCAACATGCAAGTCATCCACGTCAGCAGCTCACAAGCACATGTAATTATGGCATGTATCTATTCATGCAAGTTATCTACATCGGTAAGCCACTCCACTAACATGTATTTACGGTGTGTTTGGTTCCATGAATATCCATGGATGGCACCTAGATATCCCTGGGCGAGGGTTATTTGGTTGAAGGGATATGATGGCCAATTGGCCATGGATATCGAAATATTCCCCCAACATGCTGGATATAGTTGCCCCTCAAAATATTCATCTCTTCCCTACTGGTGCCCGCTAGCGCGTAGGTGAGGAGTGGGAGCAGGGGCTGCGTCGACAAGATGGAGAGACAAATTTTACATTAAATATTTTCTATTTATCAACTAATCACTATTAATCACGTTGATGATAGCGTCTGATTATGAAATAAAATGAGGGTATATAAGTCTTTTATGCTCTCTTTTAATTTGTCTTAAAATTTCTAAAATGCACTATGTTACAATACAGGGAGAGTATATATGTTTCTGCTCTGCACATTTCAAAGGGGGTAACCTCACCACTTTAGGTAGGTGGTGAGTGCATTTGCTTTCTCCATCCTCATCCAATAGATATTCATCACTCTGTCCAAGAGATATGCATCCAACCAAATTAAAAATTGGCTCGTCCTATCTATCCAATCAAACAAATAGCATGGATATCCATGGATGACCATATCCCATCCACTCTTGTCTTCAAACCAAACACACCCTTATTATCCATATCAACATTTATCACACAATTCACTAAAATTTATTCATGATCCTCACAATAACACATGGAGTATACTTATAGTACAACTAATTTCTTGTGAATTTGTCGGTAACAATAGGTTTTCATGCATCCTGTCCCTACTATCAGAAAATTCTAGCACCCAATTGATAACCACACAGCCCAATTGACACCACACAGGTGCTGCACCTCATCAGTGGCGATCCATATCGCTTGCAGCAGCGTGGCGTGGCACTAATTGGGAGCGCGGCGATGTGGAGTGACTTGCAGCACATTGGTGTGGCAAGAAAATGGAGCGGATGGAGTCGCATGTGAGGATAACAGGAGGATGGCTGCATCATAACTTTGCATGCCGTAGGAGGCATCGCCCACACATAAACCTGAGAACAAACACGAGGGACCACACCGATGCCGACTCCTTGTAAAGAGTTTTGTTCAAATGATGCCGATTTATGGACGGAGGGAGTAACAGGCAATCGCTATCGGGTTGATTCGAACTCGAGACTGCGAAATTCATGTTCCCTCAAGCATACTAACCGACCTATACAACACATGTAACTAACGCCAGGGGTGGAGGACCAACATGGCATGCCATACCTTGTGTCTACCACACATATACCTTTTTACTACTTGTTTTCTTTCACTTTCTATTTTGCTACTTGTTGAAAAGATCTCTAGATTATCAAAACAAGACAATAGTTAGGCCTAGTCAATAGTGCACACGACATAGATTATCAAAAAACTCTAGAATCGTGGCATGCTTTGATCTTCCACATCTCAAGTTTAATCCGTCGTCCGCCACTAACTAATGATATTCTTCTAACTAGACAATTTTGAATTTTATATCATATATTTGACACTCCAAACGATATTAAATGAAAAAGTTATTAACTACAAAGTTGTGTAGATCTCGTTGATTCATAACTTAACTTTGATTTTCTCTCCATTTTTAATCATCTCAATTCTGACCTGAAAGCTTATGTATTGAATATTTGGACTTATAAACCATCTCAAATTAAAAAGTTATCAACTACAAAGTTTTAGAGCTCTTTAAATTATACAATTTTGATATAAAGTTTATCTTGATCTGATATCATATGAAAAATTATGATTTTTTTTTTGGGAAAAAAGTGTACCAATAGCTGGCAGTTTAAGGCACACCGACTAGGTAGTGTCCAGTTTGTGGTTTCAACTGACAGTAATAGGTCCGGTTGGGCCACCTACATTATCATTATCGGTTGAAGCCATGAAGCGATAGTGATAATCTATCACTGATAATGATACTCTATCACTATAGGTTCCAGAACAACTGCCAGTGATAGTCTGAAAACTAAGGTCTTTTCTAGCATAGTGTCTATAGCCTACTTGTGGCACCCATTGCTGCCTTGCCTCGTCACAAGCACTGAACGATCCACCGCCCCCAGCTATTTGTGTATGGCCAGAGGACATTGTAATTTTTCCCCAAAGCCCAAGTCCTAGCCCTAGCCCGAAGCCTGTCCGCCCTTTTGCTGCTGTGGGTGTTGCACACAGAAGATGCTTGGGCATCACACGACAAAGACGATGATGCAGCTCCCTCCACGCACATAAGGAGAACAAGCACAGTCTTAGTAGGGTTTCATGTCATAATTTCTAACACACACCCATATTTTGGAAACAACTCAAAAGCGCGAAAGTCTCTGTACTCTCATGAAATTTTTGTCTGCTCTCTCTTCATCAATACGTGTGGACTGACCTATCCCTCCTTATCTTTGTAAAGAATTCTGACCCTATAGTCAATCTTAATATAAATAATAGCTACCCACATGAACGCAGTCTTGACTCGGGAGGAACAAAACGAGAAAGATCGATCACGATGCACACACAAGCACGGAACTGTTCGCCTAAACGGCCGTTTAGACCGTTTAAACGCCGTATAAACGCTACACAGTGGTACACCGTTTCCGTTTAATCATCTGTTTAGCCCGTTTAATTGATCGTTTAGTAGTCCGTTTAATGGACTGTGTTTAGCCTGAATAATGGGTAAACGGTAGGTGACCGACTGTTTGCCGGCGTTAGGAAAACATTGGCACAGATGCCATGAATTGGGAAAAATATTTGTTATGTTTGTATGTACACTTCATCAGGTTGAATTGTCTCAAAGCTTGAAAGATATAAGGGTTGTACTTAGACAGGATCAAATAATATCAGATAGATAGATCATGCATGGACCCCTCTGAGTGTGTATACATAATTACATTTTTGTGGACCTATCATCTAGGACAAAAAAAGGAGAGAGAAATTCCAGGTGGATACACTACTAATTAATTTCTTGTGAACTTGTCAGTAACAACAGGCTTTCATGCACCATGTCCCTGCTATCAGAAAAGGAAACAATTTCGATGCACATTTTCCACGAAAAGAGGAAAAAAAAGAGATCACAAAAGAAGGATGGGACGTACGTGCATGACTTAGAGCGCGCAACACATGAGAAATCTGCGTGCATTAACACGCACACGAACAGCTTGCACACCGTCCTATCAGAAGGCAAAGATGGCGCCGGCGGCCGCCAGAGTGGCGCTGGCAACCGCAGCAGCGGCGGCGGGGCCGCGTACGGAAGCAGCGGTGGTGGCACTACTGCTATCGGGAGGACCCGGTGGCGCGAGCTCCGGCTCGGGCTCCGTCATGGTGGTGCCGATGGGCGAGCCCACGGGCGCCGCTTCATCGTCGTCCATGGCGTCGTCGGCGATGGGCCCATCGGCGCCCTCAAAGGATCCGATGGGGGTGTGTGCGATGGGCGTCAGGATGCTCGGCTTGGTGTCGGCGTCGTCAGGCGCGGAGTTGCCGGTGGGCGAGGAGTCGGCGGCCACCGCGGCGGCCCCCGTCAGGACGACGACGACGAGGAGCAGGACGACGCGGCGGGACACGGCAGCCATGGTGCGTGCACCGTGCGTGCAGTGCGCGAGAGCTTGCGGTGATCAGGCAGAGGCTAATTTTGGTGAGGATTGTTGCAGGTGGATGAAGAGAGGCATATGGACGCAGCTTGTACGAGTATATTTCTGGTAGGGCGTGCATGGCATGCGCGATCGGAGAAGGCGAGCGAGCGTGCGGCCAAACCGGCGATAGGTTTAGACAGAGACGGCAACGGGTGGAGGCGAGTTGACGTGAGCCTCATGTATATGTGGGCGGTGGAGAGGACACAACCTTCGTAGGAAATTATAAATTAATATAAGGGGGGTTTAAATTGAGGGCTAAAGTTTAGGGGTGTTGTATGAGGGTGTTATATCGACGAAACCTGAATTGTGCGTAGCATTATTATAGATTGTCCACGCTAGCCATAATCGACGCTAGCCATAGCACTAAGGATAGGGATGGTGTTTCAAATGGGTACTCGCAGAATGAACTACTTCCTCCATCCTTTTAAAATTTATACTCAAATATAATGCATTTTGGAGGACAAAACCTAGTTTTACATTAAATATTTTTTTATTTATCAACCAGTCACCACTAATTACGTTGATAATAGTATCTGATTAGGAAATAAAACGAGGATACATGCATCGTCTTTTACGTTCTCTCTTAATTTGTCTTAAAATTTCAAGAATGTGCTATATTATAGGACAAAGGGAGTAAATAGACAACTCATTTTCTCTTTTTTTTCATTTAGTTCATTAAGTTAGACTAGAGAAGAACCGTGAGTATACATTTGGAGCAGGAGCGGAGGGTAGTGGAGGCCAAACTGGGCCTCCACCCCCCTGGTTGACAAAAGTTTAATGGCCTATATAACTATAGCAGCTGAACTGTATATATCTACAATATGTCACCATGATTTGATACTGAAATGAATAATTTGGCCCCCTCTTGCTATTGAGCCACGCTCTGCCACTGATTTGGAGCACCATCCCTATCCTTACATAGGACAAGGATGATCAAGTAGCCTTGTTCCACTTCCATATCCTAATGACGATTATATTTGGTGCATTCGAATCTTCCACTTCCATATCCTCAATAACTTTGGTGCATTCAAATCTTCCACTTCCATATCCCCAATAACGACTTGTAATTTGAGTTAGATATGTAAGAGTTTGTTAATAAGAAAAAAGTCAAACAAAAAATTAAGCTTATTTAGTATCGTGCATTTGTACTCTGAAAGTAACATACCAGCTAGGTAGTTTAGGTTTTCTTTTGGTTCTTCAATTATTGAAAATGATGTAAGATGACTTATCATTTGAATGGTTGCAAATACCTCTTAACATACCATCCTATGATTCAACCACTCATCTCCCATTTTATCCTGAGACTCGATCTTGACAACCTTCACTACAACAAACCTATTAATACATAACAATTCAATTTCGTCGCAGATCGCTAAATAACCTTCAGAAATATCATCTATGATGGTTTTAGATATTGTCATGTATTGAGCGTCATAGATTGATGTGTGTGATGGTTGCTCGACACTAATATGGACACTAATGTTAGCGCTGATGTGGATGCTAACATCAGCATTCACATGGACACTAACATCATTCTAGCTCATTTTTGCCAATCTCATATTGATATAACACGCATCACATGCAACAAATAAAGTTTTCATCCAACACTAATTCCAATACAAAGTTTCATGCTTTCACCCAACAATAGATCACATACAAGTTTTTATCAAACAAATAAAAACCATAATTAATATTGAGACTATATCATTTATGTCCAATCGTCTTCCACTATATTGTCCATCCTCCAAACTACACTAAATTTCCATTTAATCGATTTTTCACCCTGCAATAAAACACAACACAAATGTAAGCCCATATGTTAATGTTAAAACATTGTATATCAAACACTAACATTATTGATACTTAAAGAAGCAAATGATCTACCAGAGATAGACACAAACTGATTTTTATTTAACTTCCATTTGATCTGTCACATGCACGAAAACATAGTGTTTATTTAGGGCTACTACAATTGTATTTATCGAACTTTATAAGCTAAATCATTATTGAATGCTTTAGTGGTACCTAAATGAATAGCAGTCAAAGAACAAATCTTAACATCCTGGCCTAGGGCTTAATAGGATTAATAAGATACTTATACTAACAAGTTGCAACTTTTTTCGGAAGCCTATCTCTAAAGAACTCTAAGGTTTAGCGTGCTTGGCCTAGAGTATTTTTAGGATGGGTGACCGACGGAGAAGATTTTTAGGATGGGTGACCGACGGAGAAGTTCGTCTAGAAAAGACTGATGTTGGTCTATAAGGGCAGTCTATATCCTATAGATAAGCTGCTAGATGTAGACACTCGCGGTTTCATGGGCGCTTGTGTCGCAGTTGCGCAGACATGATGCGTATGGCTGGTGTGGACCCAGAGTGGTCACACAACATGGCACATGCGCTAGCACTTGACACATGGACGTGGCTAAGAGGGGACGTTTCTGGCTTGGGGTTGACTGACGAGGACGTCGGTCTCTTAAGAGGGTGAGGATGTAACATCTGGCCTAAGGATTAATAGGATACTTATACTAATAAGTTGTAATTTCTTTTTCAAAAGTCTATCTCCAAAGAACTCTGAGATTAGGCATGCTTGGTCTAGAGCAATTTTTGGATGGGCGACCGATCGGAAAGTTCTTTCTGAGTGCGCACGAGTGAGGACAAAGTGTGCAGTAAAGACTGGTATTGGTTTGTAAGTACAATTTAGATGTAAGTGGCCCAACTTTGAAGAAGCGGGACGTTACAAAATCATTCAATGGATGAACCAAATTTGATTAGCACAGATAGAAAGATTAATGAGAATAAAATGGTATATAGTTTTTATCAACTATGTTAGCTAAGCCAACGACAAAAGAGAAATTATAGCTAAGAAAATCATTTCTACTATGGTGGTTGCAACCGGTAAAATCAAGATCAACTCAATGAGGCGAAAAACCAATACAAATTGTTTGTGTTCTATCGGTCTGAACCATCTTTATAGCAAGAATACTAAGGTCAATACAATTTCTAAAAGAAGGATCAACTCTCACACCACTAATGAAATTATTATGTTGGCCCCCAAGCTGGCCCCAAATATGATCACGATCATATTGGGAGAATCAATATCAAATCCTAGCATGTTCAATTAGTTTCTCATAATCATAATTGGCAAATGAATTCTTTGGATCTAATAGTATGCATCCCAGTAACTACGAAGACCTTTAATTCAACAATAACTTGGTCATGCACCGCATTAAATATCTTAGTTTTGAAGTGACGGTACTAGGTGACCTGCTGCCCTCCATGACCTCTTGAATGACCTCGAATAGTTATTTTATCCTCCATATCAGGGATAAAGATCTGTGATGGATCACACAAAACTCTTTTACTTCCTCAAATACCTCCTTTACCAATTATTGAGAAATCTATAATTTTAGATTCTAATTATAACGAAAACTCTACAAAGGGCTGAAATTGAAAACTCCCAAATTATTAGCAAAGAATTAGAGTCAAGAGAAATACCTTTCGGGGCACTGCAGCGGCCGGCAGGGCCGAGTGGGTAGCACCGGAGGGTGAAGGCCCGAGAGACGGAGCAATGCTCTGTATGTCGGTGGAGTAGCGGGTGACAACTGATGGCACGCAAGCAGTGAGCAGTGATGCAAGCAAGGAGTAATATACCTTTGTCCCTTACTGGGTGCTCTAGTAGATTTGTGTGTACACAACTAGATTAATATGATATAGCTAGTGTAGACGCGATGTCTAGGCTATATGATTATCTATGTTTGTTGCTTGCCCCATGAATTATTTGTGGTAGTGATCAGGTCACTACTACAAGATTTGTTTTGGGTGGCATTGACATTTTTTAATGGAGGCGGACACTCTTTTTGCCCACTTCCATTATCTGTAGCCCGACTAGCCTCTCGAGAGACTGTCTCGGTTAAAGGTTATGGAGATGGTCGCCTTAATACGACCGCCTCGGTTAATCACCCATTAACCAAGGTGGCTGTAAATAAATTAACGAAGCAGTATACGTAACTTAACCACCTTGTTTAATAGCTATTAACTGAGACGGTCACCTTAAGCCAACCGCATCTATTAATCTTTTAACCGAGGCAGGCGCGCTACATCAATCGCCTCGGTTAATAGGCGATTAACGGAGGAGGTGGTCATCCTTAAGGTGTCTGCCTCCGTTATTCCTGTACCTATAAATGCGCCTAGCCGACACCCCTTCTTCGTCGTGGCTCCTCTTCCAATTTTTAGGGGTTTGAGCTCCAAAATCCTAAAAATTGAGCAATTTCTCTAGGGAGAAGTTTTGCCCTTTGTTTGTTGAGGGAGGACACTGCAAGAGATAGACACATGCTCTCGCATCTTCATTCCTCTCTCTCTTCATCCTTTGGGGCTCTAGATCTAGATCTAAATCCACCTTTTCATGGAGGAGAGAGAAAGCTGCTATTTCTTTAACTCTAGATCTACTCTTCTTTGTGGCTATTTATTTCTAATACTATTTTTTTGCTGCTTGTGTAAGGTTCGCAGGTATGACATGTCCAATTGGATGTACCGATGGTCGAGACTGGAGTACCTAGATCATGTGAGGATGTTTGTTGCCGCTATGAAAACTCATCGTGTGTGCCTGAATCGAATGACAACCACATGTTCGTGTTCGAAGTGTATGAACATGAGAGCCCACGAAGACAATGTAGTGCAATCTCACTTGATCAGGTTTGGTTTCTCCAAGGATTATACGGTCTAGACTTTTCACGGCGAAAAAGTAAATGTGAGTGGCATTGCATCTAGAGGGAACTCGTCCTCGGCAATGACCAATGCAGACCCTGTTAATGGGCACTAACCGAGGTGGTTGTCTTTAGGCGTCTGCCTCCTTTAATGCATTAATCCAGGCAGACAGGACAATCGCCTCCATAAATTCATGATTAACCATGATCTTTGATTGGAGGCAGTTGCAGTGCTTGCCTCCATTACCCTTTTTACCTGCCTCTATTAAGATTTCTGTAGTAGTGGGTGGTGACAGCCTATCGGTAGTCTACCATGTTTGGGAAAGTTATTAAAATTGTAGGGCCACTCCTATTGGGAGCCTTGGCACCCTTCACATCCACTACGAAAATAGTAGAATTCTCCTAGTGTTTTTAAGTAGTAATAAAACACTACCACTAGTCATAGCACATGAGAATTCTCATTAGAAGACATTTTATAGGGAAAATTTATGCTAAATTTTGAATACTGGAGAATCCCACCCCACGAGGAGAAGTAGAAAATTCTGTTTATGATCCCTTTCCATTATCATTTCTCATCTAGCTGAAACTGTTGCAATGTGTGTGAACACTGTTCTTGCATGCTATAACTTGTCTTGCTAAGTTAGAACCATATAAGTAGAGATAAATCATAGGAAGCATTTACTTACCCCCACCTAGCTATACCTTACTTGTATGTTTATTTGAGTTATCTTTGTCTTTAGTACCAACACTACTTTTCATTTATCGCTTACGCCCACTATACTTTGATATCTTAATTGAGGTATAACTAAGATATCTTATTTATGATTACTCTTAGCCACTGCCTTTTCTTGTGGTTAAAATAAATAATGATACCTTAGAATACTCCTAGGTGAAATTCTATAATGGTATTCTATGGACTTAAAGAATTATTCACTTAAGCATAAGAATTATCAACACATGACGAACCACCACCCCTACGTGGCAATGATCGATCTTTGAAGATGCATCATCTAACCCTATTGTGGGTTTTGGTGAATTAGTGGCAATGCACGCATATAAAGATCCAATGAGTTTTGTAAATAATTTTAATGATAATCTATTGTGAAAAGTGCAAATCAAGGATGGAGACCTCCCTAATTCTTAACTAAGTGATCTATATGGCATTGAGCAACTTATTTGAAAGATTGATCTTTCTATGGTTCATTTTAATTCCTTTTAAGTTTAGAATGACATAATATTAATGGGGATGAAAGTTAAGTATCATGAAGGTCTCCATGTGCTCTAAGTAGACTAACAAAACCGTAGACACCGTATAAAAAATCCCAAGATATACCTTGTGTCCTGGGTGGAAGAAAATCCTATTAACATAGACTTTCTTAGAACAACTTGTAGAGCTTAGCTATTCTTATTATGAAGGCTATTTTAGAATTGCATAGCAAAAAGTATACTCCAATATGTGTGCTATCTAGTTTTGTAAAATAGAAAGTTGACTATCCCTTAATTTTTGGTGGCTATATATAGCGAACCACTGACACTGGCTATCTGATTTTGTTAAATAGCAAGACTGTTGTGGACTTCTTATTTTTCAAAAAGTTTTCCAAAAATGGCTAACCAATAGAATTTGACTACTAATTTTAGCCAAGCTCTTGGAGTTGCTCTTATATATGCTGCAGACCTTCTGCCTCTGTTAATGCTGAATGACTGCAAATGAAAACCTAGTCTATAGTGGACAAACGATTTATTTACAAAATAAATTATTCAGTGCATAATTTCCGAGTAATGCTAGCAGGAGACTAGGGGACGACTGTGTGATAGCGCTCCTTGGAGCAACTTTTTTGTGAGAATTTCTCCTCTCCAGCCCAACAATAGAAAGTCACGCAGATTCCCGTAGGATCAAATAAGAAAGGATCACTTCTCCATCTACAGTTGGAATGGGAAGATAAAAAAATCCAGTCCCTGCTCCAACCTATTCAACTCCCATAGAATCACTTTGCAGCTGCTCCCCATCCTGATCCCGTAGCAATCACTTGGTAAAGAATCATGAAGCTAGAGCTAAGAATCAGGGAGAGGAAGCACTGCAGTGGGACATGGCTGATTTTTGTCGCCTAAGGTCATTGTTGCAGCTTTGCATTTGATGTGGGATTAGTGGTTTGCTGCTCTTCTTGTGTTTTGTTTGTTTTTTTGCTGATCCATTCCACCCGGCAGTAACTTCATATTACCATTGTTGTTTGTAACTCTATCCCCTTTTAATGAAAAACATGCCTCATGGCACGATCAAGAAAAAAAGCTAGAGCTAAGAATAAAGGAGTAGAGCTCTACTAAACAGCCTTAGATAAAAAAGTACATGAGTATTTATTCTGTTGTTAGTCTTTTTTTTAACGAATCGGCCGGAGAGCTGCTTATTTTATTAAAAAACAGGGAAGCCCTGACAAGCACTATATATAGAGAAACTAAATTAGCCACCATAATAGCAGCCGCAACAGCAACAACAAAGTCCTAGCAGGCCAAAACAGAAAAAAGACAACGCACATGAAAAAATTGTACAAGTGCAAAAACTCAACAATGTTGGAGTAGTCGTTTAAGGTGTTTTGCTCCCGCTGTGATCCATAGGCTTGCATCATCTTTAAGCTTTTGTAGCACTCCGCATTTGTCGATTCTTTATGCTCAAAAACCCTCACATTTCTTTCCTTCTAATTTTCTCAACAAACAAGCATGATCAGATAGCGTAAACCTCTCTGCTTGGACACAGTCCACAATTGGTGGACGGTCTTTCTGTTTTTAGTCTAGTTAGTCTCTTCTGTTGTTAGTCTAGTTATTAGTCTATCAGTGGCGCGCCGGTAAGAAATGATAGGAGTATTTATTTGTCAGTTGTAGTGTATTAGTGGAGTTAGTTGAGTTGTTAATTATAGTATGTTGACTAACATATGGAGAACTCAGATTAGAGAAAAAATAAACTATCGGTGCATTTCTTATCTCGTCTTCCAGGATCAACTGACATTTGGAGGCCAGTGATCATGCTTACGTGATCTCTGCTAATAACTAAGGCCTGGGCTGCACACGTCCACCCCTAAGGTTAAACCAGGTCAAATTGGTTTATTTATTTGCCTCTACCTCGTGATGACCTGAGGGCTCGATGGCCTTGCCAGTTTGCTTGAAGACTTGTCCATTGCCTGCAGAACTGCGATTGTTATCTTTTGCTAGTTTGCTCATTCTTACACCTACAAAAAGCACGATAACATTCTCTGATCCGTTGTTGTATCAATAGGTGATGCTCCAGATCGATATTGCATCAATAAAAGGTAATGTCCTGATTCCATGAAATTAATTAATGTGTACTCTAGTCCCTCTTTTTTTTTTCCAGTTAATTAGCATATAATTGCGGACCCTGACTATCTGTCTGGTAATCACAATTAGGTTTCAGCTTTGCAGCCCAGAGCAAGAATGGCTGTATTTGCCATAGCGACGACGCTGCAGCTGTTTCAGCTTCTAGCTGCAGCCTCACTCATGCTACTTTCAGACACATCAGCAGCCTCTTCGCCGCTAAGCGGCAGCGGCATCCGATGCGGTAACATAAGCTTGCCTTACCCGTTCGGCGTCGCCGCCGGGAGCTACCGGGAAGGCTTCAAGCTGGTCTGCAACGAGACATATGATCCCCCGAAGCTCTTCCTCGGCAACACAGGAGTTGAGGTGCTGGAAATCAGCGTTCAAGACGGCACTATACATATTGACGGTGGTATCCTCAGCGTGGACATGGACATGATGATTTCCAACCCAACCAGCAGTTTGAATTTCCTGGATTGGACGGTGCCCCTCAATGGCAACCTCTATACAGTGTCTTCGTCCAACCAGGTTGCTGCTTTGGGCTGCGGTTTTCTGTTGGTGTGGACTGTCCCAGAAGAAGGAAACCCAGGAGAGGGAGCATCCACCACGTGTTCTTCCAGCTGCGCAGCCGGCGGCCATTCTGTAGTAGCCACCGATGGCACGTGCGATTGCAGTGGAGTGGGTTGCTGCTCTGTTTCAAAATTGTTTGGTCACTACAATACATTTAGCTTTGGTTTCGGAATGAACGACAATGTAAGATACACAAACATGACGACTTTGGTAGTGGTGGATCCAGAATGGTGGAGTGAGCAAGAGAACATCATGGCGGTGCAGAAGGCGGTCTCGTCGCACTCCTCCATCCTCGGCGCCTCTGGAGTGCGGCACACCGTACCATGGATTCAAGTCAGGACAGTCGTGAACTGGGTGTTCAGTAACTCGTCGTGCGCTCGAGATAGGAATACCGGTGACTACGGTTGCCTCAGCGACAACAGCGAATGCCATGACTCTGAACTTACATCAGTCGATGGTTACAACTGTATGTGCCAGCCTGGGTTCCAAGGCAACCCTTACATACAAGATGGATGCCAAGGTAAGGAACTACCAAGAGATGTACGTTGATGACTGTGCCTCAATTTGTTGTTCAAGTAGTACTGTTACTCTTCCAGCAGTTTTATTTGTGTTCTTGTTGGTGCACCACCCTAACAATAGTGTACTACTACTAATCTCTATATGTTCGGTTTTACTTAACTTATTACTAAAAGCTTCTTCCACAGACCGAATTTCATGATTTTCAAGATAATTAGTTTTTTCATAAAAAAATGACCAGACTATTATTGATAGTTAATTTCTCAGTACTTTTGTTATATCTCATTGCCTAGGGCAATAACATATATCTTATTTTTGGAATTCAACTTGGGCCTTGTTTAGTTCGGAAAAATTTTGAGAAATCGACACTGTAGCATTTTTGTTTTTATTTTACAAATATTATCCAATTATAGACTAACTAGACTCAAAAAGATTCGTCTCTTCAATTCCGACCAAACTGTGTAATTAGTTTTTATTTTCGTATATATTTAATACTCCATGCATTTGTCTTAAGGTTCGATGTGACAGAGAATATGAAAAATTTTGCAAAGTTTTCTGGGAACTAAACAAGACCTTGGTGAAAAGTGCCAAACTAAATGCAATAGACAACAAACTTGTTTCTGAATATATACTAACCGCCCCACTCACTGAACGTAGATATCAACGAGTGCACAAGTCCAGGAGAGCACTCATGCTTTGGCCAATGCATTAATTTCGCCGGATCATACCAATGTACCTGCCCGCGTGGCACCTCAGGGGACCCTCGTAAACCGAATGGATGTTCTTCTACCAAAAGGAAATTTCCAGGTAACAAGCAGTATGTTCTTCAAGCTAAGGCATGCAGAATAATTATTTACGCATTTAGATAGATTATTAATCAAGCAATTGTGAGTAGGGATGTCCTAATCAAACAAAATTTTGACCTATCCAATCACGAGCACTGACTACTGATAATTGATCTCCAAATTAATTACCTGTGTTGATTTTATTAGGAATTAAAACATTATTCTAATATCTTGCAGGACTTCTTGTTGTGATAGCAATTTTCAGTGGAATAGCTGTGGCGATATTCATCTTTACTGTTGTATTTGTAAAACGTAAGATCAGAGTTTGGAAAGCCAGGAAGTCAAGAGAATTCTTCTTCAGGCAAAACCGAGGATTGTTGCTACGGCGGCTTGTGGACAAGGACATTGCTGAAAGGATGATCTTTACCTTAGAAGAGCTCGAGAGGGCAACAAATAAGTTTGATGAGGCTCGGAAACTTGGAGGTGGAGGCCATGGCACCGTCTACAAAGGCATTTTGTCTGATCAACGTGTTGTTGCCATCAAGAAGTCCAAAATTGTTGTTAAGAGAGAGATTGATGATTTCATTAATGAGGTCGCCATCCTTTCTCAGGTAAACCATAGAAATGTGGTAAAGCTTTTCGGCTGCTGCCTTGAGAGTGAAGTTCCGTTATTGGTTTACGAGTTCATTTCAAGTGGAACTCTTTCTGACCATCTTCATGTTGCTACTCCGCTATCATTGCCGTGGAAAGAGCGAGTAAGGGTAGCTCTTGAAATTGCAAGATCCCTTGCTTACCTTCATTCTGAGGCTACAATATCGATTGTACATCGAGATATAAAATCTAGCAATATACTACTTGATGAACGACTCATAGCAAAGGTATCAGACTTTGGAGCCTCTCGGGACATCCCCATTGATCAGACAGGAGTGAACACTGCTGTTCAAGGCACTTTTGGTTATTTGGATCCAGAGTACTACCACACATGGAGACTTACCGAGAAAAGTGATGTATATAGCTTTGGTGTAATACTTGTTGAGCTATTAACAAGAAAGAAGCCATTTGACTGCATGCCATCACCAGGAGCCAGTCTAACTGCAGAATTCATCTTGCTAGTGAACCAAGACAAACTCTCTGAGATACTAGACCCGCAGGTCACTGAGGAAGGGGGACAAAAGGCCAAAGAAGTTGCAGCGATTGCAGTGATGTGCTTAAGCTTACATGGTGAAGATAGACCCATAATGAGACAAGTAGAGACAAGACTTGAAGCATTGCTAACTGAGGTCCATGGTCATGAAAACATAGTGGAAACTGATGGGCTCATCTTAAATGATCAGCAGAGTAATGACAATGCTAGAGATAACATAAGCAGGAGATGCAGTATGGAGGAGGAGTTCTTGTGTTCAATGAGTTTGCCTCGGTAACATATATAGTTCCTAATTTCCATTAGATAGTCATAGTCATATGCTTGTTGTTACCTGAATCCCCCATGAAAATTGGGCCCATATGTTCTGTCTAGTTTATATGATTACATTTTTCATGCTACTTTCAGAGCACTTAAATAATCTTGTGTGTTTATTTGCATATCATCACTTCTGTGAAACATCAGTCCACATTTATTACAAATGTAGTCAATCACGGATGAATATGAAATAAAGAATATTGTGGGGCACAGAATTGAATTGTGCTTGCAATTTTATATGGTTACCTTGTTTTCATAGTTTTTTACTTAAATTTTTAGATAAAGGAAAAGCTAGAGCTTCAGCATTTTTTGTCTATAGAACCATCGGTCAACATTTATTATATGTAGCAATTTACAGTTACCGTGAACACTTGGTGAAATAAAAGAAAAAAAAGTACTGTTCCACATTATTGATCAATTTGATCTTTATATAAATTTAAAAGAACATAATCTCACAACTTTTATGACCTGAATGTACAACCACTGGATTTTTTGTAGTATAATAAGTTGTTGCAATTAGTTTAGAATAACAGAAGGTAGTTCTAGACAATTATTCAATTGGTTCTAATATCTTACCCTAATAATAAGTGATCTACCCTATCTTCCACTAAGCGATGTCATACCCTACTATGTGTCATGTGTCATCCCTCAATAAGTGCTACAACATCTTCCACTAAATTTTAGTCTATAAACATACAAGTCATACATGTTATACTATTTATTTGGCCATCACATTCTCCAATAATTCGATCCAGTATTCTATAAGCTTCTTATTTGATTCTTCCATTAGCGTACCCATTTTTGAAAGCATGTATGCAAAGATGTAACAATTTTATTCATAAGTCTTGCAGCAATGTGTAGGATATTCTTCGAGTATATATGAAATGTACGCCACAGGGGTATGATTCGCGTGTATGCGTTCATAGGGGTGAGTGTGTATGCATTGTGAGTGTCTACGTTGTACTATGTAATTCGCAAAAAAATGGACGTGTGATCATAGTTTTAGTCTATTCTAGAAAATGGTTATGTTATCAATCAACCACCAAAATCAATAAACCCTTGTTAGGATCCATGTTTCTTATGGACCTACATGGAAGCTATATTTGAGGAGCCAAATTATGACATGTAGCTGAAGTTTTATATATCTGTTGACAATAAAAAAATGTATCAACAAAGAGATTGGGCTATACTATTGAGTTCCTGATGTTAAGGAGATGGAGGAAAATTTTTAGCGCAATGAGAATCAAAGCCTGGGCTCTATCCTGCCTACCCTTGGTGACTAACCCAAGCAAAGAGGCCAGGCCCTGCAAAAACCGGCTCCTCCTTATGCTAATTAATTTACAAATTGATTTTGGATCTATTTTTGACATGGGAAACTAGGAGATTGCATGCTGGACATGTTTCCTAATGGGATAAAACCACCACACTCAATATAAATAAGAGGACTAGCAGCAAATGAGCTTCGGCTGGGTATAAGATGGCTCTTCCTAACCCACCGAAATCATCAAGTGTTGACTTCAAAATTGGCAAACGGGTAAATCCGTGTACATTGTCAATGTAGCCTTCACTAGAAGTATGTCAGGTATATCGATTTCCAAGAGGAACGTGAAGTGGACTAACAAAGGATTAGGGTCATCCTATGATGATACAAGGAGTTTAGGATAGTGGGTAGAGAGGATCTTTATAGCCATGATATCTGGTAATATATGATAGATATATTGATGTATACACACACTCGCTCATGGGGGCAATGATAGGAGAGACAATAGGAGACAAAGCTCCTACCCGAAGTGGCTACACAGACTAGATAGGGTTATCATCATCTGCTAGTTACCACAAACAATTCATGCGACACGTGGTATACATAGGCAAGGTATAGTCTAGACACCACGTCTACAATATATCTCACTACTCTAACCTTGCGCCACTAAGTTCCCTTACTGAGATTAGAGCACTCTACCAAAGTAAAGTGGCATACCAATGACAAAATGAGTATATATCTATTTACCAAAATTAGGTGTCAAATAGCACAAAAGAATCTCAAATGCTTAGTTATAGACAACCCCGCATCCGTGGAGGTACAACTTGGAGAAGACAACAAACACGTCCGGCTCTCCTCCTCACTCCCATCACTCTCTCCCTATTTGCATACTACTACTAGAGTAGGGCTCCACCTACCTAAAGAGATTTGTTTCCTCCATATGATCATGTGAGGGAGGAAGGGGATATTCATAGCCCATTATTATGACACCATGAGTTCATGTGACATGTCTTCATAGCCATTGGATCAAACTGCCATCAAATCAAGGGCCAAGGTCTTGCAAATGTGTGCTTCTTTGCATGCCTCCATGCATGAGGTCGACTAATCATAGGTGGTTGTCGGTCAACCCCTATGACATGTGGGGCTAACCCCTTGCTATGGGCCCCTCCTAACTTGATCGAGAGTGGGTATACATGTGTGGGACCACTTTGTCATGCTAGTTCTTCACATTGTCGACCCTTCAATCCATGTGCCCTGATTTGAGTTGTCTAGAGAGGAACACAATGTTCTCTTGTAGAATGCATAGAAGTGTGTTTCTTGGCTTGGGAAGGATTGAGGTCTCTTGTAGAATGCATAGAAGTGTGTTTCTTGACTTGGGAAGGATTGAGGGGTTTGGGGACACAAGATCTGCCGACTATAGGTGGGGTTAACCAACCACACTTTGTGGGCCCCCACTACATTGTAGTTGCTCCATTTTTATCCCTACAAGCAAATACACTGCATGAACAAAGTGATACCATGTTATTTGTAAAAAAGTAGTTTGCTTGTTTTCTTTCATGTATGACATTTTTGTGACACTTTTGACTATAAAAAATATTGAGGAAATCATCGTCAACATCAAGTCAATTTTTTATGCTTAGTAGTGCACCCGTAGCGCTTGATGTAGACGTAGCCTATCCTCCAATAGGTATGGTAAGAATTCAACATTCAAATTCTAGGCTTCGAACCCATATTTTATAATTTTTAAAACTATAACACTACAAACTTTGTAGTGCTAGCTACAAAACTTTACACTCTGATTTATAAAAACTTTGAAGTATCCAATTAAAAACTTTGTAGTGCTAGGTTGAAAACTTTAAACTATCACATTAAAAACTTTATAATGAAGTTAAGAACTTTAAACAAAGAATTTATAAACTTTAAACTACCACATTACACACTTTATATCACTATGTTCAAAACTTTTAATTATCAAATTACAAACCTTGTAATGCCAAATTCTCTCACACAATTAAAATTTAGAAACTTTATACTAGCACATTTTAATCTTTTTATTTTAAGATTCAAAACTTTACAGTTTTGAATTTTATTTTTAAATTTAGGAAATGTATACTAGCATAGTTAAAACTTTGTACTTTAAACTTTGGAACTTTATAATTTCAAACTTAAATTTTAAATTCATGTACTTTATACTAGCACATTTAGAAATTTTTACTTTAAGATTTAAAACTTTATAATTTTGAATTTATTTTTAAAATTCAGGAAATTTACACTAGCATATTTAAAACTTTATACTAGCACATTTAAAACTTTGTATTTTGAACTTTAAAACTTGTAATTTCAAACTTTACACTTTATCAATTTAGAAACGGGATACTAGCACATTTTAAACTTTTTATTTTAAAACTTAAAACTTTGTAGTTTCAAATTTTAGTTTTAAATTCACGAATTTTGCGCTAGCACATTTAAAACTTCATATTTCAAGCTTTAAAAAATTTGTAACACTCCAAAGCTGTAAAACTTTGTATTGTATCATTTAAAACTTTATACTCCTAAATGCAAAACTTTATCATCACGAATTTTTTTGAAACATATCAAACATGGATCTACTTTTATATATCTTGTCATAACAAACGTAATGGTGCATGGAAATTAAAAATAAATGCTTGACAAGAGATTTATCATATTTTAAAGTTTCTACAACATTTGCAAAAGTAAAAAAAAAAAGCAGATCTAAAACACAGCACGTGACCCGCTCCCGGCCCTTCCATGCATCCACCATCTACTTTTGTCCTGCATGCACCACGTCATATGTTTGCTACAAAATAGAGTAAAACGAAAAGAATCCGATAAAAAAAAGATAAATGCCTAAAAAGAAAAGGCGTGTGTCGCTATCTGACCAGACGCATGTGCACCCAATAAGAATTTGGGCACACGGGAGGTGAAGAAATAGGACGTATCATGTTAACACATCATCACCAGCGTGTCGCGCGCGGTTACCTTAACAACAAACATGCGCTGACACGTTGGCACAAATTACACGAATTTGGAAGCATGCATGCACGAACGGCTGATGGCAGGGAACTAGGGAAGGTAAGTCCCCTCACGAGTACACGAACATTTAGCTGATGGCACAAATTGATTCTTCAGATACTGAGCTCAGTGATTGTAGCAATCTTCTGATTCTCTCGGCTAAGTTCTTTCTTTTTTTTTTTCAAAAAGGAATGCAACAAGAAAATAGAATTCATCAATCACTGTGTATCCATATTAGCAATAGCAACAGCAATAAAAATAATGTTCAGCTGGTGATATGCAAGCTGCATTGTGTTCAGTTATGGTCACCACCACCCAAAAAATTGTTTCCTTCTGTTGTTTTGCTTTGTTTCACTATGATATGTCTAGTGTTTCATTCCATTACTCTTATGTTGATCCCTGCTGGGGTTAGTATCGGATAACAACTTTTCAACATGTGTGCTGATTCCTCCATGGTTTTGTGTTGGATAAAAACTTTGAGCATGTTTCCATAACCTGTCCTGCCTTGTTTCACCATGATATGTCCAGTGTGACATGCCATTTTTTTTAACTTGGTGGTTCCTTTAATTTTTTTTCCTTGTATACTGCACATATGCTCTGTTTAGCTACTGAAACAAGTGTTATAATAGTACTAAACACTAACCAGAGTCCACTGCAACAAGAATTCTAGGTGGATCTGTGTTCCATGATACCCCCTGTTTCGTAGTTTCTAAAACATACAATATTTTCTTTGTGCAGTATACTGAAACATACAATATTTCCAATGTGTTGCAGGTGTTAAAATGAGTATACAAGGAAGGTGAGGCGACATTGAAAGCATACAATGTTGTTGTGAATCAGGAATATGAAACATAGTCATGCTCTTGCAAAATGTTCGATCAAGATGGTCTCTTGTGCCCCTATATCCTGAAAGTTTTTACAACACTTGATGTGTAACAAATACCACAAAAGAACTAGGCTGTGGCACACGGACGTGGGAGCGGGAGTGGCATGCAAGGTGGCCAGAGTTTTAAGAGAGATGTGTGGATAGCCCGGATATCAAGTGTTGTAAAAACTTTCAGGAGAGTGCGGTTGGGATATCCTATAGAAAAGAGAAATACGAGAGGAGAAAAAGAAAATAAAGAAATAAAATATACAAAAGAAAAGAAGGGTATCATGCACATTTTTCTGTTTCTACCACTAGCAAAGGTGTAATGTCCGTTTTTTCGCCCTCTACAACGTTCGTCCAAAAGCAATTAAGGTTAGATTTTGATGATTCTTTCTTTTTTTCTGAAAATTGCTTCTGATAATTTTGGGCCGGATAATATTTGATTTTACATGTCACTGATATTGACAATGATATCATAAAAAAAATATAATCATATACTCTGTCTCTAATGTACAGTAACTTATCGTTCAGAATTTGTATTCATCGTAACATAACGCTGCTAAAAGACTATAGACTATTTTTAAATTTTGTGAATATGTAATGTTTTCTGTACAAGGAATATGTAATGTTTTTTTATTATGCAGTAATATGTTGATGTGACATGAATCATGAGAAATTATAATATGGTAGAGTTCAGCCAGATTTATTGTTTGTTATAAATAGTGTTAAGATTAATTATATTTTGTTGTGCTTTACAATGGACATAAAAGTCTATCAATTTAATCGATACATACTTAATTGGATAATGTGATTAATATTTACTTATATTATAGATATCGTGGTTATAAAAAAAATAGCTTTTTAAGTTAAATTTACAAAAATGTAAAATATAAATAAATATGCAGGGCGACTGCTGTGGAGGGGCGCGCTGGCTGCTGAAACAAGGAGGAAGCGGAGGGGAGCGGATAGGGGATGGGTGGCGCAGCGATTGCTATGGCACGGTGAGTCGCTGCTGAAGCAAACAAGTGGAGAGGCGTGGTGAGGGGATGGGTGGCACGGCGGATCGATGAGGGACGGGCGGCACAGCGGGATGGGGACAGTGCGGTGCAGCGAAAGGACCGGCCGCCCACGAGCGTGGCACGGAGGGACAAGTGAGTGGAGTTCGGATTGGTGGAACCGATTCGATCGAATCGATATGTCCAGTTTTAGTTTGCCGGGGGGCGCATCCGAACGCGCCTAGGAGCCAGGACGCTAGCTCGCCCGTTCTTTGATTCATGGAATCTTTACATTATGAACAAACTTGTACTCCTATAACAACTGTCTAAAACTTGACAAATTTTGATGCTATACACTGTTCTATGGGGTCTACTAAGTGGATGTTTAGAACTGCTCCACAAACTCCACCGTGGAACAGCTCCACAAAAAACTAGAGTTTGTAGGTGCTCTCACAACTCCACTATTTTTTCCTCGAACTGAGTGCATGGAGCTGAAACTGTTTGGCTAAAAAACATAGAGTGAAGTAAAAAACGTGAAGCAGAACAGTCTCAAATACTCCCTAAATTAAAAATATCAATTCGGAGATAGAGCGATATATAGGGAATTGAACTCAAAATTGGAGACCGTAGATCTTTTTTATAAACTCCTATATATACCTACCAGAGTACTACTAGGGCCGCTGGCGCCGAAGCCTAGTTGGCCCATGGGCCTTGGCCGCCGCCCGCAACAACAACTGCACAGATACGGCGACGAGATCTCGGTGGAAGTGGAAGCCATGGATGGCGGCGAGGACCTGATCAGCGTCCTCCCGGACGGCGTCCTCGGCGAGATCGTCACCCGCCTCCCCATCGCCGACGCCGTCCGCGTCCAGGTCCTCTCCACCCGGTGGCGCCACATCTGGCGCTCCTCCCCGCTCAACCTCGATCTCCCTTGCACAAACTACCACTACTACAATCGCGTCGTGTCCAGCATCCTCGCGGCCCACGCTGGCCCCGGCCGCCGCCGCCTCAAGCTCGAGTGTCCGTACGACGACGGCGAGTTCTACAACAGCTGGCTGCAGTCGCCCGCCCTCGACGGCCTCCAGGAGCTCGAGATCGAGTACCAGTACCATGGCGAGAATTGGAACAACAGGACAGCACTGCGGGAGCTGGCATTGTTCCAGTTCGCTCGCACGCTGCGCCGCCTCAGGATCGGCTACCACACCTTCCCTTCGGCGGCGTCCATGGCGGCTCTTCGTCTTCGGCTCCCGAACCTGGAGCTCATCTCGTTCTGCAGCGTGGACATCTCGGAAGGCACCCTCCACGGGGTGCTCGCCGGATGCCCTGCCCTCAGAACCCTCGTCCTCGACGGCTGCACCGGCTTCGCCACAGTCCGGATCAACTCACCCACCATTACAAGCTTCGCCATCTCACCTGCAGATTACGACTCGGACGACCACTACTACGGAAATCCGAGGGAAAAGCAGACGTCGTGGGTGAGGACGCGGCAGGTGATCATCGAGGATGCGCCTCTCCTGGAGAAGCTGCTGGTACTCCCCTGCCGCCGCTGTTCGGACACCGCTGAACCTTTCCGGCTTGTTCGGGTGGTCAGCGCTCCCAGGCTCAGGGTTCTGGGGGCCCTGTCCGCCGCCATTCACAAGTTGGAGATTGGTGGCACCGTCTTTGAACCCACCACCCGCCGTGTCAACCGTGTGAGACCTGACAGTGTCATCGTGGAGAAGCGTTTGCTGATGCAGGTCGTCATGCTGGCAACGAGCCTGCAAACCGTCAAGATTTTGGCTGTGGAAAATGTGGACTCCTCCGTTGATGTCCTCGCCAACTTCTTGAAGTGTTTTCCATGCTTGGAGAAGCTATACATCTCGGTGAGGTCTTCTCAACTTCAATTTTTGTCTTCTTGATCATAGTCTTATGCATGTGTTCCATGCTTGCTGCTAAACCTTTTGCAGTTTATGTTGCTTTTGGCTTAATCATAATTCTTAGAACCGCACTCCATCAATTCTTTTTTACCTGTCACATATGAGTTACATATGAAAATATATATTTCTTATAGTGAATCTACATTGAAACATAAATCTTATGTCATGAGTCTATATAAGTTTTAAGAATCAGTTGTCAAAATATAATATTTGAATTATGACAATGCTAACACGACATGTAAAAGGAATCGAGGCAGTATCATGTCCCTGGCTCGGAAATTAAAAGAGCATGTGCATTACCAATTTATGTTGCACCAGTGCTTATTTTTCTCTTCGCTAACGAACACAAATAATTTTTCAGGCATCACGAGGATTCAGAAGTGCTGCAGGCTATGATAAACAAAATCCCATCGAATGCCTTGAGCATCATCTTAAAATGGTAGCACTAGATGGATATGAAGGCAAAAGAACACATGTCAAGTTCGCCAAATTCTTTGTTCAAAACGCCCGGTTGCTAGAGTTAATGAAGTTCAGAATCTTTAGAAACTACCACTGTGAACCTGGGACCACCAAGGAATGGATTGCGAATCAGCAAAGGCAGCTACACGTCAGGAGCATGGCTTCCTGACATGTTAAGTTTCATTTTGTATATGATGCTAGATGTTATCAAGATGTTTACTGTGGAGAGGACATCAGTGACCTCTCAGAGTGCATACATGATTCCTCAAGGGATGACCCATTTGATCAATGGTTTTTTTTTTATGGTCAACGGGGGGAGGCGATCCCCTCCTGAAAAATTTTATTTATTTTAGCCCGACGCGGCTCGCGAGACAGTAGCAGTTACATAGGGGGGGAGGAACAGGGTACAGAGACGACTAGATTACAAAGCAAAGCAGCAAGCACTAGTTGCTGAAGTGTGAGAAAACAGAAAAGTAGCTTTGCCCTGCGATCTAACCTTGACCTTCTCTAGCCATTACCAGAATGGAGCACCAAAGATCTACGATAGGTTTCTTCCTTGTTGGGAATCTGTGTTTCCACAAAGAGGCAGCAGATATGCAATCCTGCAGCACCTGAGACACCGTTTGCGATTCATTCCTAAAAATCCTTGCATTCCTTGCCTTCCAAATCTGCCAGCACACCAAGGCAAGAAAGGACGGCAGCTCTGGGATTGGATTGGAGGGGGGACCTTGAACTGAATGGAGGTCATTCATGTCCACTGAGATTATGGACAGAAGGTTCAAGCTTGTCCACACACCGCGTCCAAGGGGGCAGGATCAGAGAAGGAAGCCTTGGCATGCTGAAGGAAAAGAAGACGTTATATATAGCTTGGAAGAGTATCTCCCGCTATTGGCTTGATTCATTTTTCATCAATGCTGAATAACAACCTCGTGTTCCACTATTTAGTTCTCTGTTATGTGTGCCTTCAGTTGATATAACCACGTCACATTTTCAATTTAGATGCTTCAGTATCAATCCTGAGATAGTGTGTCCATATAATATGAATGTATTAAAGCGACATATTGTTCCCTTTCTTCTGTATGGAATTTCAGCAATGAATATCCATGATTAAACAATGATTCCTCTGTTCTAAATTATGGTCCTCTTTGGCAGGGTTCTAGAGAGGCAACATCTGTGGTTTTTCAGGGAAGCCCTGCTGATGTGTGAAAATGTCTTGTAAAGCCAAAACCAAACAAAAAGTGATGAAGTTGAAGCCATGTTGGCCTATAAGGCCTTGTTTAGTTCACCCCGAAATCCAAAAAGTTTTCAAGATTCGCCGAAAAGTTTTCAAGATTCTCCGTCACATTGAATCTTGCGGCACATGCATGAAGCATTAAATATAGACGAAAATAAAAACTAATTACACAGTTTGGCTGTAAATCGTGAGACGAATCTTTTGATCCTAGTTAGTTCATGATTAGATAATATTTGTCAAATAAAAACGAAAGTGCTACAGTAGCGAAATCTGAAATTTTTTTGAAACTAAACAAGGCCTAAAAAATATGCATTTTTCTGCCTTGACTTGATCATTATATGGGACGTCAAAGCCTACCTAAGAGGGCCTAATTCTCTAGTTGAGACAACCACCTGGTCTGAAAGGCCTGCTCAGATTTGCCTTCTGTCCACTTAACCATCACTACTACAATACACATTTCTCGCCATTGCCATTGCCTCAGTAACAGAGGCAGGCACAGTGCGGAAGTGACCAGCATCTCTACGACCGCAAAACCATGATGACCATAGGTTCTCAAAGCCGCTAGGGCTCGTGACTCAGTGTCGTTGCCGCCGCTGCTCCTACCTCCATCACTGTTGGTCCCCCTCCCTCCTCCGGTGATAATCACCGAAGGGCAGAGGGAGTGGGGATCCATCGTTCTTAGTAAGTTCTTCTAGTAGATCGAGTCTTTAGGGTTAGAGTCTTTCTATGCTAAGTTTCTTGGTTTTGAGAATTTATTTCCTCCTCTTCTTCGGCGACAGTGAGATGGTAGGGTGGAATTATTTTCTCCATGGCGGCACCGTTCAAGATGCGGGCAACAGTTACATCGTAATTGTTGCTTCATGGGTTTGGAGCCTTTATTGACGTCAATTTTGTGCTCAGCCAACTCTTTTGGGACACCTGGCATGACAGCCCAAGGATAGCGTGATATGATGATTTGAAATCTGCCACCTCAAACTTGATGAAATTAGTGCGGTAATTTGTAGGGCTTCCAAATGTGATAGGTAGAGTAATTTGTGTCCAAGGGGCATAGCTACTTCATCGGGTACTATCCCATAGAAAGGAATGGTTCTTAGCATATCAAAAAATATGATGTTGAGTCCAGCTCCTCCATCGATCAAGACTTTGGTGATGGTCATGCCAGCAATAGTTGGATCCAGGACGAGTGGATAATGTCCAGTGTTTCCCACGCTGGTCGATTGGTCTTCTCTTTAGAATTGAATTGGGTTCTGTGACCAATTGAGGTACCTAGGAGTAGCTGGCTCTGCTGCCATGATGGATCGAAGGGCCAGTTATCATGATGCTTGCTCCTAGAATCCGAGACTACAGCAAAGATTACTACACTATGCCTTTGGACTTCTAAAAACCTTTGTCTCCTTGATCGTCCTCATCTTTTTTCTGCTCGACTTCTTTGTTGTCTCCCTTGTTATTTTTTTCTTGTGTATCTATCAATGAAGATGCGATAATCTCCAGTTGTGTGATTACCATGTGGGTGCCATATGCAGTGTATATTCTCAATGTCATCAAACTTCTTGGGTTTGAAAAAAGGCTTCTTTGCTTTGTCTGTCATAGCCACGGTGTTGTCAAGTCCTTGCTTCTTACCTTGCTATCCATTGCTATGATGCTTCTGTTTGTCGGAGTTGTCTTGGTTCTTTTGATCTAGTAACCTTTCCGAGTCTTTTCCTCTGTAGCAATCATCTTTTCCACCGTGTGCTTGAATTCTTCATTGCTCCATGGGTTCTCTTTGTAGAAAATCATGAAATTGCCTCTTAGATAGAATTCCATAGGAGAAAGCCTCGACAACCTCTCGCTCAGTGATGTCGTGTACATGGGCATGCAATTTAGCAAACTACTGGTAGAATTCCTTGAGACTTTCACAGCCTTTCTGCTTGAATCCTTTTAGTTTTGCTTGAGTAATGGGGTGCGTGATGATGCCTACAATTTTTTTACAGAAAGCTCTTTGCAAATTATTCCAGCCTCTGATCGACCTGGGCCTTAGCTTGTCAAACCATTGGAGCAACATAGCTTCTAGGGCCGTAGGGAAGAAAAGTGCTTTGACGTCATCATCACTGTCGGCTAGTTCAATTGATTGAGAGTAGATTCTGAGCCACTGCTTTGGTTCTATCTTGTCATCGTACTATGAATGGTTAGAGGGTTTGAACTTGTAGGGTAGCCATATCGAAAGAAGTCAATTTGCAAAACAGCGAAACCTATCGGGCATTGTAGCCCCTCTATACCTGGACTCTACTCTTCCTTCTTGCCAACTATCGACTCGATGGGAGTGCGAGTAGTTCCAAGGTGCTATGAGGATCGTCAGTCTGCTTCTATTTTTCCTTGGTTGCTCAATTTGATTACTTTGGCTTTGTTCTACCCTGCTTCCTTTATTGCTGCTTTTAGTTGGTCCCAGTCTCTCACTACAAGAAACCTGTTAATCCGTGATGAAAAATTTCCGTCACAGATCACCAAAAAACCGTCACTATGTAGATTTTGTGATGGTTTTTGGGATCGTCACGGATTAAGCGTCATAGATTGACCCCTGTGACAGTTTACAAAAAACCGTCACAGATTAATAGAATCAGTGACGGTC
>Ga0182004_10000133_pt1 | contig 33468 bp, 26 predicted proteins | sample Sormic07211540_1_FD_120479 | JGI IMG/M metagenome (GOLD analysis project Ga0182004, IMG submission 120479) | Endophyte microbial communities from Sorghum bicolor roots, Mead, Nebraska, USA - 072115-40_1 MetaG | ecosystem: Host-associated > Plants > Roots > Unclassified | place: USA: Nebraska...
ACTTAGAAAGTATAACTTAGAATATATAACTTATAATGTATAACTTATAACTTATACGAAACCTTGAAAACGCAAGAGTTATGAAACACATTTTATTTATAAAAAGTTATTAAACACAAAGGAATGAACTAAGTTATAACTTATGACAAAATTTGCAAACACAGAAGTTATTAACATACAAACGAACGAATTAACTTATAACTTATATCAAAACTTACAAACATAAAAAGTCATAAAATCTAACTTGTGTACACAAGTTATTCCATGTAACTTGTGTATATAAGTTAATCAATACAATTTATGTGCATAAGTTGTAAAGTTATATGTTATTATAATGTAACACATATAAATTTCTACGTAAAAAAAATCTTCAAAATATATGTAAGTGGGATCTAGTTTTGCTCATCTCGTCATGAAGAATACATTGGTGCAAACAGAATGAAAATTGGATAAACCGTTTGAAAGTTATAGCAATTTAAAAAAAATGATTTGCAAGTTTTGAGATGACATCAGTGGGACGTCAGCGGAGTGAAAGAGGCTGAGATCGTTCGCTGAATTAGTTTCTAATGAACGCTCACTAGAATGGATCTGGGATCGGACCACACTTGCACTACCAACAGAAGCACATGTCGAAGCCTCCAAGGTACATTATAGACTAATATGTAGTACCTCTATCCACAAAAAAAAGCAATTATCAGATTTTGATGAGTCGCACGGTCTGAATTTTGACTAAATTTATATAAAATGATACATAAAATAAGTGTCATTAGATTGATTATAGATTAATATATTTTTATAATAAATGTATTTAGAGACATGAATGTTAATAATATTGGTCAAACTTGAGTTCGATTGATCGGCACAGATACCATAATTGTATTATTTTGTGAACGGTGTGAGTATCAATATGTCAAAACACATGTGTTTTCTTGTCAACGGAGATGATAATATACTATATTAGGATCTGTTAATTCATTGCCGTGCAGCGCGCATGTGTTTCTTGTCCCACGAGTGTGCGGAACAGCACAAACATAGACGCGCACCCTTTCTATAACTTGCAGTGAGGGTCATGCAGTGGCGAATCCAGCTATGAAGTTCATCGGGTCATCACATTTATACAGTGGGGTCGGCACCATTGTTTAACTATGATGAATAATAATTCTCCATTAATTTTTTTTCAAAGTCATCGGGGTCAGATGACCCCAATAGTATAGGCTAGATTCGCCCCTGGGGTCATGCATGACTGTTTCTTTGGAGTACCCGGTTTGTTTCGTCACGCAACATACAGACGACTTGGTGTTGGTGACACGCTGATCATTGTCATGCCATTGGAACACTAACTTTGCAAGGCTGACCAATATTTTAATATATAATGATGTTCTCTACAAGAAAAAAAAAGAAAGAAAAGAAAAGAAATCTTTAGTTTGGCCCTGGTTGCCTAGCTTCAGTGAGGATGCATTTTCTTAAAAAAAGAAAGAAAGAGGGGTGTTCCTGTTCCATTAATAAATTAAAAAGAACAGGAACAACACTGATACTGATAGTGTCACCACTAAAATTAAAAAGAACACGAACCATTGACAGTGACACGTACGAAGGGAAGTGCAAATGCTTACCCAAAATTTTTTCATCTATCTCATCGAATCTTTGGACACATGCATGAAACATCAAATGTAGATAAAAAAATAAACTATACATAGTTTGGTTAAAAATCGCGAGACGAATCTTTTAAGCCTAGTTAGTCCATGATTAGCCTTAAGTGCTACACTAACCCACATGTGCTAATGACATATTACTTATGCTTAATAGATTTGTCTTGCAGTTTCCAGACGAACTATGTAATTTGTTTTTTTATTAGTTTCTAAAAACCTCTCCTAACGTATCTAACGTGACACCCAAAAAATTTTCATCTCCAATCTAAACATGGCCTAAAGTATTCTCTTTCCAAACACTCTGGCGTTTGTGGCAATCTTATGAGTTTGTTTTTATTTAAACATCATCGTATTTAAAACGGAGAGAGAGTAATTAGATTATGGTTTCTTGTGCGAACTATAATATATGTAAGTGTTGCAGGCCTCCATATCCATATATATAGTATCTCAATATTAAGCAGAACAATGATACCGAAACCAACTGTTGGAATCTTTCTCCTGGGTTCATGGCTTCATGCACAATCAAACTGCTTCATGATTCATGGATTTTCAATCAGCATATGTAGCATACTAAATGTACCCTTTTGAGTATAATGAAAGAAGTCCGGTATTGCATAGCTCAGTTAGTATCTTTGTGACAGTATCTTACCATCTAAATTGAAGTCCTTAACTAGGTATAAAGTACCGGCGATAATGTCCATAGGTAACTGTTTACTACAGATTTTTATTCCCTGTCATTGATCATGTCAATTTTATACAATTTGCATTTGCATCGACAAGATCTGATTTGAACTTTGTATATGTTAGGTGAAGATCCTTTTCTAAAAAAAATATGTTAGGTGGTGGTTCTGAGGCAGCCGCCTCAAAAACAAATTTGAGTACGGGAACCGAAATCCTTTCTCCTTGGCCCTACCAGCGACTACAATTCTCTATGACCGATGCACGCACATGCAGTCATATTTCATCCTACACCACCCTAGGCATGCAAGCTACGAGAGAGGAGTTTTTGCGATATTGTGTTGAGAAGTCGCTAGCTATTTATTTTCTCTCCTTGATAACTAAGAGCATCCCCAACCATTTTACATAGTTTGTTTGGCAAATAAGAAAATTTGTCAAATCCTAAATAAATATGGCAAAGATAAAAAGAGACAATCCCCAATTGATTTGGTATTAATCACTTGGCAAAAAAAAATCTGACGGCAAAAGGAGAAAATAGTCGTGCGACCACGCACGGAGGCAACGGATTTCGCGCGAGACGTGATGTCAAGCGCGGAGGGGCTTGACATATATGGGAGTCCTTCCCCTCTATTTGCCAAACGATTGAAGATGCTCTAATATAATTCTTTATAGACTAGCTTTTTGAAAATCAACGGGAATGGGGACGCTCTTAGTAAAGGATTTTTTCAGAGAAGAAATTGGAGTTTATGGGTGTTTTTTCCCACTAGCTCCAGAAAACCATTTCAACGGGAGTTGACTAATGAGTCAGGTTCCATCCAACTTAACAAGGGCAACGCTAATCCCGCTTTGAACAAAGTGCAGCAGCCAAATGCTCTTCGAATTGGAATCCTTATCTTTGTCATCAAAGTTGTTTTTAATGCACATTTCTCCAGACATATACTACGTGACTATAGTAGCAGGATGCTACATTTATTTAAAAATTATAAAATGGAACCATATATAGCACCTGAAATAACTCGATTTATATTTATTAACATAAAGGTTGAAAGCAGCAGGGAGGTGAATTTCTTCGCTCTGGAAGGGAAGGGATTTCACATATTATAAAGGGTATAATAAGCTTTGTCAAGAACAAAATGTGATTTAAAAACAAAAGGCAGCCCCAGCTTAGCTTAGTGCTCTACTCCAACTCGCAAGATATATTATCCGGGAGACCCATGTTGATATAAAAATCAAGATGCAGCAAGCACAATACGCGGTTCACTTGCAGCTCTGATGCTGAACAGTCTCTATTCCTGCGAGCATGTAATCCGCATCGATTGAGCATCCACAGCATAATCCTGTGAGAACCAAGACCAAAGCAAACAGAATTGGGGAGCGGGGAAAAAAAAGGAACAGCAAGAACAGGAAATATTCCTTCTCAAAATACCAGACCTGTGAAAACTAAAACATCAACAACTAATACAGTTGCCCCCCAGCTGCACTGGGAAAAAAAGGATGGAAAAAAGGTAACCCAAACAAACAACATATTGTAGTAATTGCCAAATACAAGGATTGGAGACTTATGACCAACTGTGAGGTAGGCATTTGAGGGTGCTAACTGAGGATAGCATTATTTACCACATCCATGGACTCATACCTTATTCATAAAATGAACTGACTTCCCTCAAAACATACTCCAATGCCAACCCCCTTGAAAAACCTGCACAGGTTTTCCAGTATGACAACACCAGTCACAAGTGTAAGGACGTAAGGTGCAACAAACAGTGCTGACAAAAGCATAAAGTGAAGCAAAATAGAAAGATGTAACAATGCAATTGTTTCAAGATTCACAGCTTATCTCTGGAGATATCAAGGCACACCACTCGAATAACGGATCAATTGCCTCACATCAGTCACTTACACTGGCTTCTGAGGCAGAACCCTGTTACTCAGAAAGGGGGGAAAAAGAGGAGAAAACAAAGCAAACAAACAAACAAACGAAAAATAATGAATGCCAGGGCTGTTATACTCGTATCAACTTTAGATAGACTGGTCAAAATTAAGCAGCAGACAAGATGATAGATAAAACCTACATCACAATTCCATGTGACTGTCAAAAGATGGTCAAGTCAAACTTTTGAACCATTGCTGATACAAGATACAAAAACAGAACTTCAGGCAAACTAAGTGCATCAGAAGGTGTTTGCAGTATGTAGACAAGCATATTTGGACCATTTTACTAGCCAAAGCATTTGAATTCAAATGCAACAGCCTAGAAGATGAGTTGTTTATAGCCTTGTATATGGACTTTACTTGAGTAAGTGTGCACTCCCTTGTATCTTCAACCGACATCCCAGAAATGTGCTCCAACAACTCTTCATGGAATCATGAGCCTGAAACGACAAATATATGGTTGGTTTCTACCTCACTGTATGAAATCTCCTTACAAGCTCCGGCGTTACATTTAGAAGTTTGCTCCAAGGAGCAAAACTCGAGTTAATGAGGAATACATTTTAATATATCAGATGAGCACTCCGAACAGCACTCAAGTTCTCCGAAGATCTTCATACCCTGCAAATAAAACTCCTAAATCAGAAAGGGAGATAATAAACACCAGTTCAGCATTCTCCATCGTCAATCAATCTGTAAACAGCCAACTGAATGATACAGCTGCCATCATATAGCAGATTCTGCAGCGCCCCCTAAAGAGCCATCTACTCCAGTTTCATGTTTCCCATTAAGGTCAGCTACAGCAGAGCCCGCATCATTTGCTTCATCAACTTCCAAATCAACTTCATGTCTAGATTTCTTATGGTTACTACTATTGTCGTTCAGAATTTCATCTTCGGATATGGTTGAGCTCCTCTTATGTGCAACAGCATTAGTATCCACCCTTTTATCTTCCACTGGATCCTTTACAGACCTTCCATCTTTGTCACCTCTATTGCTTCTATGAGATCTTCCCCCTTCATCCTTTACTGAACTTTCATCTTTGTCGCGTCTGCTACCTCTATGAGATCTTCTTTTGTCATCCTGGATCTCAGACTTTCTGCTGTCCTTTTTATCACTGTGACGATGCTTTCTGTCAGGAGATCTGGACCTGGAATGCCTGCTATGGCGAGAATGACGGTCACGAGTTGGCGATGATTTGCTTCCCTTGTGATGTCGTGGTGATCTTGAACCAGCCCGAGCTGACCTTGATTTTGATGGACTTAAACTTTCTTCTCTTTGTTTCTTCGGTGACCTAGAGTCCCTGGAGGAGTCCCTGGAGGGCTTCTTATGCCTTGGACTTCTACTTTTGCTTCTGTTCCTCCTTGAACTAGATGAATGGTGATCACGGGATCGTTCACTCTCCCTTCTCCCAGACCTGCTATACCTGTCCTTATCATCCCTATGCGATCGATCACTACCATACTTTGAGTGGCGAGATCTTGATGGTGATCGTGATCGGTGCTCCCTTGAGCGTCTAACTGGGGGGGAGTAGGAGCGGGATCGCCTCCTGCTACGGTACTTGATAGGTGATCTTGACCGAGATTTTGATCTGCGAGTAGGGGGTGATGGTGATCTGTAAATCATATAAACAGGTCAGGCTTCAGCACACAATATGCATAGGGAGGAAAAACAATCAATGATTTCCTTAGTTCCTTTCTTCCCTAAAGTTTTTATTTTGAATACAAAAGAGATCTGTGTATCATTATATTAAGAAGAAAGAAAAGGGTACAAACCCATACAACCACACACTACACTGCCCAGAGGTTTAATCAAAACTTGCCTTTCTTTCCTAAAGTTGAGGAGCAACTAGAATGAAAGAATGATAACATGCAAAATTCCATCTAATAATGCAGCCAAACCAAAACTACAAAAGTTGCTGCAAGTTCCTATGCAGAGGTCTCTTTCGCTTCATTGCATAAACTATACTCAATGAAGATATATAACAGAATAACTAGGGAACATATAAACCACAAATGAACGAGAAAAGAATGGTGCCAGTCGCCAGACTTGGACATAACGTTGATTCCGTCTACAGCTATATCAATTTTTAATACAAGATTTAGTATCCCCTTACATAACTCAGTGATACATTCTTGAATACACACAAACTCTCCCCAATTTGTGATGTAACATAAAACATACATATACATGGCAGACCATATGCCAAGAGACAACACATGATTTGAATCTAAATCTATCTCTTTCAGAATGATGGATGAGTTTTCAAATAGCAAATGCCAAATCTCATCGATACCTCTATTATACACAAAAAGAGGGAAGACTATAGCATATTCCTGCACAAAAAATGGACCGACATTCTAGTGCCATCTCAATGTAAGTGTATACTAGAATCAACTGAATGCAATCTTTCTGTGACAAAAAATACTAAATGTACAATGACCAGGAGTTGTTACAGAACCAGAAACACTAAGGTATAAGTCCATTTTTGGCCATCCAATTATTATTCTATTTTGTTTTTGGCCATGCAACTCTACAACTAGAAATCTTTGACCAATTAACTCTCAATACCGGACAAATTTGGCAATCTAGCTGGTTTCAAAGGTAGATTTGTATTTTCTGAAAATGATACAAACTGGTTTATATTTTCTCAAAATTCATGAATAATTCAGAAACTGGTTTATATTTTCTAAAAAATCATGAATAATTCATTTTAAATCAGAAAAAAATAAGAAAACAAGTACCAATATTTTTCTAAAAATATATCTAGCTCAGTCATGCTGTGTTTATTTAAATCATCATTCTCAGCTATATTAAACTTAAGATTGACCAAAAGAAATCCATACTCAAATACAGTAGCAAATATGTTGGAGTCAAACTAAGAAAACTATTTTTGGAGGACTAGGGATACCATACTAGTTGCAAACTTGTGATGCCTAAAATAATCTATATGTGGTGGAGCAAGGCACCTGCGTGGTTTGTGCCATCTTCCAGTTCTTTTGTTTACTTGTATCTGCTATCTTCCATTGGCCAAAACCGGGTGTAATACAGTGCAAAATGATAATGTAATAAGAAACAAACATGACTACGAGCAATTACACTAGGAATATGAACAAATAGAATACAAATAGCTCTAAATATAGGACCAATAGATAGATTTAGTTTTTAGAAAAAATGGGTACTGGATTCATATTTAAAGTGAATTACATATGCACTTTTATAAAATATGTATTTTTATCATTTAAAAAAATACAAAACCACCTTAAAATCAGCTAGGTGGCGAAGTTTGTCTGGTATTGATAGTTCAATGGTTAAGATTCATGGATTTAGAGTTGCATGGCTGAAAACAAACTCGGACAAAAGTTTTATGGACAAAAATGGACTCCCCTAAGTTATATAAAATCCTAGACGTGTAACCATCAATCAGGGTAGAATTGAATATGAGTAAGAAACATACCTTGACTTCCCTTTGGCATCTTTTCCTTCAATGTTGTCCCCACCAAAGCCCTCCGCCTTCAACTTCCTGCTTATCTCAGCAGCCCTTGCTGCAGCTGCTTCAGTGGCAGACTTCATGGTGGCGGCACGTGCAGCAGCCTGTTGGGTTGCTATTGACTGTTGCATCATTAGTGCCTGCTGGAATTGCATCTGTTGCAACTGAACGGCTTGCTGCATCATCATGGGCAAGTTATTATTTGCTTTAGGAGGAAGAGATTTAGCCATCTCCACATTCAATGGACGACCACCAACATTCTTGCTATTGAACTCCAACGCTGCAGTTGCTTCTTCAGGTTTGGAGTACTCGACATAAGCAATGTGCTTTGAATCTGTGGTGGTACAATCAACAACTTTACCACATAACCCAAATAGCTGCTTAATATAATCCACAGTAAGAACTGGACTCAGGTTGCTAATTTGAACTGTTCTCTTCAGGGCATCAGCTTCATCAGCTTTGTTTATTGAGCCTGCAGTGATAAAATATACAAGTGAGCAACAGGACCGTGGACAAGAAAAAAAAACTGTTAATTTTCAATTTAGAGTGACATACTGAAATAATTTCAGTTGCTGCAAATTACAGTAATGGAATATCCAGTAAGCAGCTTAAATTAAAAAGAAACAAATTTGCAGAGAGCTCACAACTAAATTTGATTTGTAGGGTTACCATCTTAGCCAGGTGTAAGATATATAGTTATCCATGGCATATATAAAGGAAAAAAAAGCAACAGCAAACAACCATTAGCAGCACAAAGCAACAGTCACAATACTGCAATAATGATACAAGTCAGATGCTAGATTTATTTACAAACTAACTGACTAAGCATGTTGATCCATCTGAGCTTAAAACATTACGAATCTATAGGCAAGAACAACAGCCTCCTTCCTTTCTGTTACTAGTTCAACACATTACTAGTTCAACAATGGATCACCTATTAGGAAAATCAAGTTTAAAAAACCTTTAATGCATTTCTGGGGAGAATCATCACCTGAAGTCCCACCTGCGGCCTTGGCCTGAGCAGCATGTGCCTGCAGTGCCTGCGCAGCCATGATGGCCTGAGCAGCTGCCATGGCAGCCGCAGAGGGCGCCAAGGGGGCATGCCCAAGAGCATTGACAGAAGTCGTGGCAGCGAGCACCGACATCAGCAGCTGTTGCGGTGGGTGCATGAACTTACAGTCAGTCTCCGCCTTTGTGCACTTCCCACTCATGTAGTCCCGGCATATCTCCCCCAGTGAAGAACCAACCCCTGGCAGGATAACTCCGCCCGAGGAACCAACAGAGGAACTAGGCATGACCCCGAGGAGGCTGGGGAAGGCACTGGAGGGCGCGCCTGTGTAATTGGGCATATTAGGCATGGTCTGGTTGACCATGTTGGGGTAGGCAGAGCTGGCCGCGGGTAGAGCGGTGGGGAAAGCGGCTGATGGTGTGGCGGTGGAGCCGCTGAAGAAGACGGGGAAGGGGCTCCCCATGACGGGGGCGCCGTCGAGCTCGATGTGTACCATGTAGTTGCCGCGCTTGGGGACGACGTAGGTGACCGTGTAGGATCCGTCCCCGTTGTCCTTGACAGCGCCCTCGAGATCGTCCCCGCCGACTCCCGCAGCGGGCGAGACGCGCACGCGCACGCGCGCCCCGCCGGCGGTGAGCCTCCGGCTGTGGCGGTCCTTGGCGACGACGGTGAAGGTGGAGGGCGTTCCGGCGGAACCGCCAGCGATGCCGGGCCCCGCGGCGGAGCACTTGGACGGGTCGACAGGGCCTGGCGGGGCCGGGGCATCGTCTTCGTCGGACTCGGGGGAGGCAGGCTCGGCCGGGGAGGGTGGGGCGGGGTCGGCGTCGTTGTCGGCGTCGCCGGGTGCGGCAGCGAGGGCCTTGAAGGTGGCTTCGAAGGCGGCCTTGGCGGCGGCAGCGGTCTCCGCCTCGGACTTGAGCTTGGCCTCCTCAGCCTGGCGCACCCAGATCGGTTTGGGCGCCGCCATGAGGGCGCGGCGGCGGACGCTGCTCTCGCCTAGCCTGCCTTCAATAAGCTCTGCTTGCGGGCTAGGGTTTGGCGGAGGGGGAGCAGATGCGGAGCAGATGAGGGGTGCCGAGGAAGAGAAGGCGGAGTCGGATGGGGCAACCAAGCAAGACGGCAAAAGAGGCAAAGGCAGCCGGCAGAGATCCTCCGGAATCTGGCAATGAAAGACGGCCCAACTGGAACAAAGCCCAATAACAAAATAACTGAAAAAAGGAATAAAATTTTCCCTTAAAATACAGGAATGGGAATAAAAAACGACGTGTGTTTTGAAATCGAAATCGAAAACCAGAAAATATACGTGTGCTTCGCTACGGAGAAAACCATGTAGCTACATTTTAACTTAAATAATTGTATGCATCATCAAATAAGTAGCACTTCGTCCGGATAACAACCGCTATGACTTCACTGGCAAGATCGAGGTCGTTTATTAGAGCATCTTAATTTTTTTGTCAAAATAAAAAACTCTCTCTAATAGTTTGACATCTTTCCCTCTATCTTTTTTAACCTCGCAAAAATTTATCCCAATATATGACACATACAGAAACATAAGACTAGAAAAAAGTGTGGAGAAAAAATTAAGATAGAAATATAGGAAACTCTTATAGATGACTTCTTTTTTCCTCCTCATACTAATCTATAACTCTTATATAATCCTAAACCCCACTAACTATTTTCTCTAAGCATGCAAGCTATCCACCTAAGCAATGCACTACCACATTGAATTAAAATCCACTAAGTAGAACCTCAATAACTATTTTATCTCAACATACAATACACTACCACATATATACAATTAAAATTCAATAACACACATGACAATTGTAGTGTCCACACCGGCATAACAAATAAGTATAGTCTACATCATCATACTACACAATCCACTAATCCGCAATTCCCGCAGCAACGCGCGGGGTATGCTTCTAGTTTAGAAGTTGACAAACACTATATTTTAAAGAACAAAATATAAAGATCTCTTAGAGATACTCTAAAATCTAAATGTGAAAAATGACATGATAGTAAATTGCATCGATATATCTCGTTACATGAGGCACTAGAGGACCAATATTATGTAATTTGTTGTCCTAAACGATAAACAGTCAGTCCGTCCTTCATTCAGTGTTTAGGCCATTTACATGGCGCTTAAATAGAGTTAAACGGTCTAAACAGTTCTACATAATATTACCAAAATATGTATATTTATTAATGTAAAATTAATTATTCTAGCATTTATATATACTAGCAAATAGATCTGTGCGTTGTAACGAAAAAGAATATCAAATATATTCATGGGAAACAATGATAGTAAGCGCTACATGTCTATTTATGTTTTCCGTTTGTATGAAATTTAAGACCTCTAATGTCAAATATATTTACGCTTTGTCTTGTCTCATCATCCCACCCGCCGCTTGCCGGAGCTGATGAAGATGAAGGAGAAGGGTGTAATGTGAATCTTTATTTTAAATCGTGAGGTGATAAATTCGGAACCATTTGATAGTTTTGTTGTGAAGAAATCTGTTGATATGTATTTCCAGGCTCTGTTGATAGAAATCGTGAGGGAGTAAATAGCAAATCCACGTTTTTATCGAACCCGTATTTCCGGTGGTTCGCCCGCCAGATCATGCTCCCGGAGTGGATGGTCGACGCCCCGCCCGACCTATCCACTCTCCAGCGACTGGTCTGCCCACTCTCGTTCCCTTCTTCTGCTCTACCAAATGGATCAACAAAAGATACTTCTAGCCCAGCGAATTATTCGATGTATGACTGCACAGCCAAGTTCACCTTTACCTGGTTGAATTCTAAACTCACAGAAACTTCTGCTGGCGATCCTCCATCAACACACCACAGACATAAATTTAGTCTCGTCCCTATATATGAATGCACTCTCTCAGGGTCTTCAAGCAGCATACTTAGGTACCACACCTTATGTTAAAGATGGCCCTACTGTTGTTACAACAAGCATGCACAAATTATCAAGCTGGAATCACACCGCTTGCACTAGTATGTAAAGATAGGGCATTAGGGCTTGTAGCCAGTATGTTATTGATACTGACAGCAAAGGAGAAATACCAAGTGAGCAGCACCTTGTGCTGGAGTTGCAAGAAGATGGGAAGCTAATTACTCACTTCTGATGATCCTCCTATTGTATTTGGTGGCCTGAACAGGGAATTCATACGGAAATCAAACCTGCGACCAGGGAACCTTCTCTGCTTTGCTGTTAGAGATGGAAGTGTGAAACCTGTGGATGGGAACATGCAAATCGGTGAGCTGCGGCTTGTTGGAAAGCCGAACTGTGCCCGTGCTTTTGCTGATAGCCACTCAAAAGCTTTGTTCCAGCATGTGGCAAGGCATGTTCTGCTAAGAATTGAGGATCTGGTTGTCTCCATTCGATCGAGCAATATGAAGCTTGATTCCACCGACGACATTGAAATGCAAGATTAAGGTGAGGGACTATAGTTTGTGTCCCTCTGCAGGTTCTCATTTCTTGAGCTTTTGTTCATTTGTAGGGGTATCTTTCTGTACACATTATAGATGTGACAGTATTTATTGTTTGACTGGATTCAAGGAGTGGATTTGTTATCAATTGAAATATGTGCAACAGATGAATGGCAATGTAAAACTAGTATGAAATGAGATCTGTATTGCTCCTGTTTATGTGTTGTCGAGCTTCTATGTTGGCCGTTTTTGTAACATTACCCAATACATAGATCACCTTACGAACACATTTCACCCAATATATAGATCTTTCTACAAATGCATTGTAGACAAGGAATTTGGTGTAATAAGAAATATCTATGTATTTTCTGTTTTTGTTCATACCAAGTCACAATCAAAGGTCTTGAAACCATTCCGTCTGCCATTAACTTGCTATATTGTTAACTGCGCTAAGTTTACATATATCAATTTTGAAATTAGTCTGTTCCCATCTAGAAATAACAATTTCTGCATATGACATGTCGAAGATGCACCAGTTCATGTCAAGATTTCCGCAAATGACGTGATTGTCTCAAACCTATGGTTTTCAGGGAGTGGCGCATTTCCAGGTCTGATAGATATTAGTACCTCAAGGCCTGTAAAAAGTTTAAACAATTCATGATAGCATGAGTTTCTGAAAGATTGACATTTTGATCATTGCCATCTACATGGATGTGATCGATATAGTGCAACTTGATTTGTTTTGCCCTGAGTTGGCAATTTCAGTAGTTAAAATGCCCATAGGAAAAGTATTGTATCTACATGTTGGATTTTATCTGTATTTGATGGATCTCCTAGTAATAAATCTAATTGTCTAATGTGGTATCATATTCCTTTTTTAGCAAGGGCAAAATGCGGTGAGAAGCACACCTGCGGCCTGTGCAGCCGTTGCTTCTTGATACACATCTGTTAAGAACAATATCTGAGACGGCCGATCTACCCCGACCGACTGCCAGATCTCGTAGTAGCTGCGAGCTTCTCTCTTGGTTCTTCGTTGCAGACAACAAAATGATAAGTTAACAATCACAGTCATGTACAGTGTTATATGAATCAATGAACGGAAGGTGATCTTAGCTGTACAACGTACCCAATTGTTGTGTCAAAAAATCCACACAGGTGCTTTCTAAGGTCGCCGTAGGTAGTGTTCCCGAAAATAAGCCTCTGGGCTTCTCTGCTACCACTGGAATATATGTACGTCTGCAAGCATATGTAAATCAAACTAAGTTCAGCAAGAGTAGTTGGGCTATTAGTGAATCAGTGTATATGGTTGATGTCAAATGGTAAAATGTGCTGGAATGATCAATGTACGTGTGTGTGATGATGGAATGGAGTAGCGAGAACCTTGATGCCACTGTCGTGCCACTTCTCGAGAGCCGGTGGCACGTCATCGAACACCACTCCCTTGATTTCTTGGCCCTCGAACCCAGTCCTCCAGATGTGGCCCTTCAAACAAACCAATGAAGAGAAATCATCTCAGGGTGTTCTGAATCAAATCACCTCAGGATGTTCTGAATCTGAACTGGCCAGATTTTCAACCTGAAACTGAAAGAATTGCCGATATTGTCAGCAGACAGAGTAAGTAGCCGGTTATCAGTACCTGCAATTGCTTCAGTGAGGTTATTTTCCTATCGGCCTTGATCATGGCCTCCACGTTGGCGACCAGAGCGTCGATGACGCTGTCCTTGCCGGCCTCGTCCGGCGGAACCGGGACGGCGCCGGCGACGCCCTCGGCTAGGTCTTGCTCGACCTGGCAAGCGTCCCGGCCGGCCTCTTTCAGAACGACTCGGAACTGTTGAGCGATTCAGCAGCAGCATATGACGGGAGACGGGGAATCTGACCTGAGCGCGCAGCAGGGCGATGTCGTCCTTGGTCTCATCGGTGCCGTAGGTGGCGTCCAGGTGGTTGCGGACGTTGTCGCGGGCGTAGGGGAAGAGCACGTCCGTCACGAACGAGATGGGGCTCGTCGTGCCTTCGATGTCCAGCACCACGCTTCGCTGCGTGCGATTTCAATCAAAGCGCGTACTAGTGTATGATGCAACGGAGGACAGGAGTCAAATAATCCAGGATAAATGATATGATACTACCACTGATGCTAGTCGAGGAAGGCTTGCTGGGGCTGATCGCAAACGGCGACCATCCAATCGCTGCCGCGGCCACCACGGGATGCTGATTCCGGCCGCCGGAACGCCCGCGGCTGCCTTGAACGGCGGCGGAGCGAGGAAGCTCATCCTGGAACGCAACAAGCCCTACCTCGGACTCGGAGTCGGATCGAGCCAAATCAGTCAGGGAAGGGGAGCGGCGCTCCGTGCCTTACCTACCTGACACCGGCGGCAATGGCGATGCCAATGCCATCCGCCCATCCTCATCTTTATCGTGCGTGTAGGTGTTGATCGACTTTCCGCCTTTTGGGCTCTGGCCCTCCTTCCCTCCTCTGCGGAATGCAGTGCCAGTGGATGCAAGCAGCTGCTCCCCGGGTGGAGGAGGCGGGGACCGCCGGTCAGTCGGTTGGTCCAGCCACAACCTCTCTGCTCGTATGTCGTATGCGCAAGACGAAATGCATCCAAATGTGAGCCAAAATACACCAGAATTAGGCCAATTCAAGCCAGGCTCAATCTTTTTTGTCCACCTCTTAAAGAGTAATAACGTGAGGCCAAAATCTGTTTGGGAATCAAATTAAAATCTGTTTGGGAATCAAATTAAAATCTGTTTGAGAACGAAATTGAGGTTGTTGCTCTATTGGAGCAACCAGGCCCCTATTTGAACCCAATAGCTAAATATGGGTGCCAACTGTCAAGGTCAACAATTCAACTCCAATAAGACCCCTCAAAAATTCAACTCCAGTAAGACCCCTAAATTTGTTGGAACAAAAAAAATTCTTCGACCAACCTCAATTCCCGTTGGGTCACCCCCTCGCCCCCATCCGCCTATTTCACCCCCGCGCGGTACGAAACTGCCGTGAGCGCCACCACCTCCCCCTCCATCGTGTGACTACGAGCCCGCCTCTGGTCCGGCGGGCGCCTCCACCTCCCATCCACCGCGCGAGCACAAGCCTCCCTCCACTATGAGCCGTCCGCATCCGCCACGCGGGCGCGCTGCCCTAGCCACGCGAGCACGATGCTTGCCTTGCCTCCCTGCCTTGTGTGTGAAGAAGATGAGAAGAAAGGTCCGGCTCAATGACACATGCGTCCCCATGTCATTGGCTGCTGATGTGGATTTTGTGAGCTTTGTTTGGGGCTGCTACTGGAGTAGAAGAAATTTGTTAGACCAATAAAAGTAGGGGTGAACACCTAAATAAAAAGTAAGGGGTTTGTTTTTGGAGAGCTACTGTTGGAGTTGCTCTCACGATATTGATCGGAACCCAAATGGCCAAGATTAACCTGATTTTCTTGCCAACCTCAATTACTAGCCATAGCTTGCTGATCCCAAGTCACAACAGCCTAGCCTCTAGTCTTATGCATCACACTGTCAAGTGACTCAGACTTAGACTAATCATGCGGATCCTTCCAGTTATCCGGCAACTCAAATAAACTTTTATTCATTCAATTCTAGTTACAATATTGTACAGTGACAAAAAAAAGAAAGAAAAAGAGAGCATATACAAGGAAACTAAATTCAACTGTAAAAATATATACAGTATATGTCTATGCTTGTATTTGTTTTCCAGCTGCACCAGCCTTCTCCAAATACATGCATTCCCTTCCATACACAAGCTACACACACTACAGTCCTGGAAAAAAAATGGTGCCCAGCCACCCGGGAGGAAAAAAGCAAACTCATGATCAGATATACAGCAAAAGAACATTCATGATTTCAAGCTAAATCCTTGCAAAGAAACATGATGGATTTGATCAACAAACCTTTTCATATGTGTCGCCGCTAACTATACCCTATTTAGCCCCAGCTGAAGCATTTTTTGCATTGTGGTCTTGTACTCCTGGCTTCTTGACCACTCATCGATCTCTCGGGCTCGCATCACAGGCAAAGGGTGTGAAAGCTCTCTGGTTTGTGCATTCCTGCAGCATGTAAAGAGATTGAGAAAGAAATGTCATACAATACAACACATACTCATTTCCACAATGCTGATGTCGCCAATCATGGTTCAAGTGATAACAGTTCTAACCGGATGTACCACCCAACTGGGTTTGATGCAGCTTTGTCGTAGGAACGAGCTTGCTCCAAGAAGGCATCCACGTTTAACTGGTCGGCAAGAGATGGGCATCCTCCGGCCAATTTCATCAGAACAGAGATGACAACCTCTTGACAAGCAAGAATAAGCATCAGGTGATGACACAGACTTGAAGGACAAGCATTACAACGCAAAACAGTTATTCCTACTTTCAGACAGTCAAGAACAGAGATGACTACCTCACGACAATCAATAGTTTAGTATTAGATGATGATACCAACTTGTAGAGTAAGCATGCATGCATTATATGTTAAATTCACCAGCGTATGCCTACTTTCAAACAGTCAAGAACAGAGATGACTACCTCACGACAATCAATAGTTTAGTAGGTGATGATACCAACTTGTAGAAAGCATGCATGCATTATATGTTAAATTCATCAGCTGCTGCTCCTTTTCTTCAAAATTGATGAACAGCTGATCTTTCTACGCACTAAAAATTGTTAATTGGATGATGAAAACTACACAAACCTCTACTTTTGCTAAGAGCCATATATAATTCGTGGCCGGACCAACTCCTCTTCCAAAGGAAAATCAAAGATAGAAGAATACCATTGCTATCTATTCTGCTAGACCTTATGCTCAATACAAATCAATTATATTTAATAATTGAGGTAGTTTCAGAGTTAAGGTAGTAAAGGTACCTTTGGGTCTTGCACCACAAGAAGAGCTGCCCTGTCACAAGTCAGCTCTGCAGCACGTAGCCACCTGTATAGCTGCTCTTCCAGGAAGCCAGCAACCATGCCAAAACCTGAAGAAAGTGCATGTACTTACCATGAGATGTGGTTCAAATGAAGTGTATTTAGGTGCATCGTCCACCCTTCTAATGAGATTTTAAGTGGTTAGATGGTCTACCAGGGACAGTGTATGCTCCCATTGTGAGTATATTGGCGAAAGTGAGCCATACACCATGATCGCACTTGAGGTGACCCAGCTCATGAGCCAAAACAGCCTAATTGAAAAAACAAATCCTATACGATGAGTAATCAATGCATTCAGACACTAGGTAAGCAAATGACAATTCTTATTTGGATTGTTCATCTAGACAATGCCAGCTGATGAGTTTGTTTAGACACAATAGCACCTGCAATTCCTTTGGAGTAAGCAGCTCCACAAGGCTTGTGTGAACGACAATGAATGGTTTTTTGCCATTGATTGCTAAGGTGTAAGCATTTGGAACAGGATTCTGCCTTATGTACAAGTCAGGAGCTTCCGTGTTCAAGAGCGTTGCAGCCTCAGCCAGCAGTTGGTGGAGATCTGGAAGCTGAAGAGAGAAAACAAATCATTAGCTCCCTGAATTACAGAAACCTGTAGGGTGTGGTAAACTGGTGATATATAAAACAACGAACTATAAGGTCTGGAAACAACAGAAGACAATGATATCAGTCACTCAAGCCTGTTATCAGCGTGCAAAATTTCATCGCGAATACATTGAGTCATTTAACTCGACATGCAGATCGGACCTGGTTTGGGGAGACGAGAACTGATGTTCCAATGTTCTGGAGGACCATAACTTGCTCCGAGACGGGTCCTGAAGTTGCAAAAGAGACCAAGAATGAATCGTTGAGGATACTATGTTGACATGGATGGGTAATACTGAGAGAGCAATGTGAGTGGGCGACCTAACAAAGCTTTGCCGATGTCGTTGAGCCCAGGAATCGCTCTTAGCAGCAGAGTGTTCTGTGAAACAAGAAAAAAAAAAAAGGGTTCTCTATCAGAAGACAGGAACTTCAGTCTTCATCTATCATCATATTATACGTGGACAGAAAGAAATGATTTTGTTAAACCAAGGAAAGCTAGCCTGCTTGTCGAGCGGGTGGCGGAAGTCGTCGGCGTCGAGGCCCCGAGCGGCCGCAGGGGAGGTGCGGGTGGAGGCAGCTGCAACCAGAACGAACCGCCTGCGGCGCGGGCGCCAGGAGGTGGACGACGCGGAGGAAGGCTTTTGGGCCCGGTAGCAGCGGAAGGGAACGGGCTGCGGAGGGAGCGTGGGGCCGGAGACGAGGACCGGAGCACAAGCCGGCGAAGCCGCCATGCCCACGAATCGAGAGTAAAGTCAAGGCCAGCAGCGCGGCCGCGGCCACAGGTGCCTTGTCCAGCCGAAGGAAGGAGACCAAGAAGAAAGCCCCCCAAGCGGAGTCGTACGGAGGCCCAAGGAATTGAGAAAGAGGTCAGCTGGTAACTACGGCTATTTACTGCTCTCGGTAGTTTCCGCAGCAAAAAAAAAACAAAAAAACAAAACAAAAGGATTTCTTTTAGGGAAAAAACATAAGGTGCGAGCGTGCGCATGCATAGCACACTACTGCGTCCACCAGAATACTACGTTTTGTCAATCTTTGCTACTAATTTCTGCTAGGCTGCTGTAAAATCTTATGAGTTGTGTGACTGACGTGCTCCATCACAGACCGCTTGGTTAGCTTTAGCCTCAGCCTCAAGAAAGTCCTCAACTCCACCAGGGTGCGGCTGGCCGGTCGTTCAGACCTTGCCTAACCAAATTCGCTACAGTCCACAGATATTTTTTTTTAGATGAGTACCAATGCCTCCAAAGAAGCAAAGATATTTTTCTCCAGACCAGTACCACGATTTCCTTTACTTTTTTGAATTACCAATTTCCTTTGTGTAGATTCGACACTGATGGAGGCACCACAATTCACCCATCCATGAATATCTGATGAACGAAAACATCCCATTTTTTGATTAATCCGACAAGTAACACTCATACTAGTATGTCTTCGGGGGGAAATGCTCGAAATATATGCAGGTACTCTATTGTGTGACCATCGTATTTGGTTTTTTTTTTCTTTTAGAAAGTTGTGCCTGACTTGTTTAGTTTTCTCATTATAGTTGACAATTCTCTTCTAACAAACACAACATAAGCTGTCATTCTACAAGCTAACTAATGCTAACAGGAGGAGTGTACATAAAACCTTCCTCGTCATGGGTTTCCAGTGGAACGCCTCCTTTTTTTCGAGAAAAGGGATATACCCCGCTTTTGTATTTAGCAAAAGCCAGAACATAGTGGAACGCCTCCTTCTCAAGAGAGAAACAATCGCAGCTGCAAGTATATTTTCAAAACTAAAGGCACTAACCTGTCAGGCCTCCAGGTTGAATTAAAAGAACCCTTTGTTCGCCTTGAATACGTCAATCACAACTGAGCCAGGTGCCATTGTGGTTATGACTCAAGTTTCAACAGCAAATCATTCAGGGTTGTCTTCAATTCTGTGCAAACCATAAAAGTCTTAAGGTGCAGTTAAAAGAAGAAGGTATTCAAATTTAGGTCAATGGCAACTATAAATGCACAGAAATGATTTTAAGAATCTGCATCCCTGTTTAGATTTGAAACTTTTTGGCCAAAGTGGTAAATTTTTTTGTGGTCAGAACTTTAGCTCAGAAGTTTGACGCACGCGAAAAAATTTAGGTGTTTAGTTTGGCAAAAAATTTTCTGACACAACTTGGGCTGCATGCAGTTGCAGTTGTCATTGGTGGGCTTCCATGGGAGTGTGTGCACAGCAGCAGGCTGTGCAGCCCAAAATTTTTGCCCCAAAATTTTTTGGCCCCGTTTAGTTCCCAGGCCCTAATTCCACAAAAATTTTACTCTTTGAGCAAAAAAACTCAAATCTAAACAGGGATGCGACTTTTGGCTGGTTGTCAAACTCAGCAGGAACTACAGTTGAATCACTAGGAATATCAATGTGACCAGAGATTTGTGTCGCTTTTTTTTTGACAGGAAAGTAGCAATAGAAATTTACAGATGCAGGAAATTTTCAGGTTCAGCAATTATTATGCATGGTTAAATTTGAGAAACTACAATAGGAACAATTTCACACCTTAAATACATGAAGCCTTTTTTGACATGGCAACACGGATATGGATCTCAGATTCACTTCCACTCCTCCAGGGTCTGTCGACGTGGATGCAATAGAAAACCATTGATACCTTTGTGTCCCCAAAAATAAAACAGAAACTTAAATACCATTAGCAACATTGCACCATAATGGTAATGCGAAGAACAGCACTACATTCAGTTTATCACTAGTACATACACTATACCTGAAATATGTGTTCCTGTCGACCTTCAGTGTGTAACTTTATTGTTCATCTAACTAGGCAACCAGCCAAGTTCCTACCAGTAGTCTCCGCAAGAGCAAAACCCATCCTTGAAATGGTGAAACCTGCGTGAGTCTCTTACGATAATGTCTCTGTTCACAATCTTCGATATCATCTTGATGGCAGCATGACAATCCAGGCAGGCACTCAAGTTCTTCATAACCGTAATTGGTGTCCCTGGTGGGGTATTAATCAAGGCAAACGCGATGGCCAATCTCTCACTGTGGTATTTCAGTGACTCCAACTTTTCCTTATTATCCACCATATGCAAGGCACAGCTAGTATCGGGCTCATAGCCTTGTTTATCCATCTCTTCGTACAACCTCTCAAGCTCTTTTTTAATCTCATCTATCATTGGGTTGGTGTGATCATTAGAAGAGAACATGTAGATCTTTTGCTTGATTTCAACCCAACTGTTACCCGACTCTTTCTTAACTCCTCTATCTCTCATAATCTTTTTCACACGTGCAGCACCTTCCCAGTTACCAGCTTTAGCATATATGTTGGACAGTATGACATAGGCAGTCGCATCTGTGGGCACCATAGTGAACAATTTTTCAGCAGCCACTGTAGCTAAATCCTGGTTTCCGTAGATCCTGCATGAGTGAAGAATGGAGCTCCATATTATTGGATCATCCTCAAATGGCATCTCATCTATCACTTTCTGAATTTTATCGAAACAGCCTGCCCGACCCAAGGTATCAATAACACAAGAATAGTGTTCCTTCCAGGGTGACATGCTATAGTAATATCTCATCAGGTCAAAGTATTTCATGCATTCTTCTGCAAGACCATTGTGACCACAGGCTGCTAGCACACTCAGGAAAGTGACTGGATCTGGACAAAGACCACAGTGAAGCATGCTGTCAAACATCCTGATGGCATTCTTTGCCTGTCCATATTGCGCATATGCTGAAATTACAGCATTCCACGTGATGGAATTCTTTTCAGGCATCTCATTAAATGTTCTGATGGCTTCATCCAAACAGCCACATTTTGCATACATATCAAGAAGGGCACTACCTGAGAACACGCTGGGCATGTGCCCTGATTTTGTGAGGTAAGCATGCAATTGCCTTCCTATCCCAATCACTGCCAGGCTTGAGGAAGACTTCATGATGCTAGAACATGTCGCCCTGTCAGGACTTAGACCAGCTCTTCTCATGTCACAGAATAGTTGCAATGCTTCCTCATTCTGCCCATTCTGGACACACCCAGTTATCAACGCGGTCCAGGAAATGGCAGTTTTGTCACTTTTGTATGCAAAAATAGTCTTTGCAGCATCTAGCATACCGCATTTTGAGTACATGTCAATCAGGGCATTTCCCACGAAATCCTCTAAAGTAAGGCCATGAAGGATCAATTGTGCATGTATTTGTCTCCCAATCTTAATGTGAGGCAGTGCCCCAGCTACACTGAGCAAGCTAGCATATGGTAAGGTCCGCCTGTCAAAGCCGAGTGTCTGCATATCCCTGAACAGCTGCAAAGCCATGCCACCACATCGGTTCCAAGAACACGCAGAGATCATCACATTGTATGAAACATTGTCCCGCTCTGACATCTCATCAAACAACTGCTTCAGATCACCAAGGGAGTCACATTTCGAGTAGAAATCAAGCAATGCATTGTTCACAAAGACATTACATGATGGGTTGGCCCTGACAAAGAGACCATGGATCTGACGCCCAAGGTGGAGATCAACCATACCTGTCGCCACTGTTAGCAAACTTGAGAACGTGAAGTGGCTGGTGTCAACTCCCTCACGTCGCATAGCAGCAAATAGCTCTAGTGCCTCCCCGTGCCGCCCCTGCCTGGAGCAGCCCATAATCATGGCATTGTACGTGATGCTGTCCCTGTGTGGCATCTCCAGGAAGACCCTCCGAGCAGCAGCAATGAATCCTTGCTTGCAGTACGCATCTAGCAGCGTGTTACAGACGACAACACTGGCGCCAAAGCCGAGCTTGGTGACCACGGGATGCAGTGTCCCGACATCGCAGCCAGGCACGTTGAGCACGGTGGTGATGGTGACGTCGTCGGGCGAGGCCTCGCCCTCCCTGAGCATGTCCCGGAAGAGCGACACAGCATCGGAGCCACGGCCATCCGCGGGGAGCATCCTCATCATGATGGTCCAGGTTTTGGCGTTGCGGCGAGCCGCAGCGCTGAATAGCGCCTTGGCGGCGGAGAGGTCGCACGACCTGGAGCATCCCAAGAGAATGCGGTTGAGGAATCTGAGGTAGAGGGTGCTCTTCTCGGGCACCTGGTCGAGCACCTTGCGTGCGGCCGCGAGGCGGCCGGAGGAGACGAGGTAGTTGAGGTGGAGTTCGAGGCGGTAGGTGGCTGGGTCGGAGCCCGCCTTGACCATGCGCGCGTCCGCCGGCGTCGAGGCGCCGGCGAGGCGCGAGGCGATGCTGCGGGCGCCGGCGGTGGGCTTGAATGGGCGCATGGCGGCATGGGCAATCAATCCGCGGTACCGCCACCTCCTCAGACCCTCGCCCTGCCCAGCACCGGGGTATTTCCTTCTGCGGCCGCCTCCGTCGCCTGATGCCCTGATGCCTGCTTCACCAACCGCCGTGCCGCGCTGCCGCACGGCCGGAGCTCGGAACTAACCGTCGTTGGTTCAAATCCTGAAAGTGCGTGGTGTTTTATTAGCTTCTCCAAATACGCTTGTTGGTGCGCAAGACGTATTCTGATATCCCGAAAACGTATTCTTGATACCCAATCTTTTGTATTCTATTATTATTATCCCCTGATTCACAGGGTGAGTACGCCTAAAATGTAACAAATGTTGTATATAGGAACAGATACATTTGTAAGCTTGGTGGTACATTACATATGCATGCTCTGATATTGATATACAATCATACAGATACACTTCTTGTAATTGTGAAATACATGTGTTTGTATCGCCTCAATGACTTTCCCCTCTTTCCTATGATAACTTTGTATACCTAGGCAAACAAATCACAGCACTGGGACTGTTTTTCACAAGCCATAATCAGTTCAGCAAGAGCTGTCCATGAACTCCACAAGCAGCTCCCTCACCGTGCCTCTGTCTGGCATCTTCCCTGCGGCGCCGTAGATAGGAGCCATTCCGCCGCTAATAGGGCCTGGGTTTGCTTTCACCTGCCAACGCCAACCAGTAATAAGAAAATATGGCCTTTCCTAGCGATGCAATGGATCAGGCAGGGTAATAGCCATTAGGCAACATAACACATGCTGAACAACTCACAGTGTCCACAGAATCTTGCAGATCCTTCAGGAATTGGTCGTAAATAGTCGTGTGTTGAAGGGTCACACAGATGTGCAAACTGAAACCAGTAAGGATTGTCAGACTAACCGAGAATGCAAAATGGCACTGATGGCATACAATTTGTTTGTCTGAAATTAGGATTTACCTGTTAGGTCTCTGCAGAGCATTGAGATGCCAACCTTTTGATGACATTATGTCGTTCACCTCAAATATGTCGACAACATCTGAGCCAAACGCCACAATGGTCATATCTGGTTTCCCAATCACAAACAACCCTGGGATTTCTCCAATCCTGCACAAACCATAGAATCTTTAACCACAGCTAGACGATCCGGCCAGTCACAACAATAGGAAGCACATCTATTCTTAGTATAGAAACATTACAAGTGTGTTAATTAATTTGGCATTTGACCATGCGTACTAGAAGAAAATAAATATCTACGTGAATCCTACTTCAATTTAAAAAGTTACAATAAATAAATAAACCAAAATGGGTAAAACATAGCTACAGTCAGAATTTGTCTTATGTCTTTTAGTTATAGTTCAGCGTTCAGGCATAATAAGCAAACAAGTTTACCCTCTTTGTATTTTCTTCGAAACTTCCATGACACACCTTGTATTGTCCAAGTAGCCTGGAAGCAAGAAAAGCAATGGTATACATCACAAGTACTATTTGATTCTAAGCCACCACTACACACTGATGGAATTTCAGAATAAGTTTGTCACCATTCAGTCCGAGAGACATCATAGCAGCCCAGGCTCCCGCAATTAATCCACCTGGCCTGCTTCCAGCCATAGTGGGAGAAACATAAAGCCCACCGGTCCACTCAGTAACTGAACAAACAAGGAAACACAAATGCAATTGTAAATCACTATTCAAATTTTTGAAGAAGACTCGAAGGAGTTAAGATAACAAGGATTTTCAGGAACCAAGTACTACTTCCACGGATAGCAGAAGTATATCCAACTTCTCTAGACCATTTAAAAAAAATTACAGCTAAAAGTTCTTCCAGCTATTATATTTCCAACATGTTCATACCTGCTAAGCTGTTTAAATTATGTATTTTCCATAATGGAAACCATGATATGACATTAATACAAACAGAAGTTAAAAAGACATAAGTTCATTAAAGAGGTTTCATTTTATTTTGGAAAGAAGAGGAAGAGCTTACCAGCAACAAATTGATGCTGAATTTGTTGGTGATATCCAAGATGTCAGAGTGAATCACACGGATAGAAAAATGTTAGAATTTGGTCGAGTAAAGTAAAGACAGATATACCATGGTTCTTCTTACCTTTCTAATTTCATGATTTCTGTACAGAACAATACTTGTGCCTTTTGGTGCTAATCCGTACTTATGAACATCTGATGAGATTGATGTAACACCCTTGACAGAAAAATCAAAAGGAGGAATAGGGTACCTACATATCGCAGATAAAACACAAAACAAAATACAAAAAAAATGTAGCACTTTCAGAAAATCAAATTTCACAAACAAAAGATTTAATGGATACTATTGACATACTGCTATTCTTCCTAGATTCTGAAAACCAACCAATGTCCCACAAAAGGGAAGGCAAAAACACACAGACAAAACCTATCAAGATTTGTCACAAGCTGATCTTTAACCAGGAGCTTTTGTTCATTTCCAATTATATTGCAGATCACAGCAATCAAACATATTGCTTTCATATGCGGTTATCCTATATCACATTTAGTTTTAACCATTTTTTAAGTTTATCGTCATTGATGAAATTTTTTACGGCAAACAAATCTAAATAAATTTCCTGAACCTCAAACATTAACTTAGAGAATTTGAATGAAAAAGGTGTTTTAAGACGAAAACTTATAATCATTTGAACTGCTTCAAGTTGGGGTGCACATATGGAGGGGTTACAAGAAAATTTTGCAACCTACAGGAACCATGGTGTTATGATCCTACAAATAATCAATTCTAGGCATTCAGCACTTTATTTTTATCCGAATGAGGAAATTATTGTTAGGCCAATCATAAAGCTATTGCAATAAATAGATGGATCATTCTGAAATTGTCTACTAAGTTCTTCAAAATATAGATACCTAAAATAAGTGGCTAGGAAAAACTAACGGCTGAAGAGAGCTCATACCCAAGCTTACGAGCAAAAGGCAGTACGAAGCCACCAAGGCATAAATCAATATGCAAGCAAATGTCATAGCGTGAAGCCAGTTCCCCAAGTTCCTGGAGATATGTTGTGAAGCAACCAACAAACCAGTCGTGCATTAAGAATTATATGACATAGTAATGTTTTAACATGATTGCCTAATAATTTAGCTTCATACCTCAATAGGATCAATTAAACCATGTGGAAATCCTGGTGCAGATCCAATCATCTGTACAACAGGAGTTTGTTAGGAGACATTATATATAATGTTCCTTTGTGGTGTTTCCATCGATATTCCATACTGGGCAAGAACATTGAGGACCATTGTGACTTAAAATCATGAAAAAGATTACCATTATAGTGTTTCCATTTATGCATCGTTTGAATCCTTTCACATCTGCAAGAAACTCTTTGTTCACAGGTACACGCCGCACTTTAATATTGAAGTATTCAGCAGCTTTGTCGTACGCAGAATGTGCTGATTCAGCCATTATACTGTGTACAATAACCTTTTCTTACCATAGAGACAAGAAGTTGTAAAACTTTCAAAATAAAAAGGTACTTGTCGAGAAAATCAAACATAATCAACCATTGTCTCACATTTCAGGCTTTGTAATCCCTTTCTTTGATCGCATATAGTCACGTGTTGTTTTGACTGCTAATAATATGCTTTCAGTTCCACCTGATGTCATGTTGCCGCAAATTTGTCCACCAGATGATTTTTCTTTGCTGCCAAGTAAAGCAGCTGTCATTGCAACTACTTCAGCTTCCATGTTTGCCACACTCTTGAATACATCTTGATGGAGCGGATTGGTGTGTGAAAACCTGAAAGATTTTTTTTTAATCAACATAACAGATCAGAATTTGAGTCCAAATTAGACTATGGAAGGCCTAAAATAAGATGAGTAGAATCACATGGAAACTTTAAGCATTCATTATTAAAAAAAAGACATTCCACAAACACCAGCAAAGATTTGGAATCTTTTTTATTTTCTTCCAGTCATTCTTTGTTTCTTGATCTGTCTTGTACCAACTTTTTCTTTGTTTAATAAAGTTTACAGTAGGGAACCCTGCTGTTTGCCTTAAAAATTTATTTGGAATTTGTTCTTCGCCCACTGATGAGTTCTGAATGAAGACACATTCTCAAACTTAGATTTATAAATGCAATCGCAGACACCTAACTTTGCTATATTTCCTGTTTAAGCTGAGAAAGGAATGTCGTATCTAGATGAGATCCATGAGAAGTATCCGTACATTGGATCAATCAAGATTGAAATTGACATAAGGGAAATATCAGTCTTACATAGATACCGCCTTGTTTATCAATTCAAAATGGCCCTCAGACTCACTTCCAGCAATATATCTGCAAGACAAGTTAACCAATAAAATTTGTTTGATACTCCTTCCATCCCAAATTATAAGTCATTCCAAGAATATTGGAGAGTAAAAGCATCTCAAGTTTGACCAAATTTATATGGTAGAATAATAACACTTATGATATCAACTAAGTATCATTAGGTTCTTCATTAATTATATTTTCAAAATATATCTATTTAATGCCACAAAACTTTATAATTTTTTCTATAATTTTGGTCAAACTTGAGATGTTTTGACTCTCCAAGATTCTTGAAATGACTTGCAATTTGGGATGAAGTAGAAAAGAATGAGTAGTTTACAACATAATGACCAAATCAAAGTCTAATAAATTGGAACGTGATGGGATGCACTAGTTTCAGTTTATTGTCTGTGACTCTGAGAATGAGGTGCACGTACACTGTGCCAGAGCATTTTCCCTGCCAGTCTACATCTTTGGCTTTCAGTGTTTCAAGCTCTTCTATCACTTGCTCGCCAAGGCCAATAGTTGGCAAGTCAGCTCGCCGATCGTTCTTGGCCCCACCGGATTGCATCTTGTCAACAACCTGATACAATAGCAGCAGAGATGTCGTAAGGATATATCTTGATACATTATATACAATAAAATGTGAACATGAAGCATATATATGTACGAAAGTAATCCCAAGAGTGATCAGGGTAAGCAGTCCACCATGTTTCATGCATATGTAGATGTCACCTCAGAATTAGGCCCTATTTGGTTCCCAATATTAAACTGCAGTCTCTATCATATTGAATGTTTGGACACATGCATAGAATATTAAATATAAAGTATTTATGAAACTAAAAATACAGTTAGAGAATAATTTACGAGACGATTTTTAAAAACCTAACTAGTCAATGATTAGACACTAATTGCTATAGTTACAAATGTACTACAATACATAATAAATTTTAGTACTTCCAACCAAATATTCCCTTAGTAAACGAGATTGATCAAGGGCCATAAGCCTTTAGAAGCCACATTTTTGCGGGCACGAAAGCAGCTATAAGATGCGTGTACTCAGCCAGATTTATTAATCAAAGGAGAAGCTAACAGTAGCAGTGTAGGGCTGTAGGCGTGTAGCACCAACAAGGTAACAGACGTACACGTACTCACGCGTGGTGCAAGATGCAATGGCATATGTGAACAGCACTGACAGCGGAGCTGCGTACGGGACTTTTTGGCTCTTTACCAGAAAAGCATCTTTTTGAAGACGGATACGTCAAAATATGTTGGGCCTTGTTTAGTTCCAAAAATTTTTGCAAAACAGGTACTGTAGCACTTTCGTTTGTATTTGACAAATATTGTCCAATCATGCACGGCTCAAAAGATTCGTCTCGTCAATTTCGACCAAACTATGTAATTAGTTTTTATTTTCGTCTATATTTAATACTTCATGCACACGTCTAAACATTCGATGTGACGGAAAATCTGAAAAATTTTACAAAATTTTTGGGAAGGGACAGGCTTATTACTACTATCATAAGGGGTAAGGGGAGGAGAAACAGTGACTGACTATCTACCTGCAACGATCTGATTCACACTGCACAATCAATCAAATAGTGCAGCACGAGGAGATAATACTCATTTAATTTTGATACCGAGTGAACAAAAAAAGGAAGACACGAACGCTTCTCGATCGATTGATGCAAGTACGAAGCAGAAGGAGCACAAAGGTTTTGTACTTCTATTTTCTTTCCGGAATAATAAGAATAATAATTATAGAGATTATGGATTAGTACCTTCTTCTTCTCCGCCGCGATGTAGCCGGAGACTCCCGGCAGCAACCTGCGGAGAGCAAAAGCAGAGCTAGATGAGCAAGCAGCGCTAGTAGTACGTGCCGCTTAGACGCGCGCGCAGTCAACGGGCAAGCAAGCAAGAAGGGCGAGGGACGGGCGCTGACTTGACGGCGGCGATGGCGATGGCGACGAGGCCCCGGTCGGCGACGGCGTTGGCGGCGGCGTGGAGGGTCCGCGCGACGAGGAGCGCGAGGAGCGGCGCGGCGACGAGGGCCAGCGGCTCGTAGCCCGCCAGGCGGTCGTTGGCCGCCGCCCGGAGGCGCAGCGCCATCTCCGCCGCCGCCTCCATGGGCTTCGCTTCGGCTTCGCTCGCGGACTATTCGATCGGATTGGTTTGCTGGTGGGAGCTGGATGGGATGGGACTCCTCGTGGCGGCGAGCGCGGTGTGGTGGTGGTGAGCGGTGTCGCGTAGCGGGGGGCGGATGCGATCGATCGAGCTGAGGAGAGGAGAGCCGGGCCGGGTTGAATTGTTGTATACGGCGTGGAGGAATAGTGGGGTGGGGTGCCGCGGAGGGGGTTGCTGCGCTCCGCTGCCGCTGCAGCCGCCGGCAAGGCGCCGCGCCCGCCGCCCGGCAAAGACGAAGAATTCGGAAGGGGACAATCAGCAACGCAGCAGAAGGTTGGAAGGCACGATGATCAATGAACTGAGTTTGCTCCAGGTAGGAGTATTTTTGTTTTCTTTTATTTATTTTACCATTTCCCTTTTTGTTTTTTATATAACAGAATAGTCTTTGACGCCTTTTCTGACTACTATGACACACGGTTGATTGGGAGTGAAGTCAGCAAAGGTGTGCTTGGACGCAACCCAAAGCGGGCCAAGTCAAGCCAGCCCAATAAACTGTACTCATACAGTCATACTGTAGTTGCACAAAGGTAACGTGTTGTGCTACAGTCCGCGAGTTCAAAAGAGAGAATTATTAGTGTATAGCTATTTCTATAAGGATTCAAATAACTGTAGTTAATAAAGTAGCTAATTATTAGCTGGACCTATAGATAATAACTCTCACTAGTTAAACCAAATTAGATAATAGAACAGCTAATAGTTATCTTAGTAGCATTTTTAATTAGGTCAGTCTCAATGCATGTTTTATGAGAGTGTCATGCATATTAAATAGAGTGTCACATAAGCAAAATTGCTGACTTGGCAGGGTCATTAAATGAAGGAGTTTCATCAGATGAGAGAGGAGTTTCATCTACATGAAACTCATGTGGCTCGGTTACCTAGTTTGTAGTCTTGGTAACTGTATTATGAAACTATGCATTGAGACTGGCCTTAGCGGTGCATTCAAGCACCCTCCAGCTAATAGGTAGGTAGCTAATATTAGATATGAACTATTAGCCAAATAACTATTAGCAGATAATAAATCAAAATATACCAGTTAGCTAATAGATAGTAGATCGTAGCTAATACTAGCTGCTATTAGCTAGTTTAGTCTAGCTAGTGAAATAGTTGTTATTAGCTGAGTATTCAGCTAATAATTAGTTAAATTATTAACTAGATCTATTTAAATCTAAAGAAATAACTATTATCAGCTAACTAACTGTTAGCCTTTTAGATTTGAAAACAAGGTCTAACATTAATTACTCACTTCCTCCAAAATTGCACGACACCAATGTATAGCTGTCTGCTGCACTTCAAAGCAGCCTTCTAGAAGCCATTGAAGTAGGCATTATCCTTTGTGGGTGGAGTGTTTTTGTTTTGTTAAATTTTTTATTTATTTAGTAAAAAATCTAATATTTTGAAAGGGTATGCCACAAACTAAAATGCTTAGTAAGTACTCTCTCCATTCCAAATTGTAAGTTATTCCAAGAATCTTGGAGAGTCAAAGCATTTTCATGTTTGATCAAAATTATAGAGAAAAATACTAAGATTTATAACGTAAAGTGAATATACTATGAAAATATAATTAAGGAAGAATCTAATGATACTCTCCAAGATTCTTGGAATGACTTACAATTTGGAATGGAGGAAGTAGATCTTTTAAGGACATTTTATTGCGCTGTTTAGATAGAAAACTAATAGTCAACTGTTAAACAACGCATAAGATTACTCACTTCCTCCTCAACTTGAACACCAATATATAGCTGGCTGCTGCACTTCTGGAAAGCAGCCTTTTAGAAGCCATTAAAGTGGGTACCTTGTCCATTGTGGGTGGAGCATTTTGACTTTGTTATTATCTTAAAAAATATGTCATAAACTAAAATTAGTAAGGCCTTGTTTAGATGCAAAAACTTTTTGGATTTTGACACTATAGCACTTTCGTTTTTATTTGACAAACATTGTCCAATCATGGAATAACTAGGCTTAAAAGATTCGTCTCGTGATTTACAGGTAACTGTGTAATTAGTTATCTTTTTTATCTATATTTAATGCTCCATACATTTGCCGCAAGATTCGATGTAATGGGGAATCTTGTAAAGTTTTTGGTTTTTGGTGCATCTAAACAAGGCCTAGCTCGTTTAAGACTGTTTAGTGCGGCTCCCGCATCGAAAGCAGATGGAGCTACACCAAATGCCCTCACGCAAAGGAGCACTTCTGGCCACCAAAAAGCCATAGCCATTTTGCATATGGACACAAAAGCTGTGGAAAAGTGGCTTCGCACAGTGGGCTCTGGCCCTAACACCCGAGCGAGTGTAGAGGAGCCATGCCAAATGTGTCCTTACCCACGCTAAAGGCCATTATGTGACTTGCCACTATAGTCATGCTATATGTATTGAAATGATTAAATGGAGTGTTAGCGTTGTTGGAAGTATTTTTCATGTGTGTCGCTTACATGGCGGTTAAGTCACACCAATCAATTAGACGTGACTATAAGGTCAGGCCATTTAGTTTACGTTTATCTTGTCGATTCAAAATAGGGATATACGTAAGGATCACTAAACATAGTTTTTTACATAAATATTAACAAATTATTCATTTTTCTCAGATCTGGTTTCACACCTTTGATGTTTTGAAATTTAATTTATTTTTTAATGCTATATTTGAGTATTTGTTAAGCTATTTTTTCTTATTGATCCAAATGCAAGACCTAGGAACATCTAAAAATGCTATATTTTTTCATCGTAGATGCCAAAAACCAACCTATTTTTATTAGATCTATAACAGCAGTGTGCGGAAGCATCAAGTGCGCCGTGATCCTCGTGTCTGGATGTCCGCTGGTGGTGGAGCTGTACGTGGGTGCCCTGGATGCGCTAGTGGCGGCGTGGCTGCCGAGCACGGAGGGGCGCCAGAGCGTCAGCGATGTGTTGTTCGGCGACTACGGGTTCATGGGGAAGCTGGGGACGTGGTTCAGGTCGGTGGAGCAGCTGTCCATGAATGTTGGCGATGCGCACTACGATCCCCTGTTTCTGTTTGGGTTCGGCTCACCACATGGGCAACAACTTGATTAGGAGACAACCGAGAGGAGGGAAATTCAACATTTGAGATAGGCCGCTCACGTGGATGTGCAGTCTTGCCTTTGCCAAAGACAATCAACCAACCTTCGAGGTTTCACAAGTATATGTCAATGGAGCAGATTTGGGTCATTGTCTTTTGTTTGTTGTTGCCAAAAGAACACAGGATAAGGTTTTGTTTGGTATGGCTCCTTGTGGCTCTCTTTTGCTTTGGTTGTACGAACAGCTTCATTGTAATTCTTGTGATATGTGAGGTACATCATTTTCTATGTCATTAGTCATCCCATAAATAGACCTCAATATTTTTATATTACCAAAAATAATCATATTATAGCATTATTCTCCCCTCTTTCTACCTCACCACCATGCAAGCCCTATACACATCATCTTCTTTCTCTCCATCGGGCCCTGGCCCCATCGTCATCCTTGCTCGAGCACTAGTTCATCATCATCCAAACACCTAAGCACCATTGTCCTCTCCTCCTCCACCTTTTCCCTAACCACTTTGCCTCAGCCTTGTGGATCATTGCCATGTCCATAGCATCCATCACTAGGGGTAGCATATGTGATCTAGAGAGGGAAAAGGGAAAGCACAACCATGGATGTGTGGGTGAGCTCTCATGGTATCGGGGTTTACATTGTTGGCTTCTGCGATCTAGTTGCACATGTCACCAACATAGTGAGCTTGAGGGTGTAAGGTCCAAATGGCTAGAGGAGGGGGGTGAATAGCCTATTTAAAAATTCTACAAACTTCAACTAGACAAGTTGATTAGTAAAACAAAAGGCGAAGCTATTCTAGCACTAGCACAACAAAGCTATGCAAGCCACCTACACAAGTCTAGCAAGAAAGCTAAACACTAGTTACAACAAGAAAGCTAAGCTAAACAAGCTACACAACTAGCAAGGTATATACAAAGGTAAAGGAGAGGGGAGTGATTGTTATACCGACGTTGTAGAGTAGAAATATATCCAATCAATCACTCACAAT
>Ga0182004_10000134_pt1 | contig 33454 bp, 29 predicted proteins | sample Sormic07211540_1_FD_120479 | JGI IMG/M metagenome (GOLD analysis project Ga0182004, IMG submission 120479) | Endophyte microbial communities from Sorghum bicolor roots, Mead, Nebraska, USA - 072115-40_1 MetaG | ecosystem: Host-associated > Plants > Roots > Unclassified | place: USA: Nebraska...
ACCATGATCATTACTTGCTCCATCACTTGGCATGTACCAACCTCATTAAGTCTACACACACTTAGTATAGAGGTTAGTACTAGGGTTTCATCAATTATCCAAAACCAAACTAGGGCTTTCACTGGTGGAGCTCGCCCTCCTCACGGTTCAGGGGGGCGGCGACTTGGGCCTCACTGACCCTAGGGTCGACTGCGCCCCCCTCTTCACGGCCTTCAGGGGAGCCTGCCCCACCGAGGCCACCTTGTGCTTCCGGCTGATGAGGCGATAACACGAATTAAAAGAAAGAGAAAAACAAAAAAACCAAAAGCAAGATCAAAAGGCCTACACATACCTCGCCCGAGGAGCAGCACTTTTCTGGGAGCTTGGAGCTCCCTTAGCGCCTCCCCCAACGCCAAGGGTCATCAGATGGACCCCCGTCTCCTCAACGGTCGACGCGGGGGCTGCGACGGTGGTCTCGGCTCGCGGCACCTCCGCCGAGCCTCCCACCTCCGCCCCTGACGATGGCGGGGTTCTGTCGGGTCCTCCGGCGCCGCCGGCTGTGGGGGGCACTTCAAGTCCACCACCCGACGCCCTTTCCCCCTCCTGGCGACCCGAGGGGACAGAGCCCTCTTGAGGGGCGCCGTCCTCTTCATCGTCCACAATAATATGGGGGGCGGTCCGTTCGCCCCCCCCCCGGTGCTGGGACCCCTCGGGAGCCTCCGACCCCCCTCGGGCCTTCGACCCCTCCGGTCTCTCGATCCCCCCGCTGACAGGGGGGATCATGTCGTCCTCCTCCACCTCGAGCTCATCGAGCCAATGCGTGTTCTCTCCCCCACCCTCTACCTCCGAGACCGGAGTCTTGGGAGAATTGGGCGGAGGGAGTCCTGCCTTCTTAGCCTCGCGGCGATTCTTGGCAGAAGTCTCACGGCGCTGTGCTTTCCTCGCGCTCTTCTCCTTCTTGTCCTCCTTCGCCTTCTTCTGCTCCTTGTTCCGGGCCTGATTCTTGGCCCGGAGCTCCTTGTCCTCTGGGACTGGGGCAGGGAGTCCTTGACGATCCCCATTCCCTGCAAACGGGCGGCAATCAAGGCTAAGGTAGGGAAGAGGAAAAACAAGCGCAAAATAAAAGAAAAAGGCGGCATCTTACTAGAGAAATGTAGCCCTTCTTAGGGCGCATTGGAACCACCCGGGAATCCTTCAGGTCCGGGTGCGTGGTCCTCGACACCCAGGTGGCTATATCCGTCGCTGACACCGACGCCTCCAGCATCCGTGTCCCGACCTTGCGGACATCTTGGTCATCTCGAACATGAACGCCTGACGCTGCGCAAGCGGAAGCAGGCTTTGCTTGTGGAACGCCGTTGCCACCGTGGCTGCGGTGACCCTGGCCTGACGCAGCTTCTCGAGCCTCGCAAGAAGGGGGCCGAGCCTCTTCTGCTCCTCCGCAGGGGCGCCCCACGCCCACTTCGTGGGGCACTCCGTCACCATCTTCCCGGTATACCCCAGGAGCAGCCCGCCGTTGTTCCGGAGGTAGAACCATCCGTTCTGCCACCCCCGGTACCACGTAGGCATACTGCTCCAGATGTATTGTTGGGACCGCGCCTGGTAGAGCTGTAGCGTGCAACCGCCAACCCGCAGGGGAATCTTCTCCCCTCCCTCGTAGTGGGTGGACATGTCCGCCTTGAAGAGGTGGAGCCAGAGGTTTTAGTGGGCAGGGACCCCAGGAACCCCTCGCACACCGTGGCGAAAACAGCCGCCTACATCACTGAGTTGGGGTTGAGGTTGTGCAGCTCCACCCCGTAGTAGTGGAGAATCGCCCGGATGAGCCAGCCGGCGGGAGTGCCGAACCCCCGGTCCAGGAACGAGAGGAAGCAGACCACATAGCCCGAAGGCGGGTTTGGCTCCCTATCGCTCACCAGGGGATACATCCACTCCGACAATCCCTCATCAGTGATGGGGCGGAGGAGCCTGCCCTTCACTCGCGCGTCCTGCGCGGACCTTGCCACGTTGCTGGGGGGCCACGCATCGTCGCCGGCCACGGCTGCGAGCGGAGTAGGGCGCTTGCGGGGTGGAGTGGAGAAGACGGTGGCAAGAAGAATAGGAGGCAAGAGCGTTTTTGTGCGAGTGCAGGAGGAAAGGAATCAGGACCCCCGTGGCTGCTTTTATAGAAGGAGCGCGCCGTGGGCACACCTCCCAGAAGATCGATGGGGAAAGAGCAACCGTCGCCCGCCCCTGACCAGGTGAAAAATTTGAAGCGCCCACTTCTCCTGATTTCCGCGCCCGCTGCACGCGCGCATTAATTTCGCAAGTGAAGCGTCGCATCCGGTCAGAGCACAACGGTATGGCCGTTTCGACTCCCCACGCAGGTCACCTCAAAAGGGGCGCCCTGAAAAGTTATGTCAGTGCGGTTCCTTCCAAGACAAGCGGCGCCCGACCCCCTGCTGACCCCGAGCGGAGTCGCAGGGCGGTCTCCATCGGGCGCAGAATCCGTCTCGCCCGACCCCCTGCTGACCCCGAGCAGAATTGCAAGGCGGTTTCCGTCGGGCGCAGATTCCGTCTCGCCCAACCCCGATACTATAATCAAACTGAAACCTTTCAAGGTAGGAATCCCCAGGCCATGGCCACCTACGTTCCAGAGGTAGCTAGACTGACCCACTAAGTGGGTTCGAACAGTCGCCTCACGACGACCGACCAAGGGATGACTTAAGATGAGCACAATAGAGGCCACGGTCCGAGCCCCTCAGAGGGTCGGCGCATCTTTGCCAGTCATATCCGAGACCCATGCGGGTGTCACGCGAGTGGGATCCCATCGAGGGAGGCACTGAGCCCTTGGAATCTAGCGAACGGTTCCGACATCCACCGTGACTACCCTCGGGTATTTTGAGATGTGCCCATAGGGCCACCAGCCGACCCCTATCGAATGGGACTCGGACATCCACTTGGATTTACCCGCTTGTAGCTCCCAAGGAACGTCGATATTCACCCATCGAGGGTAGTACGGCGCTACCACCCCTCCTCCGAGCGAAAGGATGAATGAGGGACGTAACTACAAGACGAGAAAGAACCTGATCGACCCTTGTGGGGAAAGGGCTCGGGGGCTTCCTCGCATGATGGGAACAGGCGTTGCGTGTAAAGAACACGCAACCTACCCCTCGAATACTCTCGACTGCAACACTCAGGGATAAAAGCCTTTGAAGGAATAACACAATTTCTCCAAAAGGCTCGGGGGCTACACCCGGCGGGTGCGCTCTCGTGCACCCCCCGAAGGAAATAAGAAGCTCCGAATCAAAGAGAACCTTTGAAAGGGTGACTTCACCCCTTCAAAGGCTCGGGGGCTACTGTTGGGTACCATAAAAAGGGATACCCAAATTAGAATAATAAAAATCACAAAAGACAAAGCAAACCATCCACGATCACCAGGACTCAGGCGCAGGCTCCGGCTCGCCTGACCCCTTGGCCTCGGGCGTAAGCCCCGGCTCGCCCGACCCCTTGGCCTCGGGCATAAGTTCCGCCTCACCCGACCCCTCTTAGGCTTGGGCGCCAACGCTGCCTCGCCTGAGCCCCTGTCTCAGAGCAAGGCTTCCAACGCACGGCGCCCGTACCCACGATGTGACGGACGCAGTGACCCCATACCACGGCAGGGCATGGTGGCGACTATTCCAACCACCCCGGCCACTGTAGCCTTACCTCTTTCACTATGCTACCTTACCTCTTTCACTGTGGTGTACCACCTCACAGTAAAAGAGGAATGGGAGAGATTAACTAGTGTCACTATTAGTTGTCTTCTCCCACTGTTACAGAACATGCAACAGTGACACCGATCCGACCCCCACGACTTCAACAGGGTTCGGTAACCCGTCACAGGACCAACCATACTGTCAGCCATGCCTCAAGGACGAGACGGACAAGCTTCTACAGGGTCGGGACTGTGGCTCTGCCACTCACCAGAGGAAGATCACCAGTCACACATGTAAAATCCTGTGTCCCCCTTGAGACTATAAAAGGGGAGCCAGGCTCACATGCAAGACACGGCCAACAATCCACACAATCAAGACTCAAGCAACACACAAACACCACTCCAAGCGAGTTCACGCACAGAGTAGCAAGTCGCGCTCTGTCCACCACACAAAGTCAAGACTTGGGACTTAGCCCTCTCTCGCGACCTGCTTGTACACCCCTACTACAAGCACCTTTGGGTGCAAGGCAATACAGACCCTCGATCTCACACTGGACGTAGGGTATCCTTAGCCCGAACCAGTATAAATTCTCTGTGTTCACTTGCATCACCATCCGGGTTTAGGGAGACACGCATACTTATACTCGTTTGTGTCTAGACGACGAGTCTAGACGCCGACAGCATGTTTCTCGACAAACCCAAAGACCACATTTATAACTACCCTTTTACGGAGTAGCATCTAATAGTCCCTAAGTAGGTAGTTTCACATCTTGAGAACATACGACAATCTCAGGTCTAAGGACATAACATACATGATGCATAAGAGATAATAAGAACATCTCAGGTTGGGTCAGTCCCCATGTCATACATGTGCCCACATTATTAGTTTGACATCCCAATGTCTGTGACTTGTGAAACATAGTCATCAACTAATACATGTCCTAATCTAATTTTCATGTGTGTCCTCACATGAACTCTAACCAGGGACTAATATAGAATAACCATACAAGTAAAAGAGTTTCACAAATAATTCACTTAATTGTCAATCGATACAAGTTTGTCTATAATGGATATTCATTGAACTCATAATATATGTCATGGATACAATCATAATATCATCATCTCTATGATTACTTCTATAGCATATTTCTAACAAAAACATCATGTTAGTGCACATACAAATGTAACAAATGGTTCATGAGCTTGCTCCCCCTATTTGTGTGCTCAAGTTTTAATTGATTCCTTTCCATTTTCCAATGTCTCTCCCTTGATCACTTATTTGTTTTTCTTTTAATTGATTATCTTTGTTTCTCTCCTCCTTTGTCATCAACGACCAAAAAGGTTCACTTTTAGTGATAATTAAGTCAATCAAAGTTAGGGTCAAATTGTGGTTCAATCTAGATCACTTGCCTAGAACATGTAATTCGGTTTGATCCAAGGATAATCTTTTTCACACCTCATGAAGTATAAGAGTTGTCTTGACCATGTTGAATTACACATCATAAGCTCATTTTCAAAACACTAGACATACAGGCTCACCGACATGTCATATGCTACCACTAGATCAATCAAACATAGAAACAATAGTGGTATCATACATACATCAAATTCTTTTTGATTTTCATGGATGAGCCTATTTGTCATGCAAACATGTCTATATGTTCTAATCATGTCCTTAGCAAAGCATGAATGCTATGTCAACCAACTTTACCTTGCTTTGTTGGAGGAGAGGCATGTCAAGTAAATATATGGGGGTGCACTCGTTTCAAGTTGGAGAAGTCAAGTATGTTCAATTCTTTCCTCAACTTGCAAAATCTCTTCTCATCAAGTGGCTTTGTGAAGATGTTAGCTAGTTGATCTTTGATGCCAATGTTTTCAATGCTAATATCACCCTTTTTATGATGGTCCCTTATAAAATTGTGCCTTATATCAATGTGCTTGGTTCTTGAATGTTAAACTAGGTTTTGTGTCATCTTGATTGCACTCTCATTATCACATAGCAAAGGCACACGCTTGAATTTGATTCCAAAGTCATTCAAGTTAGCTCTCGTCCAAAGCAATTATGGATGTTGTGCATGGCTCCAAGCTCATGAAGGAAGGCTCTGAAGGTTTTATCTATAAAATGGGGTCCTCCATCACTTATTACCATCCTTGGTGTCCCATACTAGGGGAACATCACCTCGTTGAACATCCTTCGTGCACTCTTAGAGTTGGCTACTCTGTAGGGTAGTGCTTCTACCCACTTGGATATGTAAACCACAGCCACCAAGATGTATTCGCAGTCATGAGACTTCATGAAAGGTCCCATGAAATCAATGCCCCACATATCAAATATTTATATTTGAAGGTTATAGTGTAGGGGCATTGAATTTTGGGAGATGATGCCCCCTTGGAGTTGGCATTTGCGGCATAGATGGACAAATTCTTTAGTGTCCTCATACATTGTGGGCCAGATGAATCCACATTGCCATATCTTTGCTTTTGTATGGAATGCTCCATAGTGCCATCCGTATGGTGCTGAGTGACACTTCTCGATGATCTGCCTTCCTTCGATTGCAGGCACGCATCTCCTTAGCAAACCATCAGCGCAAATTCTACATAGGTATGGATTATCGCAGAGATGTCGCCAGCTCTCTACTAGCAGTTTCTTTTTGTTCTCCCCTAGTGGTACATATACTAAAACCATAAAATTTACATTGTTTGCATACCAAGGATTGTGGTTCGGCACCCTGAGGAGCATGTCATTGCATAGGAAATCGTTGATTAGTGTTTCCTGCATGTCAGTGATAGGCATACACGATAAATGATCGGCTACCGTATTTTCTACTCCTTTTTATCTTTTATTTCCAAATCAAATTCTTGGAGTAGTAGGATCCATCGGATTAAATGTGGTATATCATCTTTTTTAGTAAGCAAGTATTAAAGTGGCATGTGATCTTTGTAAACAGTTATTTTTGCACCCACCAAATATGACCAAAATTTGTCAATAGCAAAGACTACAACAAGAAGCTCCATTTCGGTAGTGGCGTAATTAAGTTGTGGCCCTGTTAAAGTTTTGCTACCGTAGGCAATTGCATGATGTTTCTTTTCCTTAGTTTGTCCTAATACTACCCTCTAACACTTATAGTGTTAACTTTGCATGTTAAGCATTTGCATTGCGTTAGCACGAGCATTATCACCTTCACTCATAAGAATCATGACATGGTCATGTGTCATGTAATGTCTACCTCGTGTGGTAGGTTTACTTTGGTGCTTGCAAAATGTGTATGATAATGTGTAACCAATGCAAATGGGTGTTTATAGTCTTACTAAATAACTTAGCTATGCTTAGAATGTCTTTTGGAACAATGTTCATGTTATGTGTTTAGCCCAAAGATGCCCCTAGGTCATGGTTGCTCTAGTTTGACCAAGTTTGACTAACTAGATTGCTCTTCAGAGACCTTTTATGAAATCATTGTTAGATTTCTTGCATGTTATGCACCCTTAAGAAAAGTTGTAATAAATTTCATAGGCAACAAAAGTTGTTTTAGGGTCACTTCAGGAAAATGTGCAGAACTGACTAAAATTTGCACACAATGCAAAATTGGGGGCTCTTTCCAACACTTAGACATTTTGCTAAGTCTGGAATCAGCATAGTTTGTCTGAAGGGTACTTTGGGAGCTCATAGTTTAAAATCTAGGCCAAATCAAGGTATGATCCTTTGAGAAAACTTGTAGTACTCACATAGCTCCACACATAGAGCAATTGGCTGGCAAAATCACCAAGCAGTTTAGGAGTTGATCGGGGCCAAAAATTGGATTTCAGTCGGCCTGAATGGGGAATGGGGAGCAGCAGCAGTGCCAACCAGCCACCATGCGCTCGCTGCGTGTGACGCCCGATGGCATCCGTATGTTGACGTTGGCCCCGTTGGTCAGGCCGGGCGTGCTCTATTAGCCACCACGACACCTCCGAGTGGAGCATGCGTCTCCCAAATCCATCTCCGCTCTCTCTCGTGCGCCCTCATCCAGCTCCATGCAGCGCTACCGCGACATCGGCGAGCTCACCTGCACCAACCAACCTGCCTCTGGCCATGCCATCCTACCTAGAGCTCCGCTAGTGTCACCTCTACACTATCATCACCTCCGCTGAGCTCACCGAGCATCGGTGAGGCTGCATTGCCTTCTCCGCCCTCGCGATCACCTCGCTGGAGAACCGCCTTGACCACCAGCAACGTGGCCAGACCTTTCTGGTCCATTTCACCCCTCCATTCCTTCTCCCCTAGCTTCCTCTCGTGTCGATGAACCTCGGTGTGAACCTCGACTGCCTCGCCGGAGACTGAGCACACTGGCAGTCAGCCCTGCACTACCGTCGTGCTGCCATGAGCGTGGTCAAGATACCTAGGGTGCAGTAGAGTAAGAGAAAAGGGGGTCAATCGACGCAGGAGAGTGCGGAGAGCACAATGGTGCTCACAGCCACCCCCGGGACCTCGCCGTCGTTGAGTTCTCCAGTGGTCAAGCGCCGCCTCTATTTACACTGTGACTGAAGCGTGGGTCCCGTTGACCGCGGGGTCTACCTGTTAGTGGTCTCTCTATGTTTTCTTCCTTTTATTTGGTGTGGATCTTGCAAAAATCGTAACTCGAGTTTGGTACGTCCTACTGGTATGATTCCAATTTTTTAGTGTTCATGAGATAGCGTAGTTTTTACTAAAAATATAGAACATGCCATGTGTTATGCAGAAATGTTTAATTATTAATTATTCTTTTTATTCCCTAATAAAAAGTGGAAAATTATATCTCTAGATCTGTGGGCTCAAAGGTCATGAAAATTTTATGGGTTGCTATTTATGCTATGAAGAGGCTCTAAGGTCATGAAAATTTTATGGGTTGCTATTTATGCTATGAAAAGGCTCTGGTCAATTTCTCATGATTTTTGGATGTTGTATGATGGAGTTATAATTTCCACTTGTTGAATTAGGAGATTCTTGTGGTAATTGTATTAATTTGTTTATGGCTCCTCTTAAGGTGAAACTTGCTGAGTAGTGTTCTTGTGTCAATAAGAAGCCGTGAAGAATCTGGAATCTGTTGTTTCACATTATTCACTAGGGTTTCTAATTTATGCCCTTCTCCCCTCTGCTGGCTTGTCATTTTTGCACACCGTGTCCTACATGTCCAAATGCAATGAAACTTTTACAGTAGCCTTTTTAAAGCATGAGTCACTTGCCGTAATTTTTTTTTAATTTTCTAAATACTTATACTGTATACTTGTTAGTTCACCTTAAATAATAAATAAATAGAAAAAGGTATAATAAAAGTGAGTTTTGGCCTTACCATGAAGTTTTATGATGCTTCTTAGATATACTCTAACTGTTTTTGAACTTGGTTCGGACCAATGTTAATTTCTCATAAAGAGTGAAATATTATTTTTACTATTTATGGTCCCTATGGAGCAGTTTCTGGATAGCTTGTAAAACTTCAATGGAATTGCATGAAGAGGATGTTTACTGAAGCTCTTGTTTATAATAAACTTATAGCTAACCTACCCATTTCTGGTGTTAAATTTTCAGAACATTTGATTAAAGGGTTTAAGAGTTATAGCCGTTGCAAGTTCAAGCTTTAAAGTGCTTGCTCTCTCAAATTTCCAGAGCAGATCTGGACCCTTGTTAATGTGATCATTTTACATTGGGAATCAACCTGATATGTCTAAAGATGAACTGTAGCTGATTTCATAAGCTTTCCAAAATGTCTTAGATCACTTAAATTCTGTGTAGGATGCTCGAATTATGACTGAAACTTGTCATTGCTACTTAGTGCTTGGGCAACCTCACTGCCCATATGTGGTTGTTCATATGTGTAGTCTGTAAGTATAGCTCCTCTACTGGAGAAGAAGTATGCACATACTCAATAGGCTAGAGGAAGTTTTGTTCCAAGTAACCGGTCATGTTTTTTACTACTTGTTTACATGTCATCCATCATCAACCATCATGACCATACTTGCATGACATATGCATCCTTTATGCTTATAACCCTTGTCATGCATGAATAGGTGCATGTAACACCTTAAAAATTGTTTCCTTGGAAATAGAGCTGAAATGATTTATTTATGAATTTTTGTGCTCATGAAACATAGGAAAATAATATTTTTCATTAAAATAAAATTTATCATAGGATTTAGCAACATGGTTGTGTATTCACTTTTGGAGCATTTGCATTTTATTTATTCAGATGAGTGACTTTGTCAAAAGTTCAAAATGTTTTTAGAATGATTTAAAAAATGGCTTGAAAGAAAAGAATTAAAAAAACAAAAGAAAAGAGAAAACCTATCCCTCTCTCTGTTTTTTTGGCCCGAGAGGCCCAACCCCTTCCCCTCCCGGCCTGCTACCTCACCCTGCGCGCAAGCCCAACAGCAGGCCAGCCCACACGGCACCCCTCCGGCAATACAGGTTCCGACCTTCTCACTGGACGTAGGGCACCTTTGGCCCGATCCAGTAGAGAGGCCCAACCCCTTCCCCTCCCGGCCTGCTACCTCACCCTGCGCGCAAGCCCAACAGCAGGCCAGCCCACACGGCACCCCTCCGGCAATACAGGCTCCGACCTTCTCACTGGACGTAGGGCACCTTTGGCCCGATCCAGTATAAACCCCCTGTGTTTTTGCATCACCATGTGGGTTAAGGGGGCACGCGGATTCATCACTCGTTAGTGTCCGGACCCCGAGTCCAGACGCCGACAACGTCAGTCACGCCCGCACCCGAAGCTCGCCCATGGCCGGAGCTCGCCCGTGCCCGGAGCTCGCGCCCACGACAGAGCTCGCCCGCGGCGGGGGCTCGCGCCCACGACAGAGCTCGCCCGCGCAGCCGCCTCTGCTCTGCCTCGAACGGAGGTAGAAGATAAAGGCCACCAGCGTAATTTAGTTTTACTTTCTAGACCTTTATGCAAAAGTGTCATGACTCATAGGTTTTACAGATCTGGCCTTGTCTAATTTCTGAAAAACTTAGGGTCTTTAATAAAAAGTGCTCTCACTAACACTGTTATCGTACCATCCAACCCGTTTTTTTCCAATTTCTTCAACCAAACAAGAGATGAGAGTTCGATCTGTCCCCAAAATCATGTCCAAAATCATAGTTGTAACCAAATAATGAATAGGTTGGCACCTCACAAAAATAAGAGTTGGATCCAACCCAACCTACCCATCCCGTACCCATCCCGCAACCAAACACACGGTAAGATTCCTACCTCTTCATGTATGTAGTACAGAATTGTTTACTACTCTCCCGTGGAAAGAAAATAAGCCACACGAACATGTAGGAATGTTTACGACTCTACTGCTCGCGGTCGCGGCAAGCGGCTTGGGGTAGGATGACGGGCGCACAGCGCAGCTGCAGCTTGGAGTAGGGCGCCGGCGCATGGCATGGACTGAAGCGAGACGACAATGGCGACGCATGCGGGAGCCTACTCTCGTTGCTCGTCGTAGCCTCACCCTGCGACGGCGTGGCTGTCCAGGGGAGCCACCCACTCGCGTAGTGGCAGCAGCTCGCGCAAAAGGATGAGCGAGTCCGAGGGCTGAAGCTGAACCATCTTTTTCCACCTTTAATTAACAGCTGCATCATGTGAGATAACAGGAAAAAAAAACAAATCTGACCGCATTCATGGAATTGTAACTTTTCTACTGGTGAATGGAGAATTTGTATAATTCACAACATAGGGACATATTCTCCTTACGTCGGGACACATTATGGCAAAATGCTACAAACATCTGGGCTGAATAGAGCCTGTTGATCTAACAAGGCGTATACATATCAACACACCCTGGAACCTCCATTCCATTCTCACGCTCAGCTCCTGCCGGCATGCATGGCAGCCCGGACAAAATCTTCGCATGTCGCATAACCACTCGAAAATACATCCGTCAATGCCCCCATGACATCAAAGGCCTCCTGCATATCATCTGATGAGGTCATGTCTTCAAGCCAGGAGAGCAGGTTCTTGGACAGCCCCACCATCTCCTTCATGTTGTCCAGCTTCTCTTTCATCTGGATCTCCCATTTCTCAAGGCTGCCAGCAGATTCATCTTCCTCACCCATCTTGCTCATGCTGGATGATTTTCCCTTCTTGAAGAACTGCTGTAGCTGCTCAATCAAGCCAGTGTACACAAGCATCGGCTGAACGATAGCGAAAAGCTTCTCGTCACTTGTATCAGAGGATGAACCTTCGTCTGACCGAACAGCCAATGATGACGAATCTGATGACAGCTTGAGGGTTGACCGCCCGTGCTTATGTTGCATGTAGGCGTGGTAGATGCCCCTCTGTAGGAACACAGGGCGGTGTTGGAGCCAACTCTCGTATGACTCTGACAGAAGGGAATAAACCATCATGAACTGTACAGTCTCCTCGGAGGACCCTGAACCACCACGGGACCCAGAGACAGATGCTGAAACTCGAATAGGAGAATCCAGTGTTGATGCAGAGCCGGACAAGTATGTCGTGACAGCCTTGGCCATTACATGACGCTGCTGGTTAGCACTTCCATCTGCAAGATAAGAAGCCATCTGGACCATGAATGGAAGAAACCGGGAGTTGCTTTCCCTTCCCCCACCTTTGCAGTCTGTGCTAAAGGAAGCGCCTGTTGCAAACCTCGCTAGCATCTGGAGGAGCCAAAAGCACCATCTTATATGAGAACAATTATGTGTAATATGAATAAATAATCCAAAAAATCGTGCTGAGCAAAGTAATCTGCGGGTGATACTTTGAAATTTATTTTATAGACCAAAGTACTATCTGTTCTGCTTTAGATATCAAGATGGATTCAAATACTCCATCCATCCCACACAGACTTCCCACAAAGAGTGTCATTCTCACTCCCAAAGGAGTCAAACATTTTTCAACTTTAACCAAGCATATACAAGAGATTATTAATGTTTATGATACATAATAAGTATCATTAGATTAATCATTGAATATATTTTCATAACAAATTTATTTGGAGATATAAATGTTGTTAATATTTTCTACAAACATACTCAAACTTAAGAAAGTTAAAATGTCTTATAATTTGAAATGGACAGAGTAGGGGTTAAGATGTACTCCCTCCGTCCCCAAAAGAATGTCACCTAGGTTTGTGCAAAAGAATGTCCATCCAGGGTTACTATGGGTGCGCTTAATTTGATGGATATCCCTGGATGGGAGATGGCGGTCCATAGACAAGCCTGTGTTTGGTTCATGGGCGAGTTGAATATAGATACTCCCTAACAAAAAATTGGCAAGAGAGCTTATCCATGTTTTCTAATCTTTGCCATTAGTAAATAATTAAGGGTTATTAGTATGTTATATTATTGCTTAGTAATTATGATGGCAATATTAATTTTGATGTGCATGTTTTATATGCCAATTAGGATAATAGTGGTGCTAATTAACATATTTTGTTTTTAATTAGCTATTATCATGACAAAATTAGTGTTAGTGCATATTTATTAGTATAGCTGTCATTTTCAAAAAATATAAATACAATTAGTCAAGTGAATTTATACCATCCACTTTCATCCATATAATCGAACAGAAAAATGCCTCGGCCAATCAATCCAACCAAACATGCAGCATTGATAACCATATCCCGAAACCCATGGATGGCCATATGACCATACCCCATCTAGCCTCTCAAACTAAATACACCCTATGTTTGGATGCAAAGTAAAATCGAATGTATCTAGAAAAACCAAAACATCTTTTAATTTGAAACTACTTTTGATCTGTGTATTAGTAACACGATCTAATGATATAGAGGCACTTATGATGAATGATTATTGACGAGAAATCGCTGAAATTTGAATACCATGAGTGGTCAACGATTTCTGGAACTGATAATAAAAGAAACAAGAATAAGCAATATGCTATCCAACTTTCAAAATATTCATAAAAAAAAAAAAGCTTTGTCAATGCAATAATTGATTTCTCATGGACAAAAAAAAGGCCTGCATTATCTTAGAACCTGGCATGCTATATTTCTTCTCAGCAAGAGAATTTTAAAAAGGGCATGAAGTAAAGCAAAATCTAGGAAATAATACGAAGTGCAGTCCATAGCAATTGAATTACAATGAAATGTATTATTAGAATTTTTGCATTATCTTAAAACAAAAATTTAGCATTACGTACCAGCACAATGTCATATGTCAACAAACGGAGACGACTCCCATCAGCTCGTCCAAGTGAATTCAATTGGTCCCAGTACTGATCAACACACCTAGTGTACTGCCCAAGAGGAACAGATCGCCCCCTCAATGGAAAGATACAATTACACAATGTCTCATTGTTCCGCAAGGTAGCACCATCCCATTCCTTTTTTGGATTCTTCAGTGCAGCATCAGCACGTTTAGCTTCCTGATGGCATTGGTAGTGTATGATGTTGAAGTGGCTAACAGTGGTGTAAACACAGTCCCCACGGCCACTACCAGAACTTGTTGCACCTAAGTTCACTCGTTTACTGAATGCATAGACTCCCAACATGTCTGTTGGTCTTAAGGTGTACCCTTCTCTACAAACCATACACGCTACACCATCCTCCTCTTCTTCCACATCATCCAAACCTTCAATCGTAGGCTGAGATACAACAATACGTCTAACTCCATCAGAAGCAAATTCTTGACGCATTCCCATTCCCTGATATAGGGGAAAAAAGGTCAGTGCCCATTAAAATATGCATATGTAGAACCATGGACCTAACAGTTATTATAATTAGAAACATCTGCAGAATAGAACTTCTGAAACAGGATGGATAACATCAGAAACATGGCAGCTGATGAAACTATAAGACTTACCTTTAGTAGCATCGCTCTTCTCTCAAGAGCACGGCGACGCATCTCATCCCTTGTAGCATGTCGCAGCTCTTGAATCTTCTCTCCTAGGAAACCATCGCCATTATTTTCATTATTGGCTAGCGTATCCAAAAGATTTTCTGCTCTTGCACCAATTTCATTTTCACCAGGCACCCCTTCCAAAGCATGGAGCAGCGGTAATATGCCTTCTTCATCAATGCATTTCTGTGTAGACAGATGGCCCTTGGCCAGCCCCTTCAACATTGACAAAATGGGTGGAATAGATGGCAGTTTTAAGCCAGCTGTCCATTCTTCACTTGTTCTAAAGCCAGTCTGTCCTGCAGAAGCAAAGCTTTCCTTCACATGCTCAACAGCAGCTTTCGTAATGCCCTTCTCCAGAATAATATCCTTCAGCCTCTCACCACACGAACTAGTCTTGAGTGACTCTGATACACGAACAAAGTTTTCGACAGCAGATCGCTGTGTTGACGCCTTTTGGCTTATATTATCATCTTTTGGATTATCTTCATGTTGCTTCTGCAATCGATCAAATTCAGTCCAGTCCCTAAGGTAGGGCTCAAAATGTTGAATAAGAGCTTCCATAGCTGCTGGCTCCCCATAGGTCAAATACGGCAGGATTCTTGCCACCATCTCCTCATTCCTTTGCTGCTTGTTTGATTTTTTGGCACCTGAAGGATGACATATTCTATCCAAAAACATGAGAACAATTTTCCTGGCCTCCTCACCAGCACCAGTGGCCTCAATACTAGTTGTAAAAACACTTTGGGCGATGCTTATGTCACTCTCATTAGCTTCCATAGTAAGACTTTCTACAATTAGTAGAATACCTTCAGCTGGTTCCATTGCATCCGCAGAAAATGCACGTCTAGCTGTCTCAAGCAGCAAACCTAAAGCACCCAGACGTAATAGGGCACATCTATTTTCACGGATTTTGCAACAATACTTGAGAAGGTTAAGAACAGAAGCCAACTCTTCTTGATTAGATCTGAACTCATCATCACGTAGGCTCTGCCAAAAAAACATAAGAACATTAATACAAAAGTGGTCAATCTCAAGCCTTGTTAACAAAACTGGAACACAAAATTCACTTTGTTTTAAAGTTCATATGGATAGCTGCTCAACAGATTGGAGAGCAAGGCATGAAGGTAAGGTAACCAACTCAATGTGTAAACTTAAAAGTGCATACCTGAATCATGCTCAAAATAATCTCAAGGAAGGTAAGGTAACCAACTCAATGCATAAACTTAAAAGTGCATACCTGAATCATGCTCAAAATAATCTCAAGGCCTCCACATTCCCTAACAGCACCTGCTATAGCAAACTCAATTTCAGGATCTTGTGATTCCTCCCTTTCCTCATCCAGCTCTTTAATCATAGGCTCAGTAGCTTCACCATCTAAACCCTGATCATAAAATACAAATGTCTTATGAACATTACACTGAACCAATGTTAGTAAAGTCAGAACATCTATGAATCCATCATGAATTGTCTGAAAGTGCTTAACCCAAAGATGCAAAGAATCACAACAGGCACAATAAATACTAAGTAACAGAAAGAAAAACACTCTCCTCCAGATTAGTTTATTATAGTACAACAATTTTATTTTAAAAACATAAGGTGTGACAGGATTTGACAAATCTGTATGCAGGCCCGCAAGAAATCAGCGTCTTATTGAGTATATGTGGATGCACATCAATATAGCAAATAAGTGACACACAGAAGTTCCAAGTACTAGTGGACATTGAACTAGTTTAGGTTATTCGCCGCTAACAAACAGTTCTTATACACAAGCATCAAGGTTCCTTTGGACCAAATAGGTGATAATAAAACAAAATATTAAAATAAAGAAAACAGAAACCTTGATCCCCATAGCTAACCTGCAGTCTGTAGGTCACTGTCATTGGCGGGCAATCTCTGATAGATGAAGCAGCAGTTATTGCGCTGACATTGGACAAAGAATGTTGAGTTTGACCATGGTTCTTCCTCCATACTTGCTCATAGACTTGGGAAATGCTCAGATCGAGTGAGATTATACTACCACCAACTAATAATTCCATACCATAATCATCCTCCAAAAGTCCAATTAAATCAAGCTGGTTACATATTTTGTTTTTCACATCCCGCATTAGAGGGCCAACATCCACACTGGAGTATGGGTTCTTTGTCATAGAACCCCTGATGAACTCCTCTTGAGTATGTGCCTTGTTCAGTATCAAGAGATAAACAGGCTCTGGTTTCACAGGGCAAATCAGATTGCAGAGTTGCTCCACAATAAACTGCAAAAGAGAGTTTTTGATAAGACAAAACAACAAGATAATAAATAAATTATTCCCTCCATTTCTTGTTATAAGGTGCATTACGATTTGAGAGTTTTTTGTCACATATAATCCTTTCGTCTACTGATTATCTAGATAGTACTAGTAGTATATGGTCTTTTACTTGAGAGTTAAGCCTTAGTGCTTCTATCTAAGTAACCTAGTTATCTCTGTTAAAGCTGTACCCAGCTTCTATCTTAGCATCTAGAATATGCCTGGTATCTACTTTATGCAGTTAGAATATGCTGTAGTAGTTGGGATGCTTTCTTATGTACCAAGTTTACTTTTCCTATACAATGAACCTAAAGTACTTTGACCCACTTGTATGTGTTACCTTGCCGACATTACTAGCTGCCAACATATGTAGGTCGGTTCTTTTATTTAGGCAGTAAGAGTAGTAAAGCTGTCCCTGACTATATGCAATGAAAGCGAGCTAGTTTGCTTCAAACAGAACCTGCCTCCTAAACTCCAGCTACTCTATTCACCTCTGCTCATCCTATAGCTGCTGCATTTCTAACATTTTCAAGAAGTACTTTAACCATTAATACCTTGTACAATTATATTATCATTATCATCTACTACAAACCAACATCTTACTAAAAGATGTTAAATACAAATCGAGATGTGCAGTAAAGTTACATATAGTTTGACTAATTGATGACCAAAGTTTACAATGTTTAACTTTTACAATTTACGAATTCTAATTCACCCTACATTCAAGTTTACAATATTTAACTTTTATGAATCCTAATACACCATACATTCTGAAATGGGTAGTATGCATAATATGTTTAGAGTTGCTATCATCAAACTATAAGCACAATATCCAAATAATTTATAATAATAAAAAATAGAATGTGCTCGTACCAAAGACGTCCGTCTCTTTTTTTCCTTCACATGCTTCTGCAATCCAGAGATGCAAGCACGAATAAATTGACGTTTGTTTTCAGTACTCTCAACAAGCAAACTATCAAGAAGGTCTTTCAAAAGACGATTGCAGTCATTTATTAGCTTTGTCTTTTGCACAACAAGCCCACGGATCACCAGAAAAGCTTCCAGCACTTCAGATAGTAACCTATCACTCATAAACCTGTAGTATGAGGGAAAAAAGGGTAAGGACATCGAAAAGTAACCAGGCATATTGGTAGCTTAATTAGGAGCACAAACAAGAATTTTACCTTCCTCTGATATTGGGAATTTCAAGGAACTTGTTCAGGAGCTCAACAAGCTTATGGAGAATGAATCCCTGTGATATATCAATGCTTAGGCTTCTCTCCTGTGATTCAACATTGGACACTTCTTTTGTTATCAAAGAACATAACGTTGTCAAACAACCACGAACAGTTAGGAAAAGACGAGAAGACTCTGAATCAATCATGGTCCCAAGTAACTCAAAGTACTCTGCTGCACTGTCACCAGCTGAGAGTGTTCGAGGAAGTAGTGACATGAGCAAGTTCAATAACTGAAATTGTCTAGGAGTGTTTGATGGGCATAGCAAGCTTATGAGAGTGCATATCTCAGATCTTATTGACTGGGAACACGAACTTAAGATCAAGTCTGACACCCAGTAACCCAAGGCAAATTTTGAGAAGTCACTCTTACTTGACTCCAGACATGCACGACGCTTCCATCTGAGTCCATATTTGAGAACCAGATAATCGGACTTATACGAATCATGACGTGCCTTCTGAACAGATCCTTTCACTGCTTGGGATACTTTGTACTGCCTCCGGACGAAATCTAAATATGATGCACCATTCTCCCATTCAGAATAGCTCAGAAGTGGAATATCCTGGCCTCTTCGACTTCCACCATGAATTTTTCCAGATATATCTGACTGAATCTTAGCACTGGGATTATTAGATGTGTTACCAGTTGTATCATCGTTCTTAGAGTGCAATGTCAAGCTAGATACTCCCAAACCCGACTCTTTGTCCCCACCATCAGATTTTGGAGGCGTGCAAGCCTGAGAAATTATCCTCAAACAAGGAAGAATAATATGTTCCGAAATTGCAGGATGTTTTGCTCCAACCTTAATAGAAGAGAACAACAGTTGAAAGGTGACACGTAATCTTGCCTCCCAAAACTCATCCACAAGAGCACAAGTCTCTGATAGCAGCAGTAACTCTTCTCGTGTTGATTGTGCAATGTCCATGGAACGATGGTGCTCAAGACAATACATCACCTTCTTCTGAATCAAGTTGTTTAATTCCTGAACCGCATCTTCATCACTTTCAGAGAATGAAGATAGCACAGCCCTAGCAAGAGTGCGTGCTGTCCTAGGGCCCTGATGAATGTTGTTTTCAAATAACTCTGATAAAATTCCAGCACTAACAAGCTGCTTCCTGCAGTATTCATGTTTTGAAAGCACTTGTAATAACTCTAAGCATTGTGTAACAAATGTAGTACTACACCCATAACAACTATTTGGAGACCTTGGTATTGAAAAGGCTGGTAATGCATTGGTATCACTAGAACTTTTCTGGTGCAGATATGTCATTAAAACACGGCGCTGCCCTTGCAATGTCTGAACACTTTTGCTCACAGAATCAAAAGCTGCTTTGCATTTTTCACCATATAGAACACCAAGAAGTGCAATCTTGCGATTTACCTTGCATGTGGGCCCAGGCAAGGACACCATCATCTGCTGAACAGCATCCTTCTGCTGCGAGTCTATCTCGTGTTCACCTATGCTTGACACAAGTTTGATGAGAGGCTTTTTAAATCCCATCAGTTGCTGGTACCGCCTATGAGCATTTTCCGATTCTGACTCTATTGCTGCCAATCCTTTTCTCATGTCGTCATCATTTTCCATGTCGTCAAATGAAAAACTGGGTTTTGCCATGAAGTGGAATTCAAAACGGCCATATTTGCTGTATCCACACTCATTGCAGAGGAAAGAATCAAGATTTTCATAGTTAATATTTCTACACTGCCGGCACTGATATGCATTTTCATGGCAATTACTACATATGCCGTGCTTATCAGTGACAGACCTGCTACACCGTGGGCACTGCAGTGATTCAAGGGACGAAGCTTGAAGATTCTCATAAAATGAATCAAGCTCAATCATGAAATTGCATGCTGTAATCGGAATGGGAAATTCAACCTTCAATTCTGTCTGATTAAATGTAAGATGGCAGCTCTTAGCACGCTTCCAGAGAGTCCAATTATTCTTCAATTCTGACAAGTCAGTCACAGGCCTGTTGTTGTAATACAGGTTGAGTACTTTCACCGATTTAGACTTACGAGCATCATAAACATTCATTGTAACTGACTGTATAGTAAAGCTTCCAGTGCATTTTATTATAATTCTGTTGTCAGTAAATTTGGTCTCGGACTTGAGGGTTTCGAGCTTCGTCCTTGAATACGGAACATCTGGACAGCTGCAGGTAACACAAGGCTCACTCTCTAAGTAATAGCCATCAAACTCCACTAAGCAACTCAGCGTGTTGTATATACGAGAATTTGGATGATTTGCCAATAGCTCATTCTGAGAATGGAGCGTGTCAAAGATGCAGCTTATGACCTCAGATGTCAAACATTTATTCACAAGTTCAGAGTCATTCTGCTTTGCACTCAAGTCATTCACTTTCCCAAGTAAACAGGTCATGAGGTCAGTGTACTCAACAATGTTTTGTCCATATATGGGAAGATGTATCACCTTCTGTAGAAGAATCGATAGCATTGCCTCCCTAAGTGGGTTTTTTGCATGGTACCACACTCCAAAGAGAACACATTTAGCCTCATGACGGACACCTGTTGAGTTCCATTCTAGCAAGAATATGTCAATAAAGTGCTTCAACATGTCACCTTTCTTGTCACTGAACATCTCTACAGCCTGTTCCATGTCCACGCAAGATTTTTCTGAGGAACCTTCAGAACAATCATCAGCCTTCCGCTTCTTTTTCAAATCTGAAGACTGCGAGGTAGTTCTCGTAGAACCCCCGAGATCAGCATTCTCTGTTTTTTGTGCATTATGATTGGCATCTTTTCCAGAATAGAAAGCCAAATTTAGAAGCTTGAGAGTCTGAATAACACACTCTTCACTGAAATGGTAAAAATTGTCCATGAGAAATGGAAGAAGATCCATGTGCTTCAAGCAGAACTTTTGCCAATTCTTTGGCCTTGCCGCAGCCACATCACAAAGAGTCGACAAACATTTTATGAGCTTAACACTTCTCTCATAAGGCACAGGATTTCGGAAACCTCCAGACTTGTTTATGATCTTATTAAGTTTCTTAACTTCATGGGAGTATTGCCACGAATCCCTCACACTATAGTAGTGAGTCTTGCTGCCACATAAATGAAGGAAGAGCCTCCTTGCATACCTCCGAACAAATGTAGTATGAGGATTGCTAATATAGCTGCAAAGCACATCTTGATATCCATCCAACTTTAGATCCTTGGTGTTGGGAACCTTGTAGCATCTATCCTTCTCAGCAGACTTCTCCTTCTCTGGTCGAACCATACTATATACAAGCCGGAAAGTATTCTCCAACAATAATTTGTAGTAGTCCATGAACAGATCAGTTGGATGAGATTTAGCGTATGAATCTGAAAAAAAGGGAGAGAAATTTCCAGCTGGCAGCTCTCTTCTTATTGTCAATAGGGATCCACAGCCTGAACCAGAAGAACCAGCTTCTCCATTTAAGGATGATGACTTGAAAACATGAACAAGTTGCTGCAGAATATCCATAAGATAATTCAAAAATGTCTGCTGCCTGAGGGCAGAACAGGCACGGACTAACTGGGAAGCAAACTCATTTTTATCCTGGTCAGCACTGGATGACGGGAGAGTTATTGTTGTTGATGCCAGAACCTGAGCAGGACCTTTCTCTGCCAAATCAGAGCTCCCACTTGACTTTGAATGAGAATTATCACTCCCAGGCTGATGCCAGTTGCGGAACATAAGTGTGAAGAACATGAAAACAAGGATCGATACTTCTCCAAAAGTGCATCGCGTTCTGGCAGGGAACGGTTTATTTACATTGACTTCATCCATAAGCCACTTCACAAACTTCTCCAAATCCAAATTTTCTGGCTTTGAACTATCCATGAAAGGACCACCAACTGCAGAAGAAAGCCTGTAGAACAACTGCATTAAAGGTATGGCTCGGGTACCAGCAGTGGTCCCCATCCAGCCTCTAAGCTCTTCAATTAGATGGTTAAGTACCAGGGAGTTAATGGCACGTTTTGATGCAGAAATCGAAACAGTTGTCTGGTCTGTAATAGTCTCAGGTAAGTCTGCAGACTCATATACATGAATTGATGATGGGGAGGTCTGAACACTCCTATCAGCATGAAGAACACCAGAATCCGCTAGCTCATCGACAGAGAAATGGATTTCACTGCCTTCGCCTCCAAATGTATCAACTTCAATTGGTATTGCTGACATGCGATGATCTTTTGAATGTGGTGCTGGTAGGCGATCTGCATCAAGTATCTCATAGCAAGTTTCACATAGGTCAAAATCTGGACATACGCTACAGTGCCACCTTTGCCGAAGTATTGGAACGGTGGAACAGCCATCACAACAGTATTGCACTGATGATGTGGCAGGATCTTCTTCAACCATGACCTGAGAGTTTGCACTGGTGGAATTCATAACAGAAGCACTTGCTTTAGCTTGGTTTTCAGGAGCATCATCATTAGCTATCATTGTCTGCTTGGGGAAAGGGACTTGGAGAAATCGGGATGAGATAGCCAAACTGAAAACCAGCAATAAAACACAGCTGAGAAAATGGTATAACAAAAACCAAAGGAAATCTAGCAAATGTTAATAGTGGTACTCTAATTAATTTATAAACAAAAGAAGACAAAACCACCTGCTAGAAGTCTGTACTGCTTCATATGGTGCAAAGAGCAGCTTCTTCAGCAGAGCAACTGCAGGTCCCACTGAAACTCTAGGATTTTCATTGGAATGAAGAGCCAGGCATTCAGCGTAGCTATAAATAAATTCCACACAGGGCACAACAAGACTATTTATCGTCTGTGTGTCTGGCCTGTCTAAATCTAAGATACCCCAGAAAACTTGCATAAGACCATCAACTAGTTCTGTACCTGCACAATATATAGTCATTATAATAGATATTTTTATGTTAGAAAATATTTGAAATTAGAAATGCTTCACATTTTCTATGCTCAAACTAGTAGATACAAATGTACGTCGGAGAGTCAAGTTGCCCAATAAAGGAGTCCACAACGCAAGTTGACAAAGTTGCACATCAAAAACAACAAAAGCAGCAGCAGAATAATTGCTGTGACATCTTTGCAGTTTCATATAATTTAAACTGTAAAAGTACTCATGTTTACACATGCTAACCAGCAGACAAGAAGGATAGCCTTCAGAATCATTTAGCCAACCTTCTTACAAGACTTAACTAAGCAAGCAGGTTATCTCCAAAACAGAAATAAAGGAGGCAAATACAAATACAGCAAAAGAAGACAAATAATTGACACATTGAGAAATACCACTACATTTTTATGTGCACATAGGGGCCACATAAATGCAGCCTATACCATTATGCTGATTGGTAAAAATTAATATAAATATCTAATCCTGAAATCAACATGCAGACAGCAGTAGTTAGATATCCCTTCTAAAAGTCAACATGCAATAGTCAAGCAATACAAATTTGGTTAAACAAACAGAAGTACAATTAATACCGTGAGTTTCAAGAAAAGAGGCCAGGTTTGATTTCCTATGCAATGCAACTTTGGAAACTGTATGGATCTGGGCTATAAATTCTTTTATCACCCAGCTAGATGCAGCGCCTCCAACTCCAATTCTTGAAGTTATTGCTGGGAGTGATTTTATTACCCCAAGGAGACGCATGGTGTCCTTAACCTGCACAAACATAATCCATAAGTAAACCAAAAATGGTGGAACAGAGGGAGAAATGGACCCGCCCATGGGCAATAAGATAATAGACAAACTGGCATTTACTTGATAGTACATGTCCTTCTTTGGGAACACAGCCTGAAGGACACGACATGCAGCAGAATGTAGCAGAGGTTCCCTGTCACTTTGAAAAATGGTTTCCAATAAAGATCGGCACTTCATATTATCAAGTTCCATGCCTACATCAACCATGTCAGTAAAGCAGCTTGGTTGGCATAGCAGGTATATGCGTGAGAGAATCCTAAGGGCATCTGCCAGAACTTGCTCCTGGATAGGAGCAGCCTTCACGTTTTGGGGTCTCTTTCCTGATCTACCACCAGTAGCATTACCACCCAGTGCTTCCATATCAAGCGCAGCGTCCATTTTTTCTTTCCATCCAAATTCATCTTTGGCTCGACCATAAATTTCAATACAATCTATCCTAGGTATAGATGAACCATCGAACGTTTGACCAACAGTAATTGTGAACTCTTCGTCCGCCAGAAGTGATTCAGCAGTAGTAAATGGTATATCATACCATGATCTCATGCCTTCATCAAGCTTAATGACTCTATGAAAAATTGTGATCTCAGAAGGAATGCTGCTAGCAGATGTGTTGCCCACATGGATCCGGCAACCAACCATGACTATATCAGGGTTAGGATTCGAAATAACCACCTACAAACAAAAAATGGAGTGCCAAATGTTATTCTACATCAATTGGTTTAGGCCAGTACATAAAACAAAATCACAGTATAAACAAACCAGAACATCCTACCTTGAAGCCAGCAGGTGTCAGACTCTCTAAATACCCATCATCTGATGTCAATCGTTGTTTAATGCTTTCAGAATCACCACTCTTGGTTGTTTCACTATTAAACTTAACATCACATGTAAGGCAAGTTGTCTTCTCAAAGAAATCAAGTGGAAATTCTGGTTTTGTGCCAGTGTAAGCTCTACTGCTGAGTATACTGCTGCCCAGTTTCTTTGTTTGCTCTGTTGTAAGGTTCGTCGAACCATCACCTCCACTAGGTGTATGAGAGTAAATATGAAGGCTTCCATCATCATACAAAAGAAGACAATGTGTTTTATCTTTGGATAAAGGCTTATAGGCAGCAACACCAACCACTGAGGAATTTGCACCAGTACTGTGCCTCATGTTTTGTGCAACCAACTCATGAGGACCCAACGACACCACAAGAGGAGCATTTGATTTAAATTTCGATAGGCAGGTAAGGATACCACTGCCAGATACTAGCTCTCTCCAGCAGTAAAGCCCGGCTGGCTTGGATTTACCATCATGATCCTCACTTATATATGATAATTCCGTTATTGATGAAGAATCAGCATTCAAGCGCCCCATGAAGGTTGTGCCATCTTGATGAGATACAAAAAGAAGCCTGTAGGTTGATGAGAAGTACAATGACAACCCTTTATGCATGGATATGACATCTTCAACCAAGACTGTTTCAGTCAATATCTTGGCACCAACATCGCCCACCAATGTAATATTCAGCCTATATAAAAGACCCCCTTCAGATAGAACAAGTAGCACCAATTTCCCCATTGAGGAGGGGACGAGGCTTGCATCAACTATCACATCATCAGCTACAGTAAAATAATGCATGGGGCTAATATTATCCTGTGAGAGATCATATATCTTCACAAACAGGTTTGTTACTACCATGAGCTGTACCTGAGAACCTTGAACCCATTCCAAACGACGAATATATGCTCCTTCCAGAGCAAGTTCTATGGCAAGGCGATCAGTTACTTCACCACGACTATTTAATGTTAGTACTTGGCAGTCCTCATATCCAGCAACAGCAAGGTAATGGTCCACCAATGGATTGTAAACTAAATGGACAATTTCAAAGCGAACAATATTCCTGGAAAGGGGCTTCACATTGGTTTTGTCTGCAGTAATAGGTACTGCAGTAGGCTGTCCAATGATTTGTCCCACGTCAAATATAGCAACTTTATCGCCTTCTCCAACAGCAAGCTTACCTCGAGTGCTGATACTGAGCAATAATTTAGCAAGAGAACCATTAGCAAGATGTGACTTTAGCTCCCTAGAATTTGGATAATCAGCTTTTATCTTCAGGTCCAGTGATCCACTTTTAAATACTTTCTTTAGTTGGAAGAAATCAAAGGAATGTGACACCAGCACATCACCTCCTAACAAAACTTTCCTGTCTTTCAAAAGATTCAATTCCCTTTGGCTGAGTATAGTAGGCAGCAATTTTTTGCAGATTTCAAGCACCCTTACCTCAATATCCTGATTTTTAAGAAATAAAGGAAGCCCATTGCTGAATTCATTTGGCACAGATAGCTTCATGGTATTATCAGCATCAGTAGAAATGTCATCTTCAAAATCAGAACCACTATCCAGAACCTGCTCCACATCCTCGTGATATGGCAATATGGGGTGGAAGCTGCTAGCAGCAGGCGGTGGTACAGTAGAGGTGCCAGTGAATTTCCGAGGTTTCAGACACTGACAGCTGCTACCTCTCACACCTCCAGCCCCACAGTCGCAGAAGAAACGGCTTGATCTGGAGTAAACAACACGATGCCCTCGATGACACACCTTGGCACAGACTGAACAGCAGCCTTTGGAAACTGTTAAGTCACATGTATAGCAGAAGTACCAATGCTGTTCCATGAAATTACTGCCACTGGATGTAAATGTGCACACTTTTGACGCTAGAGCTTTATCACTGTTTCCATCGTCTTCGTCATCTCTATCAATGCTGCCTAATTCCCCATCAGATGTACCATCATCTTCGTCTTCCTCACCAGAGCTAGCATCACAATCAACAGCAGTATTACTTACTTGATTCGTGCGAATGACAAGATTTTCTGAATTTTTCAACTCTTTTAGGATGAGAGATCCTGACCCAAAACTGCTTCCAGGAGTTTTTGATGAAAGTCTCTTAAGCTCACTTCTACTTAGTCCAGTATCACCGAACACTGCCTCCACAAAAGAAAACAGAAACTTCAAAGTTTGCAGTTTACCCTCATCCTCAACCATTGTCTCCATCAGCATCAGAGTGTTTTCAAACAAGTGCTTGAAGTGTGATTCCTCACTTGATAGTTGAACAAGAAAATGGAAATATGCTCTAGCAATCTGGAGGTCATGTGACAAAAATGCTTGATCAAGTAATGGTAGCAAAGAGTTGAAAAGGTGATGCTGAAATTCTTTGTTCAATGTTTCATATGGAGGACCAATGAGATGCTTAAAGAAATCCACTGTCAGTTCTCTAATTGCAGGATTAACTGTAACAATTGTGCTTTCAGCTTTTACAGAGGGCCCCAATATTATACATTCTAACCACGATGAAAAGCAGGGCACATCCATTCCAATAAATTTGTTTTGCAACTTCTCTTTAAGACCAGGACAAAAACCATTGCTTAATATATCAGTCAATAAGTGGATAATCTTCAAATTAACCTGCTCAGATTTGCAATCCAAAACATCAATAAAGACTGACATATCAGCACGCCCAGATGCAAAAATACGGCTTGCTCCTTCAGGAGCTCCTTCTGCATCACCAAGGAAAAATTTAAACACCTCTGATTTAGATTGAAGGTCCTCCACTACATCAACAACTGTAGAAACCAAAATCTCTTTCACCCCGCTATCCATGCTACCATTCAAGTTTATGTCAGCCAGGAAACCTTCTAGCTGCTTCAGGACAAACAATTCACTGTATCTCGCAAGATCATTCCTGTTGTTAATTAGACTCATAAATATATTATCACAGTCTCCATGAACAGGTCCAAATATATGATCTGATCTAACTTCCATCACCATACCAAGCAATTTGGAAATAGCACCCTCATCAACTTGGTCTCTGTCCCCTGGTTGTGCAACCTTTATACATCCAGTAAAGGTTTGCATGATCTCATTTATCACCAAAATGCAAGAAAGGAGAGCACTGTTGCTAGAAATGTAATCCAATGGAAATCCATGTAACAAGCACTTCTGGAAATAATATTTTCTCTGCCCTTCACCTAGCTTTGTGGTGACTCTATCTATCCTTGATGAAACCTTACATATGGATTCCAGCATTTCCAAATATGAACCAGATTTCTCAAAAAGAAGATGGTGCTTGGATTTGTCAAAGACAGAATGCTTGAGCAGCAGGGAAGGATAACAAGTATCCAAGGAAGACCTTTCAAGAAATGACAGATAAGCTTTCTTAAAAGTACGAAGATAGATCTCCAGAAGAGAAGATAGGATATCCAAACAGTGTCCACTGTTCTCAGTTATGTAGATTGACAAATTCTTCCCACAAGTAAATAGGTCCTCACCATGAACCTCATGTATTCTGTGTGAATCCACCTCAGATTCTCCACCTGTCTGCTGCATCCGAAGAACAGAATTAATGTGAGAGAGAATAAAGGAAATCCATGCTCCTTTCCTGGGGAAATCCCAATTCTCCAGTGTACTTGAACCAAGAATATCAGAGTGCAATAACTTTAGGAGTTGAAATATTAACGCAGGTAGATCAACACCAACATGAGATGAAGCACCACTGCTGATACTAAGAGCAAATGTTAGGAAGGCATTGACATCGGCAAGGTCAGGCTCCAGGTAATAATTATTCGGAACAGAATCGTTGCCTTGACAGCATATACCAGAGAGAGTACTCCAGCAAATCAAAAATATATATCTTTCCACAATGAGATCATCAGCAACTTCAGGGCTCCTACCACTCCAAGAACCAAGGATTTGTGACATAGTTGCACCCAAATAAGCCAAGTTCAAGCCCAAAGTTTCAACAGCAGCTTTATCAAAATAGAACTCGGCATGAACTGGAGTAACATCAATTAACTGAGGGAGCAAGTTACTAGCTACAGAACTCTTTTTGACTGAACCACCAAACAATTCCTCAACAATAACAGTGGCAAGGGATGGTAAGCAGTTATTCGTGGAACGTGACTGGCCTTCCTTCAACTGGATATCCCACAATCTGGATCTTAACCTTGTAAATAACCATGATGGGTGTGTGAAGGGGTACAGCAACATATGACGCAGGACAAGCAGAAGCCTTGATAGGAGCAATGCCCATCTTGTCAGCCCAGCCACAGTTACACCAGACACAGGCTGTTTCATTTTTTCTAGGGAAGAGAGTACAATTTTGACCAAATCAGCCTTTTCTGACTCTGTGGTTAAATGGAATGCTGCCAAAACAATTTCCAGATGAAAAGGACACGGGAGACTTGCACAGAAATCACTAATATTTAATGAGCTGGATGATGTATCATTTGCCTTCTCCAAAAGATAAGTAACATACTGAACAAAAATCTTTCTTCCCAGACTAAAACCTGAGTTTGATGTGTAACTCATAGCATGCACAACGAGAGCAAGTGTATAGTGGTTATAGGTATACTTCCCACTTTCAACATTAAACACTTTTTCCACAAGATATTCCCTTAAAGAAGCAGGACATTCATCACAAACAAGAAACGTTTGTAGAAGTTCAAAACAAGCTGCATTAATGTGTGGTAATTTATTTTCAGAAGAAGACATCATATTTCCAGTGCTGCTTTCATCAGGGAAGCAAGCTTGGCACTTAAGTATTGAAAGAAGTTGATCTAGATGACAGGTACTGAATTTTCTGCAAGCATCCATATATATAGCACTGGACCACTCTGGAGACAAGATGGATGTTTCCATAAAGCACATCAGATCAGCAGCTAACTGAATAAACCCCTGCTGGCTGTTTGATGGACTGCTCCCAAGAGATGTTGACTGTTCAAGACTTTCATTTAATCCTGCAGGACGTACTTCAGCAAATAGATTCCCAAAAAGTGCATCTTCCTCATGACTTGCCACAGACTCCAATTCTGACACAACAGCTTGTTTTGGGCAACTCAGATGTTGCTTCTCACTTGTGAATGATTTCAGTCCTTCTTCATGGAGGAAAAAAGTGAGATGTACTAAACCACTCAACCATTGATGTCCTGAAGGGAAAATAAGCCATAGATACTCCTCACATGTATATTTCTTAAGCAATGGTACCTCCTCCGAACGGATATGACAAGACAGGTCACTTGTATCTTTGTTGCATGAATAATCCATGACATCTTTGTCTGGTTTGTCCTTGTCAACACGACTTGTCCATCGTTTGGCGTCTTTAAAAAGTTTCAGCACAAATTGAACAACATGAGGAGAGTAAGCTAAAGGAGGCACCAAGCAAGTACCACATTTTTCATATCTCCATATATTAGGATTGAAGATTTCCAGCATGGATGAAAGAATGCATACTTTAACTGTACAACAGATATTACTGTTGCAAACACTAATGTTTTGCATTACCTGTAGAAATTCTTCCAGTATCTGCAGCAAGATAGTGCCAACACCATCTACAGAAAAGACTTTGTCATGATTAGAGAACTTGAACTTCAGTCTGAACAAGGCTGGAAGACTATCAGCACATCTTGCTACCGAGGATAACAACATGGCATCAGAGGCATCAGGGGGGAACTCCATAGTGAGACCACAGACTAACTTCAAAATTCTTTGGGTGAAAGACAACCTCAAGTCAATGTTTATATCTTCAACCATTTCCAAAGCAGGAAACTGGCAAAGCTTATGCACCAGTGTAAGAAGGCGCGGCATACAACGTAAGTGAGCAACAGCAAAATGCTGCGCTAATGGCACCATGGCATTTGGAGACACTGCACTGCATGATTGGGTATTCTCTAAAGTAACATAATCTCGCTGCAAGTATTCTGGTAATAAGGCCAAACAAAACCGCTTAAGGTCATCTTCACTTTTCGAGCAGTTGAAGCCTGGTAACGAAGAATTAAAGATAAGTGAGAACTCATCAAATGAAAAGCTGTACAAAACATTGATTCCCTTCGCATGGGAAAGACCCCAGGAGTTTACCTTTTAGATAGCAGAAATATTTCTCTTGTGGGCTCATGCGCTCAGTTTCAGCTTGCACAGGTGTCCACTGTGCAATGATGTCATTTATAATGCTGGGTTCCAATGAGGATGCCTTGTTGAGAGTACCATTAAGCAGTACGGATTCCACAAAACAGGCAACCTCATTCTACAAACATGTGACATAATTGTTAAGAAATAAATAATGCAACAGACTTCTAAGCGGCTCAACAAAGATGGAAACAAAATGGTAGCAGCCCATCAAATTATTCTTAAGATAAACATCTTGTACATTTTGAAGGTTGGAAACTCAGACAAAAATGGTGTGGTGCCCAAGGGGGCTGGCGCCCTCTCTATCTCAGCCGTTGCATGCAATTGCCCAGTCAACTTTAACGAAAAACTGGTTAATTGTGGCATAGTAAAAAAAGAATATTTACAGCAGATAGAACTGGTTGTAATTGGATTTCTGTGTAGAAGCAGATGATGTTGTGTTGCAGATTGGTGTATACCTGGTTTTTTTGTAATATAACTTTGTATTCCAGATCACATTGTGCTTTAATTAATGTATTACAAAGCTCCACGTTATGGTTTCCATATTATTGGGCCTTACAAAATCATATGTGCCTTATAGCCATCATGCTATATGTATATGGAACGCAGGTACCATGGTGTGCAACTGAAAATTATGGAACTATACCATGAGTAGTTCAACATAGAAGAATGAACCCCATATAAAAACATAAGCACATCATTTTGATTCACAGAAGTTATACGAGTACATATTTCAATTTTTTTCTTGGATGCCCAGCTGTCTGCTGTTGTTAGTGTCTGTTTGAGCAGCTTTTCAGAATTCAATCCAACGGTGTGGATAAGCAGGGCACCAGCCACCAGGGTGCCAAATGCATACTCAAACTCAGAATGATAGCCCCAACTATTTAAAACCAAGCCAATAGAACTTACCAGTAAGCCAAAGTCGTCACCCACATACGATGATTTTTCTAGATGTAATAGACAAAATTCCAAAGATCTCTCCACAATCTCCACAACTGTTGGCTCCACTTGCTCCACTGATAACAAAAGGTGAGAATAGAAAATAGAAGTGAGAACAGATCAAATCATAACCTACACTAGACCTCTAATGGTTAAAGAAGGACAGGAAACAGCAGAAAAAAGGCAATAATATTGGGGAAAAATCTATCAATTACTATCTAATAAGTGTGAATGAGTACTCCAGTAATCATAGGCAAGAAAAAGAAAATGATTTCAAAGAAAGGCAACTTTGCAACAATGGTGTACAAGTTCTACCATTTTATTTATTCAACACCAAGCATCAGAAAGGAGTTGAAGCTTCAGTGCTTTCAGTGTCATTCAGAAGGTTGCTATGCTACTAAGAGCATGCCCAATATCAAGGGAGTGAGTGACATGGAATGCAATAGAGATTGCTTCCTAGTATCTCATCGAGAATCCTATCAAGATCTCCATAATCAATACTCCAGTCTGGAGCACCATATATGATATAACAATCTATTTACAGAACTACTTTATACATTTCTCATCAATCAATGAAGTGATACAGACTGCTAGGGAGGAGAAATGATACATCACAAGATAAACCCACTGCCTAAGACGGATATTAAATACTAAGTGCAACATAGACAAAAGAAAAACAAGACCTCCAGAAGCAGCAAGATACACCATACTGAAGAGCACAACCAAGAAGGCAACAATCCACGTGCTCAAAGTAAGGTACAGGAATGCAATAAATATCAGTGTTTCTTCTAGGAAGAAGCAGAGAAGTATCCAAAACACAAAACCATAGGCCCTCACTAAAGGATAAGAGAGCAGAAACAGATGGAACCGCAAAGTATACCTGCCATTGGGGAGGATTTGGACAACCCATCCTTTAACCACACCGAAATCCATATCCCAGCTACCCATTTTACACTCTCCCCAAATTTGTCCACACCCGTTTCCCCGATACCTATGGCATATGGGTAATTGGGTAGCGCTAGTGTCCAGCAACAATGGTGGCCTGTGCCTGCTTGTCGAAGTTCTTGGCAGAATCGGGGTGTGTCAAGGCAATGGCAGCATTGGCACTTGTGGTTATGGGCAACGTTTCAAGCTTATCGATGGCATCCTTGGCATTCTTGATAAGCCAGTCAACCCCGCTGCCATGCTGTACACAGCAGGGAGCAGCACTGGAGCTCACTGAGCAGCTGCTTGCAGCATGACAAGCTGAAGAAAGTGGCCCATGGTGTTGATAACGACCACCTCCATTGTCATCATGTGCTTCATGTACTCCGCCACTCCGGGGGTGTCACGAACTCGGCCTTCACCTGGACGACGGTGCACGGCATGGTCCCAGCGTCGAGGAACCCCCGCTGGTCGTCCAGGAAGATTATCCGGGCCACCTCCAGTGCCACGCCCAGGCGCATATGGACAGCATGCTCTTCTTGAAAGGAAAGGGTCGCTGGCAGCGTTGGGGACAAAGCCCATCACCAAGGCATCGAAGTCCGACAACATGGTGTCCAGCATGCTGTCGATGCTCTCCTGGTCAAAGCCCTCACGTACCCCTTCACCAACAAGTTGATGTGCCTGGGTGCAGCCAGCGTTCCATTTTCTGAGCAATGTTTTCAGGTCGTCCGATTAATCGCGATTAATCGTCCTGGTCGGTCAGGAGTGCTCGATTAGGAGGTCCGACCCGACCAGGTCGACCAGAAACCTGGTCGTCCGATTATTCGTCCACTTATCGCGATTAATCGTCCGATTAGGACATGGACGACCAGGCTGTGTGCTCTGTTTTTGGGCTTTTTTGACTGGGCAGATATGTGGGGGGTATGGAGATGCTGTTGGTTGTCCCAGTTCTCCAGAAATAGTTAAGAAGGAGATGTTGGTTTACATCAAAAAGAGT
>Ga0182004_10000135_pt1 | contig 33330 bp, 31 predicted proteins | sample Sormic07211540_1_FD_120479 | JGI IMG/M metagenome (GOLD analysis project Ga0182004, IMG submission 120479) | Endophyte microbial communities from Sorghum bicolor roots, Mead, Nebraska, USA - 072115-40_1 MetaG | ecosystem: Host-associated > Plants > Roots > Unclassified | place: USA: Nebraska...
CAATCCACAAGTATGTGCAATAGACTCAATATCCTGTTCAACACTTAGCAAACTTATTAGACCTTTAATCATGTTGTCATTCAATTCACCAAAACCCACAAAGGGCTAGATGCACTTTCACAAAATTATGACTTATTTTTCAATATAAAGTTTTTAGATTCGTCCTGTTTTGACCCATGAGACTTAAAAACAAATTTATGGGCCGAGATGACACAACTGAACAAGTTTGAGGACTTATATGGGAAATTTTTATGTTTATAGACTAGGATGACGCTACCGAATAAGTTTAGATACCTAAACCGTCGTTGCAAGTTTAAAAACCGGTATGACACATCCAAATAAGTTTAGAGACCGCTGACTTTACTCTTTTTTTTCTTTCTCTCCAAACAATCGATTTGTGTCCCCCGAAATATTAGTAGCAGGGAGTATACTAGTACTACACTAGTAGAAGGTGCTGTTTGTTTCCGCTTCAGTCGTGGCGGTGGCAGCAAGCCGCCAATGCAAGAATAATTTCATCCGTCTTTTATTAATTATCGTTCTCATTTCTTAAAATAACTTCGGCTAAATCTAAGTAAAAAAGTTTATAATATATAATTATTATATTATATAAATTGTTGAATCTATTTTCATAATATAAACTTACTGGCATGTAAATTAACAACGACAAATATTCAAAGACAGTGTAGTGTGTATGTGGTTGCGGTCACCGCGATTCTATGGGGTTGTTGGGCCTTACCGGACGGGGTTCTCCAGGGTTCGATTGACTCCTTTTTTTTTTTCGTGTGTTGGGCCGTTGGGGAATCTGAGCCGTGGGCACTGGTTTCATTCCGCTCAGGCAGCTTCACGACCCAAGAAACTACCCACAGAAGCGCCGCCGCCTCCCTAAACCCTTGCCAGTCTCGTCTCCCTCCCCGCCCCCGGCAGCGGCGGCAAGGCCTACCGCCGCAAACCCTCTACCCCAGCCTCAGCGAACAAAAGAAGAAGTTAAGTAGGAGGCCGGAGCCCTAGGTAGCCCCATGGCTCCGGCGGACGGCGGCGGCGAGCAGGCGCACAAGGCGCACCGCCAACACAAGTCTGGCGCCAAGGCGCGGAAGAAGAAGGGCAAGGGCAAGGGCGACGGCGGCGATGACGCCGGGGGCCAGCAGAAGAACCCTAAGGTACGATGCAGATTCGAGCAAGCTCGTGATTGGTGTCCGTGGAATGACCTGCTCGGGCGACATGGGTCTTGAAGCCTTGTTTTTTCTAATCAAACTACCTTTCCATTCTTTCAGGCTTTTGCATTTCAGTCAGCAGCGAAGGCCAAGCGTCTGCAAGCTCGATCAGCTGAGATTGAACAACGGCGTCTCCATGTCCCAATTATGGACCGTTCCATTGGTGAACCTCCTCCTTTTGTTGTTGTAGTTCAAGGACCTCCACAGGTACGCTCTGCATTTTGCACAGATTGATTGTTAATGTTCTGTCTCTTATCATCGCTTCGCCTCAAATTCATTAGGTTGGGAAGTCACTATTGATAAAATGTCTGGTAAAACACTACACCAAACAAAACTTACCAGAAGTTCGTGGTCCCATCACTGTTGTATCAGGTTAAGGAACCCTTTGCATATTGTACATTGAAAATCAAAATTTAATGGAATAATGCTAGATTTTTTGTGAAGATAATAAGCTTATGGTTTGTTTGTTGGATGCAGGCAAAAGCAGGAGGGTACAGTTCGTGGAGTGTCCAAATGATATCAATGGAATGATTGATGCTGCTAAAATAGCTGATCTCGCTTTATTGCTCATTGATGGAAGCTATGGATTTGAAATGGTGTGTTGTCATATTTCTATTTTCAAATTGTTACCAGTTTACTATGTAGCTCTGTTAAGTTTTCTAGCAAACACGTGTAGAAGAGTTTAAATAACCTCTCTTTCTCTCTAAACGTACCTTAGAAGATCTTCTGATGTGACTTCTTACCTATGTTTGGCTGATATTCTACTATGATGATATATTTCGTTCTTTTTTTATGACCTAGTATTCAACAGTGTTATCCCACATGTACGATGGTGTTGACTTTAAATTATACTGATGAGTGCAACTGACATTGCTGTATTGGACTATAAATTGCCATACAATTGATTTTTTTTATTAATATGTTTTCTTGGACTAATGGTATGTAAATGAATCCTTGTTCCCAGGATACATTTGAGTTTCTTAATATCATGCAAGTCCATGGATTCCCCAAGGTGATGGGAGTGCTCACACATCTTGATAAATTTAAAGATGTGAAGAAACTCAGGAAAACTAAGCAGCGCCTTAAACATCGATTCTGGGCCGAGATAAAGGAGGGAGCAAAATTATTCTACTTGTCTGGTTTGATTCATGGAAAGTAAGTTGCCATTTCCTCTCATATTGTTAACTTTCTATTTAATTAACTGGAACATCAATCCACATGCTTGTATCAGTTTGCACCAGATTTAGCTCACAGCTAAGCATATTATATATTATAAAGATTTTTTATGGCTTTTTCTCATGGTGCAGCTTCACGATGCAATTTTGTATTTACCTGCTGAGTGTGATGAACCTTTTTGCTTAGACCTATGACCATTTGGCATATAAATTTCATGCAGATACACCAAAAGAGAAGTCCATAATCTTGCAAGATTCATCTCTGTAATCAAACCTATCCCATTGAGTTGGCGTATGGCTCATCCTTATTTGTTAGTTGATAGATTTGAGGATGTCACCCCTACAGAAAGTGTGCGCTTGAACAGAAAGTGTGACAGAACAATAACATTGTACGGTTACCTCCGTGGCTGTAATATGAAAAGAGGGACCAAGGTACACATGTGTTCCTTAAATGATCAGTGTAGCTTGATGTTGAGTTAGCGTGTTACTTTGTGCTTTGAAGTTCCAACAAACAGCTTTATAGTGTTACATTTTTCATATGATTGCACTTGTATTATATTAAGAAGCACAAAAATTTGTACAGGTGCATATCACAGGGGCAGGTGATTTCAGCTTGTCTGGGGTGACGGGTTTGGCTGATCCTTGCCCTTTGCCATCATCTGCAAAGAAGAGAGGATTGCGTGACAAGGAAAAACTGTTCTATGCGCCAATGTCTGGTCTTGGGGATTTACTTTATGACAAGGATGCAGTTTATATTAATATCAATGATCATCTTGTTCAGTTTTCAAAGAGTGATGAAAATGATGCACCCGAAAAGCAAGGTAGGCCTAGGTTATAGGTTATGCATACCTAATGCCGAGTCCCTTGTTCATTCATTGCATTATCGCTTTTGGAGTTTCTTGTAGTATGCTTATTCATCCTAATTAATGTCGTTTTTTTCCTGTGTTCATTACCTTAGCTAGTGTGCTATTCAGATGAATATCTTGGCTTTGAATTATTTATGATGCTGGATAACAAAATGCTGGTTGTTGTGTACATGATTTTTGGTACTTGATCCTCCCTATCGTATATTTGTTGTTTGTCAATCATTCCATTTGTTCCACCTATATCGATACATTTAGAATGTGAACTGTTAGAATGGGAACCTTTTTTTGGCAGATCTATGGTACAATATGAACCTTTTAAAGCATAACTGTTTGTGCACTTATTCTGGAATTGGATTAACTTCAGCTTTGCATCTGGATTCCTGCCCTTAATCGTTACTTCAGTCTGTGCTTAGCCGCTTATGCCTTTCTTAATTTTATTTATGTTGGACTGCTGGTCTTTCATTTTACAGGGAAAGGTAAAGATGTCGGCGTGGCCCTGGTAAAAACACTTCAAAACACGAGATACTCCCTTGATGAAAAGTTGGAACAAAGTTTTATAAATTTCTTTGGTGGGCGTCCTGCTGCTCAATCCAAAGACAGTGATGCTGAAGGCAATGTCATCTCTGCAAGCCAGGATGATCAGGGTGACACAAACTTGCAGCAAGTAGATGACGGTAACAATAGCAATGCAGTCACCATGGAGAGAAATGAACATTCTGAAGGCTCTAGTGATAGCGAAGAGGATAATGATGATATTCAGCTGAGGGATCGTGATGTTGAATTGAGGGAAGAAGTAGAAATTTGCAATGGAAGAGTGAGGCGAAAAGCTGTGTCTGCTAATTTTCTAGATGACGTTGATGATGAGGTCTATTGTTTTCCCTTATTTCCTTGTCATGGATATTTTTTCTTGTCTCAGACTCTATTGCATGTCAGTTTATGATCCTTGTCCTTTAGAGCATGGTTTTCACTATATTATATGCATATGTTTGTAACCCAAGCCAGGAAATGTACATAGTCCAGGTTGGGAAGTCTATTAGTTCATGCGTAAACTGATTCTTTTAGTGCTTGCATATTATTTCATGAATCCTTTGTTTACTTAACAGGGTACTGATGAAGATGGCGATGATGAGGAGGATTCTGGTGATGACCAGTTGTCTGGGGATTCTGTATCAGCAGATGATAGTGGAGAAGCTAGTGATTCAGGTACTATATTCACAGATTCACATGAGTATCTTGGTTGCTGCACCGATCTATGATACAGATTGTTGTTAATTTCTTTGCTCAAACAACTATCTTTGCATATTAAAGTGATATCATTTTTTTTCTGTTTTTGCATCTTTTTTTTTTTCTGTTTTAGAGGATGAAATTGAGAACACTTCAAAATGGAAAGAATCCCTACTTGCAAGAACACAGTCCCGACGGAGTGCTAATTTGATGCAACTTGTCTATGGACTACCTTCAACAAAGCTAGGCGGTGGTGCGCTAGAAGAAAATGATGATGGTGAAGCCAATAGCTCAGATGACGAATTTTTCATACCAAAAGGACAAAAGGTGCATATTCGTTGCACGCATGACTCATGTGCCCAATACAATTTATAGTACTCCATCCCAAATTATAAGTCATTCCAAGAATCTTGGAGAGTCAAAGTATCTCAATTATATGATAACATAATAACATTTATGATACCATCTAAGTATCATTAGGTTCTTCATTAGTTATATTTTCATAGTAATATATATTTGATGTCATAAACCTTTCTAATTTTTTTATAATGTTGGTCAAACTTGAAATGCTTTGACTCTCCAAGATTCTTGGAATGACTTATAAATTGGGATGGAGTATATTTTTGGTATGATAACCTATCATATAAGTTAACCTGTGCCACTTTCAATGAGTTGATTGGTTTGTAGAGTTCTCTAGAGTAGGGACATTTATAAACCACCTTTACCCTTTCGTTGTACTGTTCTTGTTATATGTTGGTGGGGGTGGGGGCAGCAGTGAGGGGTGAAGGATCAGCCATTTCCCCTTTTTCTATATGTTATGTGAATCTGTGATGCAGTACCTGATGTAATGCGTATTGCTGACAGTTGCAACAGTTGACTCTTGTTTGTTATAGGTTTATAGAACATAAATGTGTTGTTTTTATGGTTTGCAGCAAGCAAAGAATGAATCACCAAGCTTTGAGGATATTGATGCTGAGGATTGCTCCAAGTTTTTCAAAGCAGAGCTAAGAGATTGGTCTAATGAAGATCTCATCAAAAGCATCCGTGATCGTTTTGTGACTGGAAATTGGTCAAAAGCTGCTTTAAGAGGACAGGATGCAGATGAAAATGGAGAGGATGGTGAGGAAATATATGGTGATTTTGAAGATCTTGAAACTGGTGAGGTACATATGAGCCAGGCAGTTGAAGATGCAGAAAGGAAAGATGATCCAGAAGTTGAAGAAAGAAGACTTAAGAAGCTTGCACTAAGAGCAAAATTTGATGCACAATATCCTTAATATATGGTCCATGTTTATTACCTTTTCATTTCATTCTCCACTTACAATCATATTGAGAAGAAAAGGGCACTGTTACTCTGTTTTTTTTTTCATTTTCAGTTTTCTTGGTGTTCTTTTGTTTCGCTTATGCGAAAAAATAAAAAATCTCTACCTGGTCTATTTACTTTGACTGGATACTTTTATTCCTTTATCTCTCTTAAGTACCTTTTCTATCTTCTCCTTTGATTCTTTGACTGAGACTTACATATGATGGTTCTGAGCTATCCGATGACGAAGTTGATGATGTTAAGAAGAAATCCAGACAGGAACAGTCTAACGGAGGGGGCTATTTTGACAAAGTATTATCATAATGCCCTTTGCCTAGTTGCTTCTTTTGAGGTTCTTCACTTCGTATCTTGGTACTAATTAGCTTTTGAACATTCAGCTAAAGGAGGAAATGGAACTTCGCAAGCAAATGAATATGTCCGAGCTCAATGACCTTGACGAAGAGACTCGAGTAGACATTGAAGGATTCAGGACTGGTACTTATGTCAGGTTAGAAGTACATGGTGTGCCATTTGAGCTTGTTGAGCATTTTAATCCTTGCCACCCCATTCTTGTTGGGGGTATTGGCCTTGGTGAGGAGAACACGGGATTCATGCAGGTCTGTTTCTTTGGTCCTATTTGCTGTGCTCTGTAATTCATTTAAATAATTGACATACTAGAATTGTGATTGTGTTTCCATATCAAATTCTCTGTCGATCCATGAAAAATAAGGTGGCATGCATCTCTCTGCATTCACATTCACCTATCTGGGCTAGATCTTTTTCCTTCTGATGCTGTGGGCTGGGATAGTTGCTAGTGATCATTACTCATTAGTTTTTTTTTATTTGTCAATCAATCTATGGTGTACCTTCATAATAATATTATTTGTATCCTCCATGTTTGGTGGGTATTGCCTTTGAATCAGAACAAGGAAAAGGACATCTAGGATTTACAGATAAAGGCATAAGAGCTGTTGCAATTGCATAACAAATACAGCTGTATGTTCAGTTATAAGTGCCCCACTTGTATAACAAATAGGATTCACTTCTCAAATATAAAAAGTTCATCCCCTAAGGGAAAGCCTCCCCTGAGGCATTGCATTAAGAAGAAGATTGTCTTCATAGTTGAGAAAAGACCAAGACAGCGAGGACGCACCTGTGGCCGTGTATAATGCTACAACCATAACTCCATAAGTGGACCATCCATTTCACTGAAATCACGCTACAACCTTTAGATTGCACATCTTCTTCCCTACTTCTGTGCTACATGCAGTCATGCACATTCCTCACTTCTCAAAAATATGTGTATTGTACAACCTTCGTAATGCAAGATGTTTATTGTTGTTACAGCATTGTATTCTCTTAGTACGACTGTTCAAATGTATGTTTCTGAATTGCTGTTCATGATTCACATGTACCTTATTTATTCATCATGTAGGCTAGTTTGAAGCGCCATAGGTGGCACAGGAAAGTTCTGAAGACAAAGGATCCAATCATAGTTTCAATTGGATGGAGGCGATTCCAAACAACCCCTGTGTATGCAATAGAGGATCGGAATGGTCGACACCGCATGCTGAAGTATACGCCTGAGCATATGCATTGCTTTGCTATGTTTTGGGGACCACTTGCTCCACCAAAGAGTGGTGTATTAGCAGTCCAGAATCTTTCTAACAATCAGGTAGATTTAATGATCTGTACATTAGTCTATACATGATTTAGTGATCTTAAATTTTAGAACTTCCTCACACGAATGCCATGTATAATCTTTTCTACTTTGTTTTTTGGCACTTCTCTCTTTTGTTACTTTGAAATGAATCACTATGATTCTAGTTGACGGAACTACTGTGATAACAGCCTGTTGTAACAACTTGTTCATAGCTCAACAAAACAAAAGTCCACAGTTGTGCTGATGTTAAATGTCGACTCTGCCCCAGATGCCATTTTTATGTTTCACAACTCATTTATTTGAAAAAAAAGGTCAATGACTATAGAGAGAATGAGAGATACTGAAGCTTGTAAAGAGAGCTGAGTTTTAGTGGGTGATGTGTTTATAGTGTTTGGTTTAATGAGAACTAGGATTGAGTAAGCCACATCAATGTTGTCCTTTCAACGTGTAACTCAGGACCCCATGTCAAATTACTTTTGGTTAATTTGCTTTCTCTCTCTCTTTTGGTTATAATCATTTTATGTCCTTAGACTGATATACTTTGCAACAATGCTTACACATCTTCGCAGGTGCCATTTAGGATAACTGCAACAGGATGGGTTCAAGAATTCAACAATACTGCCAGAATTGTGAAGAAGATCAAGCTCACAGGCACACCATGCAAGATATTTAAGAAGACTGCACTAATCAAAGGGATGTTCACATCTGATTTAGAGGTTGCTAGGTTTGAAGGTGCTGCCATTCGGACTGTAAGTGGAATCCGAGGACAGGTTAAAAAGGTAATGAGTAAAATGCAAGGTTGCTAGCTTTGATAATTTATCATGGTTATAAGTGTAACTGTTTAACTGTAAGCACGCAAATAATTTCTTGTTCATTACAGGCAGCAAAGATTGAGCCAGGAGACATGTTGAAGAGAAAAGGGGAAAATACAGAAGGAATCGCAAGATGCACATTTGAGGACAGAATTCTTATGAGTGACATTGTTTTCCTGCGTGCCTGGGTTAATGTTGAAGTTCCCACGTACTGTAACCCTGTGACCACTGCTCTGCAACCTAGAGAGCAGACCTGGCAAGGCATGAGAACAACTGCTGAGTTGCGGAGGGAACACAATATCCCTACCCCACACAACAAGGACTCAGTTTACAAGGTTCTGAGCCTTTACTAGTTTTCTCATAACACTATTGCATGTTTGTTGTCTGATATGGTATTATCTCCACTTCGCAGCCTATTGAGCGGAAACCACGGAAGTTCAATCCTGTTGAGATCCCTGCAAAGCTGCAACAGTTACTTCCTTTTAAATCTAAGCCTAAGGATACACCTAAGCAGAAGAAAGTATCAGTTGAAAACAGGGTGCCAGTAATCATGCAACCTAGTGAGAAGAAGACACATGCAGCTATACAACAGCTAAGGCTGATAAAACAAGAGAAGGTAATGCCTCAAGCACACAGCTGCCAGTTCCATTGTCACCATTATTCTGCTTCTTGCTCATGATTCTCTTGTATACTTGCAGGCAAAGAAGAAGAAAAATAAGGAACAACAGAAGAAAAAAGCATATGAGGCAGAGAAAGCCAAGACCGAGCTACTTACGAAGAAACGACAGAGGGAAGAGAGGCGTGAGAGATATCGGGAAGAAGATAAGCAAAAGAAGCGTGCACGCAGATGAGTCCTATGAGGCGAACAAGGGATTTGTGCACCAGGGCGAAGAAGGGATTTGTGCACCAGGAACCCTGCAGCAACCAGGGCATGTTCTCTTCTGCAGAACATGCGCCACTATGTTTCTTAGTTGATAGCTGGTGAGTTCTGAAAGGTGCAATACCCATCTGGGCCGGAGTCACATGGCAAGATCATAATCAGGGCCTGAATTCAGCTTACCTGCACTACTCTAGGCGGAGAAGGGCAAAGTTAGGTTGGTCATGAAGTTATGTATCGTTCGCCCTAACGTGGAATATTGTCTGAATGTTAGGCAAACACATGTGGTCTTTAGCTCCCAAATAAACTGGGAATCACAATTTGGAGTGTATACTACCACAGGATCCGAAAGTTCTTGTGTAGCTGCGATACTCTGCTGTCGACGTTTCCTTACTGCTACTATTTTTTTACATGTCACATTAGCTTTGTCTATCTTTGACTAATCATTTTAGAACCTTATAGTTCCAAAACATATGACATATATATTATAGTGAACCTAAGAATATAACTCTTATTACATGAATCTATGTAGGGTTTTTTTTTAATCAGTGATCAAAGATGTAAATATTAAACTTACGACATATGCGAAAAAGAACCGAAGGGAGTAGCAGCATGTTCTTTTAGCTCTGTTGTCTGCGACTCTGCGTCCTTAGACGATGGTGCAAGTTTGCATTAAACGAGTACATGCACAAGAAATTGAACTATATCGTGTGGTAGATGTCGACGTTTCGTTACTGGTACCGACTGACGAGGACATGTCTTCGGCAATTAGTATGGAGCATGTGCTTTTAGCTCTGTTGTCTGCGTCCTAAACGATGGTGCAAGTTTGCAGCAAACGAGTACATGCATAAGAAAGTGACTATAGCGTGTAGCTGTGATACTCTGCTGTCGACGTTTCGTTACTGCTACTGGCATCGTTTGGCAATTAGTATGTAGCATGTGCTTTTAGCTATGTTGTCTGCATGTAACGATGGTGCAAGTTCGCAGCAAACGAGTACGTACATGCATAAAAAAGTGAACTGATATATCGGTGTGAGGGTGTGTTTGAATGGCTCCATCTCTTTCATTTTGACTGGGTGAATCATTTTGACTAGGGCCTTGTTTAGTTCACCCCAAAAATATTTTTTTTTTCAAGATTCTCTATCACATCAAATCTTAGGGCACATGCATGAAGCATTAGATATAGACGAAAATAAAAATTAATTGCACAGTTTGCCTGTAAATCACGAGATGAATCTTTGAGTCTAGTTAGTCCATGATTTGATAATATTTGTCAAATAAAAACGAAAATACTACAGTGCCGAAATCCAAAATCTTTTCGGAACTTAACAAGGCCTAGGTGAATATGATAAGTAAGGCTCTATTTGGTTCCTGTTGATTTCTTTTAACTCACATTCCATCGAATATTTGGACATATACATGGGATACTAAATATATATTATTTACAAAAACTAAAAACACAGCTAGAGAATAATTTGGAAGAAGAATTTTTTGAGACTAATTAGTACATGATTACACACTAATTATCAAACAAAACGAAATACTAGAGTACCTGTTGAATTTTAACACCCCAATCAAATGGTAAGTTTGTTCGGTTGTCTGTTAAGTGAATTTAGCAGTCTGCATGAGTGGATATAAAATTACGCCTTCATACTGTCCTGATGGAGATGCTATTGGGATGGCTCAAGGGTGACGATCCTGAGTCCTGAGATCAATACCTGGCGATTTTGCTGATAAGATAATATACGATTAGCTGAAGATGATTAGTAGGGCCAGCGTAACGGCGGCAAACAGCTTGGCAAGACATGGCAGTTCAAAGAGCGCAGCAGCGGAGAGCGGAGACGACATACACGGTCACAGGAGACGAGATGGGCGGTGGGCGTCACGACGCCCCGAACACCCCCGCATGTTAGTAGGGCCCAAGTGCGGAGCCCACATTCCGTGTGGCCCCTCATTCGACGGCCCTGATTGCGCCAGCGCACACGACCGGCGTCACCGGATTAGCGGAGGGCAACAACGCGGCTGCGAGGGGCCCGCCAGCCGCGCCGGGCTGGCTCATAGCTTGCATTTGGCAGCTGCTGGCCGTGCCGGTCTTGTTTACTTACAAAATATTTTACAAAATATTAATAATATCAATTTTATTTGTATTTAATAAATATTGTCTAATTATAAACTAACTAGATTCAAAAAATTCGTCTCGTCAATTCCGACCAAATTATGTAATTAGTTTTTATTTTCGTCTATATTTAATACTTCATGCATACGTCTAAAGATTTGATGTGACGGAGAATCTAAAAAATTTTGTAAATTTTTTTTGAACTAAGGCCTTGTTTAGTTCCAAAAAATTTTGCAAAATAGGAATAGTAGCACTTTCGTTTGTATTTGATAAATATTGTCCAATCATGAACTAACTAAGCTCAAAAGATTCGTCTCGTCAATTTCGACGAAACTGTGCAATTAGTTTTTATTTTCATCTATATTTAGTACTCCATGCATACGTCTAAAGATTTGATGACGGAAAATCTGAAAAATTTTGTGAAATTTTCTGGGAACTAAACGAGGCCTAAACAAAACCCTGGCCACTCAAGCTGGCTCCCGCCCGCGGCGCGGCCCCGCTCGCCGTCCGGCGGCCCTCGATACCGGGCCCACGTGTCAATGGGACGCAGTCGAGAAATCTGGCTGTGTTGCTGTGACTGAGCACTAGCAAACCGTCCAGCGTTAGTACGACCTCAATTAAAATGTCAACTTCACTGACATGCGGGACCCACTCGATAGCACACGCACATGGCCGCGATTCCCACCACCGCGTCGCCGCTGCTGCCAAGGCGAAAAAGAAAAGGATAAACAATCCAAACGGAAGCCAGGGACGCGCAATCGCAACCGAGCACGACAGTGCGAGCTGTCCACCACCACCACCCGGCGCCACCGTCACCGCCCCCGCAGCGCGCCGCACCACACGGAACTTGCAACCCTCCGACCCACGTCACTGCACGTAGGGTCCACCCTCGTTGTCCCCACCCGCCAGCGAGCCACCACCGAAACGCCACCATCGCGCCGACGCGACGGCTGTAAACGACAGACGGGGGGAGTGAAACCAGCGAGCAAAGAGCGCAGCGGAGCAGGGTAGGTCGCCGTTGCCGTTGCCGTTGCTGGCCTCGCTCGCCCCCTCCCACTTAATGCCGCACCGCCCGTAATCCGGAGTCTTCTCCTCCCTCCCGACCTCCCCTAACGCCAGCACCCCCTCCCTCTCCCCCTCCCTTCCCCACCCGCGGCCTGCTGCTGCGGCTGCCACCTTCTCCACCCCCACAAATCTCGCCTCCGCCGCCGACTCCGGCCGCGAAATCCACCCCAGATCGGCGCGGGGGCGCCGCTTGATGTCCGATCTGTGAGTGGGGCTCGCCACCATGAGGGTCTTGCTGCTGCTGGCGCTGCTGCTGGCCGCTTGCGCCGCGGCGGCGGCGCAGGCGGCGGGAGGGGCCAACTCCAACTCCACCTCCACGCCGTTCGTGCCGCGGGACGACATCCTGCTGGACTGCGGCGCCAAGGGGCAGGGCAACGACACGGACGGCCGGGTGTGGACCGGGGACGCGGGCTCCAAGTACGCCCCGCCGGACAACCTCGCCTCGGTGGCCTCCGCCTCCGGCCAGGATCCCTCGGTCCCGCAGGTGCCGTACCTCACCGCGCGGGTCTCGGCCTCGCCCTTCACCTACTCCTTCCCGCTCGGCCCGGGCCGCAAGTTCCTCAGGCTCCACTTCTACCCGGCCAACTACTCCAACCGCGACGCCGCCGACGGTCTCTTCTCCGTCTCCGTCGCCATCCCGGGCGGAAAGCTCACGCTGCTTTCCAACTTCAGCGCCTACCAGACGGCTGCCGCGATCACCTACTCGTACCTCGTCCGGGAGTTCTCCGTCAACGTCTCGTCCCAGACGCTCGACCTCACCTTCACCCCGGAGAAGGGCCACCCCAACGCCTACGCGTTCGTCAACGGCATCGAGGTCGTATCCTCCCCCGACCTCTTCGACCTCTCCATTCCCAACATGGTTGCTGGCGACGGCAGCCTCCAGCAGTTCGAAATCGATCCTGGCACGGCGATGCAGACCATGTACCGGCTCAACGTCGGAGGCCAGGCGATTTCGCCCTCCAAGGACACGGGCGGTTACCGGTCCTGGGACGACGACTCGACCTACATCTTTGGCGCCAGCTTCGGGGTCAGCTACCCGAAGGATAACAATGTCACCATCACATATCCAAGCAATGTGCCGGAGTATGTGGCGCCAGAGGATGTCTACGGCACAGCGCGTTCCATGGGACCAACTAAGGAAGTGAACATGAACTTCAATCTCACATGGATGTTGCAGGTGGATGCTGGATTCCTGTACCTTATCAGGCTGCATTTCTGTGAGATCCAGTACCCGATCACGATGATCAATCAGCGGGTCTTCAACATTTACATTAACAACCAGACTGCAGTCAAGGGTGCTGATGTGATTGCATGGGCGGCCGTTAGTGGTGCTACCACCCGTATTGGCTCTCCGGTGTATCAGGACTATGTGGTGAGCACACCGGGTGTAGGGGCCATGGATTTATGGATAGCTCTCCATCCGGATCCTGACTCAAAACCACAAATATATGATGCTATCCTCAATGGGATGGAGGTGTTCAAGTTACAGCTTATCAATGGTAGCCTTGCAGGGCTCAATCCTATCCCAAGTGTTGCCCCGGCCAATGATGGGACAACTAAGAAGAAGTCAACTGTTGGGCCTATCGTCGGTGGAGTGGTTGGAGGTTTGGTGGTTCTTGCACTTGGGTATTGCTGCTTGTCTATGATCTGCAAGCGTAGGAGGAATGCTGGGAAGGATGCAGGCATGAGTGATGGACATTCTGGTTGGCTACCCCTGTCTCTTTATGGCAATTCACACACTTCCAGTTCGGCCAAGTCACACACTACTGGTAGCTATGCTTCATCTTTGCCATCCAACCTGTGCCGTCATTTCTCTTTCGCTGAGATCAAGGCCGCAACAAAAAACTTTGATGAGTCCCTTATTCTTGGTGTGGGTGGATTTGGTAAAGTTTACCGTGGTGAGATTGATGGGGGAACAACTAAGGTGGCTATCAAGCGTGGCAATCCCTTGTCTGAGCAGGGTGTGCATGAGTTCCAGACTGAGATTGAAATGCTGTCCAAGCTCCGCCACCGTCATCTGGTGTCACTGATTGGGTACTGCGAGGAGAAGAATGAAATGATCCTGGTCTATGATTACATGGCTCATGGTACTCTCCGCGAACACCTGTACAAGACCCAGAATTCACCTCTTACCTGGAGGCAGCGTTTGGATATCTGCATTGGTGCAGCTCGTGGGCTTCACTACCTTCACACTGGTGCAAAGCACACCATCATCCACCGTGATGTGAAGACAACAAACATCCTCCTGGACGAGAAATGGGTTGCCAAGGTTTCAGATTTTGGTCTGTCCAAGACTGGCCCATCTATGGACCATACTCATGTGAGCACAGTTGTCAAAGGCAGTTTTGGTTACCTTGATCCTGAATACTTCCGCAGGCAGCAGCTCACAGAGAAATCTGATGTCTACTCTTTTGGTGTTGTGCTGTTTGAGGTCCTCTGTGCACGGCCTGCCCTGAACCCTACTCTTCCAAAAGAAGAAGTTAGCTTGGCGGAGTGGGCGTTGCACTGCCAGAAGAAGGGCATTCTTGATCAGATTGTTGACCCCTACCTGAAGGGAAAGATAGCTCCACAATGCTTCAAGAAGTTTGCTGAGACAGCTGAGAAGTGTGTTTCTGATCAGGGTATTGACCGCCCTTCGATGGGTGATGTGCTCTGGAACTTGGAGTTTGCCCTTCAGATGCAGGAAAGCGCAGAAGAGAGCGGAAGCCTTGGTTGTGGGATGTCGGACGAGGGCACTCCCCTTGTGATGGTCGGAAAGAAGGATCCAAATGACCCATCGATCGAGTCAAGCACCACCACCACAACCACCACTTCTATAAGCATGGGCGATCAAAGCGTCGCGAGTATGGACTCAGATGGGCTGACGCCTAGTGCTGTCTTCTCACAGATCATGAACCCCAAGGGGCGGTGAGGTAAAGCTCATCCCATTCGTTACCTTGCAGGCATAATTTATTCATTCAGCATGTTTTTCATGAGTTCGTGCTGTTGATGTTCTCTCAAGTTATGAACCAGAAGTAAGAGAATTGTTTCATACTACTAGATATTCTGCCTTGCCTTGTACTTCTTCTCCAGTATTGTAATGACTATACATCTGTCCGCTTGTATTGTACTGCTGCTATTGACCCAACTAGTATTTTACTGTATGAGAAAGTGATGTGCACGAACTATTCTTATGGGTGGTTGTGTGACGTGCTGTTAGGAATGAGTCTCAACTCTGAATACGACATCTACACTTGATAATCATTTTTCAATCTGAATGGATTACAAGTTGATAGATCGTTGTCTGGTTATTGGCAGAACTGAGATTGTGTTGGTCTTTGTCCTTCAGACAAATGCCAATTGTCAAACAATCCATGGACCGTTTTCGACAACTGATCGAGCTGGCAGCTGAGATATTCTTCCTTCAGATAAAGTGCAAGCTGTGGACATTTCACATTTTCACGAGAGCTTTTAAGGTGTTATGGACGCTAATATACTAGTAACTTTTTGTGTAGCGGATGTTGATGGATTGTGTGATGGTGACTAGCAGAATATGGCGGGTTATGCTTCGTACCTCTTGTTTCTCATACTGTTGTTGGGAAAGATCATGTAAACCAATGCTGATGATGCACTAGATTGTGTCCGTTTAGTTCCATTGTCTCGGCATTCACTGGCAGTTGCCACTTCGCTTTCTACTTAAGCTCGCTCCTTCGACGACCCCTTGGAGCTGGGAGAAGTTGTTAGGGTTGTTTCGATGCAGTCGATAAAACGCTGCCGAGGTGACGGGAGAACCCCACAGGCCACAGGCCACGGTTTGGTCTCGGGCGGTCGCGCCTGTGCGGTTCGAACAGAGGCGACGAACCAGTTCGATATGGTGGTTGTTGATTCCCGCGACCCATGTTCACATCTGATATGATCATATGATGCTCAATGATAGGCACAGATTATGCTCTCCACCCATTTGTGAGTTGTTTCTTCTCCCACCGTCAAGTCCATCTGTCCACACCCAAGCCAGCGGCCAAGCCTGGCTTTTCCAAATTCCAGCAAGAGGCACTGCCAACTCCCATTATCCTTCCGTCAAGACTGCATCAATATCCTGATATCCAGCTTGGTCATACCAAACGAGGCGTGTCAGCGTCACTCTGCACCAGTTATGCGCCGAACGTTCTTGAAAGCTAAAGCTCATGGTGATTGATGAGCAAGTCCTACTGTATCTTTAAAAAGAAAAAGGAAAAAAAATATTGGTGGGCAAGTCGTGCCTGCAATCCAGCTTGCAGAACCTGACCGTTCTCTCGCGATGATAAACTCTGCTGAGAACAGAAAATTGAAAGGGAGATGACACCGGTAGAAGGATTCCTGGGCTCCAACTTGCAACCCTGATCGTGCGAGGGGGTTGCTGCACCAGCCACTTGCTGGCACTGGCAGCTGTCAACAATTGGCGTTTGGAATCACACGCGTTTACACCTGCGGGCATGTTCAAAGTGGTGAGCCGGTGCACGGCCAGGCAGTAGCACACTAGACTTGCCCTGTGGAACATACAGCTGTTTTGTTCACGCAGTACTAGACGTTACACGTCCACGTCCAACCTTTTTTCTGAACGGAACTACGGCAGACAATTGAGTCAACTGATCTTTTATAAACATACTATGGCCTTGTTTAGTTCGCAAAAAATTTCAAGATTCCCCGTCACATCGAATCTTTAGTCGTATACATGGAGCATTAAATTTAGACGAAAATAAAAACTAATTGCACAGTTTACCTTAATTTGTGAGATGAATCTTTTGAGCCTAGTTACTCCGTGGTTGGACAATCTTTGTCAAATAAAAACGAAATGCTACAATACCTAAAAACAAAAAAAATGCGAACTAAACAAGGCCTATGTTAAGGTTCAAAACTATTCTAAAAAAAACAAGATTTGTAAGTGAGAGTTACAGGAGGGGGAAAACGCTAGTTCACGTTACGTTCTCTAGTACAAAGTAAGAGAACAGAGCCAATTCTCGAACCAATGCTGATGCGAGTATGCGACTGGGCGCGAGCAAACAACAAAACACACGGGCGGTGTGCTCTACTTGCAGGAAAAAAGACGTGCTAAATGCATTAGGCATTAGCTCACGTTTTAAGCCCTACACAGAACAAACTGGGCTGCCATGTCAGGCTTAAAAGGCTAAGCCTGTTTGGAATGGAGGGAATGAAAACAAGTTTTTTTTTAGAAAAACAACTAATATCCAAAAAACATATTTTAGACTACAATTTTAGAGGTCGACTTTTTAAAAAAATCACACCAAGGCGCGCGGTACGCTCAGGTGCCAACGTGACTCTTGTGATCAAGTCAGCCATGTGGAGATGACCATGGAGGATCAGTCATGGTGTGACACAGTGGCACCAAACGTCATGGCATGACTCGGCTATATATTTGCCGCGGTGCCACACCTGGCCTTCATCGTCTCTTGGAAAACTCGAGCTCTGATCCGATCATGGCAGTACCTTGCCGGTTCCTCCCTTAGATCTTCTCATTTTTTTCACAGATTCAAGTAGCCAAGGAGTAGAAAACACTACTAGAAGGCATCTTCTCCATATTCTTGGACACATTTGATTCGTTATGAATGTGCTAGGTTTTAGGGTGGTTAGGCTTAATGGCTGTAAGTGTTAGTCATATAAATGGTATTAGACCGGGATAGATTGGATGTAGTATTTCGTTTAGTTGGTGTATGATTTCATTTTGTTACATACAAATCTAGTTGCATACAGTGGCGGAGCTAGCTTTTACTCAAGACTAGGGCCTCTAAGAAGCTAAAAATATTGTACAATACATACGATGAGATGAAAAAACATACATACTGTTTACTAATTTAGTGCATTCGTATCTTGATATCACTTGAGTTGAAGGTGTGACTTGAGTTGTCTCTTAATCTGGAGGAACACACTAATCAGCAAGGGGGAAATATGATTGCAACGTCATTAGCCTCTTCATTATGGAGATTCTGTAAATTAGTAAATCCGAATCAATCAATCCCAACACACATTGAAACAACGAAACTGAAAGTAAATTAATCATCAGTACATACAGAAACTAATTAGGCATACCAGGGGCAGGGGGCAGCTGGGCTCAAGGGCTGGGGTGGCCGATGGTCAGCGCAGCGCCCTGCTGTGGTGTTGCCTGCGTCTGCGTGCCACGCCGGCCTGGCGGCATAGGCCTGACACTGACTGGAGGGATGCCGGGAGGTGGGAGCTAGGGATGGTTGGCGGCCGACAACGAGCTCCTCGTCCTCGCGATTGTACCTTGCCTCCTCGCCTTCTCCAGTGTGGTCGCACGCTGCGATGGTGCGAGCAACGGAGGGAGACAAAACAACGACCATCCAGGAGAGGTAGCTTTGCTCTCGGACCTTTGATATTGGGCTGAAAAAATACATGGCCTATGTAGTGTTAGTGGGCTGACGACTAGGGCTTGTGCCCTAAAGGCTTGGGCTGTAAATCCGCCACTGGTTGCATACAACATATATGTTAGCAGTTTTGGATTTTTGGAGATGAACTATGCATATGTTGGAATGATTTTTTTTATTTGATTCAACCAATCAAGTTAAAATTCAACAATAGTTGTGTTAGGATTAATCACTTTTTTACCGACAAAGAATGGATATTTCAAAATTTACTTTGAACTATAAAGTTAGTATTTTTTATGTTGGATATCTATGTGCATTCAATTCGTGGTGCTAAAGTTTGCGGCTGATTTTGCTACATATACTAGTTTGTAAATACACAACTTTGCACAAATGACTCAGAGGTCATGGACATAGGCTGTTGTGTTCTTCTATGTCGTAGATGGGTAATTTAATGTGTAGTTTGGGTATTTAGTGGTGACACTGTAAATAAAATTAAAGAGTTCGTTAAGATGAAAAAAACAATTTATAAGATTTGAGTGTAAACACATTTAGCTCTTTAGTGGTTTTTGATCGATTGATCAAAGGTCTAATATGTCGATAAGTGTTGAACATGAATTTAATTATAGATTACACTAGTTGAGTGCCCGTGCGTTGCTACGGGTGTGCAAAACATCTCGTGTAGAAATCTTATATCATCACAAATAAATACCATGATGATTTGAGTTTAAACCTATTTTGTACAGTTATATAAAAAGTTACTTTAACTATGATGTTTGCAACATTCTGTTTGTAATCAATTCTCAGTATTACATGAGTCTTCAATATGGTAACCTCACGTGGTGGCAGAGTGGGGCTCGACGACGTTCACCCTCCCTTCCCACCAGATCTCCATGAGCACCATTTCGTCAACATCAACCACGGACTGGAAGCATAAGGTGGGGAGGTCGATGAAATCCACAGGCTAACTTCCTCCAACAGGCACATTGAGAAGTTAATTTAGTTCAATCTTGTCTTTGCTCAAACGATAAAACAAAGTGAGGAGTCCACTAAGAAAATCCACTGATGTGGTTTAGCCCAAGTTTGTCCTTTTTTCAAATGATACAATAAAAACCTACAATATATAATATCCAAATAAACAATAACACTGATGAGATTCAATCAATAGCCCGTTGCTATTTAATCTCAGTTATTTACTAATAATTATTAGAATGCCATAAATGAAACAATCGCAATTAAAAGGTCAAACAATGAACCAAAACATATATGGGCAAAAGTCCTGAATGGCAACACAATTTAAAAAGCGCAAATGACAAGAAACAACAATTCATTGCTCTCTTCATGCAAAGACACATCTGCATTCATCCTATCATACACGCTAGAGTCGTCCTCGGTACCATTTTGCACAAAGTTGTTTACCTTTGGAGATGGTTGGCAAGTAGGGCAAGGCTGAGCTTGACCATTATGTGCATGCGTTTTCAGCATACGCCTATGCAACAACTTAGCGCCATACCCTTTGATTCATTTACATTTCTCATTTGTCTAGTTCCTCCTAAGGTACAAGCACACAAGAACACCTGTATGCAAACATGATAATTTTTTTCAAGCCTAGCAAAGAACATTATGTGGTTATTATAGAAAGGTAGTTCACATCCTCACCTAAGAAAGATAACTCACCTGAAATGCTCATTATCCATTGATCGCATGATCACATTGATAGCAAAAGTACTAAGAGTTACCACAATGTAACTTATTGCATCCTTCTGTCTTAGATATGACATCCTGCATTCTGGGCACCATTTGGAGTACTTCATAACTTTCATATGATGTCCTTGCACATTCCCACATTCTTGGCACTTCTGTATAAAATTGAATTTAAGAATCAAGATTATTGAATTCAAAATATGGCTGAGATTTGGAGACATTCTGGTCTCGACAACCGCTCATGCAAAGGGTCTGTTCTAGTATCAAAAACATCCTGAGAAAATTATCAACAACCATCAGGAAGGTTTATTAGATTGTCCCCATAAGAAACAAAACAGTGAACACAACAATGGCAATGCAAATGTACGGAAGAAAAATACAGAGCATTTTTATTATTTATTTATTTTCATCTAAAACTCTAAACAATACCTGATCTAATTCACGATGACCTCACTTGCTCCTCCTAGTCCCATCATCGAATTGCCATGTTCTGTAGAAGAAACACAAGTAGCTACCCCTGCCTCTACTCTCCTTCTTGGCAATGGATAAGAGGTCGAATCTGGACCAAAACCTGCAGTCGAACAGGTAGGGAAGGGAAGTGTTGGCATTGGCATTATGATTACTACCTTTGTCACCAGCTCTGCGAGCCAACATGTCCATGAAGCTCAGCAGCAGCAACAACAAATTCCCATCAAAACCACAATCAAACAACCAAGAAAACAACGAAGCGGGAGAATAAGGCGGCCAAATTGGATAGTACCTCGAGTAGTAGCTTCTGGACCGGTCACCCGTGATAGAACCCAGATGCTACCAACAAATGGCAGAGGTCCCTAGTCTCGCAGCAGCGGCTTGCTGCCCCCTCAGCAGCCCACGCGTCAAGGTTGTGGTGGCGCTCACCCCCTCGGCAGTCGGCTTGTTGAGGCCACAGCGGCGCCACATGCCCCCATGTCGAGGTCCTGTCCATCGAAGCAGGCGGCAAGGACAGCGAGGTCAAGGAGGAGCCGGCAAGGGCAAGGGCGAGGGTAAGGGCGCAGGGACGCTGCTCTGCCTCCACCGTTGGACAGTCACGCCGCCTCTGCTCGACGCCGCATTGAAGGTTGCGAGGCGCCGCCTCTACTGCGGTTGGCGTCATGCGCGGGCGGCGGTTTCCACAGACCGCGGTAGAATCGTGTGGGGTGAGGTAGGGCGATGGCGAATCATGTGGGGGAGCTGCCGATCTAGGCACCGTGCGCACGTGGACGGTTCGCAGTAGAGAGCACGAGCGGGGCGAACGCGCGGCGTGGCGCAGTAGAAGCCGGGTGAGGCAGGACTAGTGCAGATGACCATGGGAGCCCGACGTTTTCTTTCCAAGCTACGTAATTACGGAGGCAGGCCGATTAGTTAGAGAAGACGATAACATTTGGCTCTTTTTAGTTGTAGAGAAGATATACTTGGGGATATGAAAGTTTTTTTTACCACAATTCATCTAGAATCCGCTGCAAACAGGCACTCTTTTATTCTGGATTAGGGTAGGATTTTGAGAATCCCGTGCTACAAAGTAAAAAAAAAAAAAAAACTGTGCACAAAAACGACCAGGGAACGACGAAAAGAGGAGCATCGCAGCCGTTGGATCGCAACGAAAATTGGCAGCGGCTCACCCAGCTCTGGACCTTCCCACCTTCTCATAACCCTTGGCCCACTTCCCCAACGCCGCCGTCTCCACTTTCCACTCGCCACGCTGATTTCCCTCGCCCCTCAGACGCCGAACCCTGATTCTGATTCTCGCCTGCGGTGAGTACAGGGAAGGAAGTAGCCATGGCGGACGACGAGCAGGCGGAGAGGAAGGAGGAGGTCCCCGAGGTGATGTGCTCTCGTCCCCTTCTCACTGCGCATCCATTTAGGTCCGATTTGGTTGGGTTCCAGCGGCGATAAGCTGGCCAACTGTCGTGCTTCTGTCCGCGGGAGTAGGCCGGCGGGCTTTGGGCTAAAGCCTCACCTCCCTGCCTCCTCCCCAGCGCTCCCCAAAAGAACGTTAGGCTGTGGAATCTGCATGAGCGGATTTAGTTAGTGTGAGGAGGTATAGGATCGATTTGAAGTTGGGTGAGTAGCTAGGGGCTAGACCTTTAGATGTGATGGACTACGCTGCTCGGTGTTTTAGAACTGTTGGATTTTTACTCTCTGGGTAATAGAGCTGCTCTGCATCGATATATATGTTTGAAAAAAATGATTATGTGTTGTGCAAATGGATGGATGCAACACCATTTTTAGTTGGACCTGAAGTATAGTTCATTTGGATAGAGTTTGTACTTCTGCCTTGTATCAAGGATTGTTCTTGTTTTCCTTAAAAGATGGATGCTATTTATTATAGCCTGATGTCTGTTAAACTATTTGTGATACTCACATAGTGGCATTTTGTACGTCTGACTGTCCAGGCTCCTTTTTCTTCCTTGTGCGTTCATGTTGATAGTGTTTATAATTATCTTGCAGCTTGCTCCTTTTGATCCAACCAAGAAAAAGAAGAAGAAGAAGGTGGTGATACAAGAGCCATCAGATGAGGTGGATAACTTGGCAGAGAAGACTGAGAGTTTGACTGGTGTGTTTAGTATCTACAAAAAGTATGAGTAGTTCACTGAAGATATTTTTAATGACATGCATTTATTTATGCAGTAGCTGAGTCTAGTGAGCCAAGCTTTGCGGGCATGAAAAAGAAGAAGAAGAAACATGTGAGTTTATTCTTCTGTCATCATTTGGTTTCAAATGGTTTGACCAGTGATTACTTTTTATTATGGTTCAGTTTTTCAATTGTGTAAATTTCAGGTGGAACTTGATCCTTCTCTTACTGAGACTGGAGATGGTGATGAAGCTGGAGGTAAATATGTTGCGCATTCAATTATTTTTTACCGTACATTTCTTACTGTAGTTTAATATCTATGCTCCAGACGATCAAGTTAGAGAGGATGAAGAAGGAGAAGGGATTGTCCTCAGTGGTGCTGCTGCCACCAGATACCCTTGGGAAGGAACTGACAGAGATTATAAGTATGAAGAGGTACTTGATATACCCTGTTCAAAATTGTTCATCAACCTGTAGTTGATAGATCATGGATAATACAGCAAAATTAACATAAAAAATAATTACTTTATGTTGCTATGTGTTACGGTAGAGGTAGTGCCTTTCTCCTGTATTAGAACTTAAAATTTGTTTGTCTGTATGATTCATTCTATTGCGCTACAGTGTCAATTTGCTGCACTTAAACTCGTTTTTTCATGTGTTTGTTTATTTAGGCCTTGTTTAGTTGGCAAAAATTTTGGATTTTGGATACCGTAGCACTTTCGTTTGTTTGTGGCAAATATTGTCCAATCATAGACTAATTAGGGTCAAAAGATTCATCTTGCGATTTACAGACAAACTGTGTAATTAGTTTTTGTTTTCGTCTAAATTTAATACTTCATAAATGTGCCACAAGATTCGATGTGACAGAGAATCTTAAATTTTTTTGCGAACTAAACAAGGCTTTAGTTTTTGCTTCTCTTCATTTACCTTCCTCCCTCCTTGAAACTATGGGCTTGTTTGGTTAGTGCCCTCCCCTAAAATGCCTGTGACCTGCCTGGACTTCGTTTGGTTTAGTCCCTGGAATTCCAGCTTGGTGAGAGTTACCTGTGTTTGTTGCCACGCTCCAGGCGTAGGTGTGTTTGGTTGGTGGCCTTACAGGCAGGTTTCTCGCCATGCATCGATCCTGCTGCCAGGCAACCAAAATTGATGGCCTGGCTCTGTTGCCTGGCAGGCAACCTTGCCTTGCGGTAGAACCAAACACACCTGGCTGTAATGTACGCTCAAGAGCGCGTGAGGCAGGTTTCTCGCCATGCATCGATCCTGCTGCCAGGCAACCAAAATTGATGGCCTGGCTCTGTTGCCTGGCAGGCAACCTTGCCCCGCGGTAGAACCAAACACACCTGGCTGTAATGTACGCTCAAGAGCGCGTTTACCTGATTGGAAATACAGGCAACTCCTAAACCAAACACTGCCTGCCCCTTCTGACTATACAAGTATACAGGCATGTTATCAGGGCTTCAACCAAACACTACCATGAATTGGAGATATGCCTGGCCAGGCAATTCTACAACTTATAACAGGCAGTTCACATGCGGGTATAGAGCTCAGGCAACTCATCCAGGGCTTGAACCAAAAAAAGGCCTATTATACGAAGAACATCTTGCCAATATATATGCTTTTACCAGTGATCCAATTATGTTTTCTTTCTTGGAGAAATCTTATCTTCAATCTATTTGGTCACAGCTGCTTGGCAGAGTATTCAATATTCTGCGTGAGAACAACCCAGATCTTGCTGGTGATAGAAGAAGAACTGTTATGAGGCCCCCTCAAGTCCTCAGGGAAGGAACAAAGAAGACAGTTTTTGTGAACTTTATGGACTTGTGCAAAACGTATGATCCTATTTCATTTGATGATCACCATGTGTGTTGATTTCAAAAGAATAAACAGCCAAGCTAAAAGCAAATTATTATTCTCTTTCCAGAATGCATAGGCAACCAGAACATGTGATGATGTTCTTGCTTGCTGAGATGGGAACAAGTGGATCCCTGGATGGGCAACAGAGGTTGGTTATCAAAGGAAGATTTGCGCCAAAAAATTTCGAAGCAATACTTAGGAGATATATCAGTAAGTTAGATAGCTCTCTGACTCCTACTCGTTCTTTATTCTAATTATTTGTATAGCAATGTCATATCTCAATATTCTGGCTCGAAGCTGTGATGTAGAAGAATTAACTTCTAGTGCCAATATACTGTCATTGTCATTCATTTCCTATATTGCTTAGTCATTATAGAAAACACAGAATGTATTTCAAAAAGGCATTGAGTGCCAAAGAGGTCTTAGGTAGGTAGAATTATCTTATATATATTCTCTAGACATATCAACTTGTCATGATTTGCTGAGTCATAACTTGGCTTGTGGTATGTGTATCCAGTACCTCAATCACGGACATTTTGATCTTTTCATAACCCGGACACAAGGATTGATGGATAGCTTGAGATGATCTCAGCAGCCTTATTCTTCGTACTCCATATAATATTTTTTATAAGAATAAGGGCTAGGGAAACTTGCCAAAGCACAATGATTAACAGATGGCTTGAAGTGACCTCAGCATCCCTGTTCTTCAATTCCATATATAAGTTTTTTCAAGAGCAGGGGTTAGGGATACTTAAAGCCTGCACACAATGATTAATGGATGCTTGTAAAAAAAAATGATTAATGGATGTATTGAAATGATGTTGGCAACCTTGTATCTTTCTTCAACTCCAGCACAGGTGTCTGGGTCTCTGGGAAACTTAAAATGAATGGTAGGTTAGAACTTGTATTAGGTAGTAGTTACTGTCCTTTAATTTTTCTATGTGGAGAATAAACACGAATTGTTTACTATTTTTTAATATATTTTTATTTCAAAGCTTGCTAAAAGAATTCTTCCTTTTTTGTGTGTAATTTCACTGTTTAGATGAATATGTCATATGCAATGGTTGCAAGAGTCCGGATACCATTCTTTCTAAAGAGAACAGGCTGTTCTTCCTCCGATGCGAGCAGGTAAATTGTAGTGTTGGCATTCCCAATTCTCTCTAGTTTCATCATGTCAGTATTCGTTGCATAATATCATGATCCTATTATCTGGAGGGCTTCTAGATTAAACATTATCTATGTGCGTGCTTACCTGCTTGGCATGGCTTAGTGTCCTGGGCAAAAGCTTGCTTCAATTAGAAGTTGAGAACTGGAACAGTACCCTGGATATAGTCTACCCTAAGGCATAATATTGGTGATGGTGCATGCGAGTCACTATTTCTGACTTTTGCCTGCGATTTGGTTTTTTTGTTTCGGCCAGCGGAATTAGAGATTATGTACATCTACAGAAGGGGTGTATTTACTGCAAACCATGAGCTAACTTTGCATGTGCATTGCTGCCACCTACATTATATTTATTGCATTGCTATAGATCTTGCCTATGATGACTTGCATGTTGCCTACATTGTCTGATTTATCTCTGTGATAATAGTCGCAAGATCTGAGGCTTCTAACTGCATCACCTTACATATGTATATATACTAATCAATAATAATAATTACATTTGTCTTCCTTTTTTCTGTCACGGGCAGACCAAAATTCATTACCCAAGAGCAACGAAATTACAATAGTTTAACAATCCATAGTGGGTGTTTAACCAGAGTTAACCAAACTGCCAGTTGTACTGAACTCCCAGGGTTCATACAAAAGGCAACCAAAACCCAATAGCATTAGTCTTTGTTTATAAACTTTTTGCGTGTGATGACTTGCAAGATGAATGCCTACATTGTCTGACATATCAGTATGATAAATAATTGCAAGAGCTGAGGCTTCAAACATGGTCGTAATTTATCTTCATGTGTGCATTTTCATTTTCAAGTGAGCACATAGTTGGAGAGCTTGGTAGCTGCTGCTACATTTGTTCAATTCTACTGGAGTTGCCAATGATGAGTTGCGAAATTGCCTACATTGTTTGACAAACATCCCTGTGATAATAATTGCAACTGCTGAGGCATACAGCAATGCCAGTAGTTTTTTTTGGTATCATATTTGTTGCTTCGGGCTTAAAAGACATGTTTTGTTGGTATCATGCATTATTGAGTCGCATTGCCTACATTGTTTGCTCAGCTGAGTGAGAAAATCTGACAAAGCAGCACCCCCTCAAAGTATAACGCTAACTTGGTGTGGGTTGACATAACCCTTCATGAGACATGAGTATTGGTCATATCCTAACTAACTGCTGGATTATTCACCTTGCAGTGTGGTTCGTCGAGGTCTGTTGCTCCCATCAAGGCTGGATTCGTTGCCCAAGTTGGCCGTCGTAAGGCTGGATCTTAAATTACCTAATAGTACTGCCTGGACTCGCTTCCCGATCATGAGAATGCAAACTAGTTTGCCGGTCCACCAAAATTTCTGTTCCACTTTCCTTTGTGCCTACACCGTTTACTGGATTTCTGCTGTTCACTATACTTGGATTGGAGCTATGAATTTATTTCATGTGATGAGAGGATTTGTGTTTGCGGCTCACTTGTTGTTTACGTTTGTTTTGGTCATGATTCATGTGGTGAGAGGATTTGTGTTTGAACCCTATGTTGTTTTGTGTCGGGAGCTTCCTGAGCTGGACGAGTAACCATTAACCAAAAACGTGTTGCTGCCATGCACCATGGCCGCCCTATCCTCCAAAATCTTGCGAGCCCATACACAGCCTCCCAAGAGTAGTAGTCGGGATAAGGGGATAAGCTGACGTGTCGCCCGCGTTGCCGTCGCCCACAAACTCGCTTGTCACCGCCTTTTTCCTTTTGCCCCTCTCGTCCAGCCGAGCTCACGCCAGTAGAGATGAGGGCCGCGTCGTCCCCATTGCCCGCCGCCGTCCTCGCGGCCCCCTCCGCCGCCGCCGCCCTAGTCGTAAAGCCTCTGCCTCGTGCCGCAGCGAATGGCGGCGGCAGCACAGGCAGGCGCGACGTCGTGCTTGCCGGGACCGGGCTGGGCGCGGCGCTGGTGCTGGCGCTGGGTCCCGTGTGCGGCGCGGCGCGTGCGGCGGACGATGAGTACGTGAGCGAGACCAAGGAGGTGATCGGGAAGGTGCGGTCGACCATCAGCCTGGACAAGTCGGACCCGAGCGTGGCGGACGCGGTGGCGGAGCTCCGGGAGCTGTCCAACTCGTGGGTGGCCAAGTACCGGCGGGAGAAGTCGCTGCTGGGGCGGCCGTCGTTCCGGGAGATGTACTCGGCGCTCAACGCCGTGTCGGGCCACTACATCAGCTTCGGCCCCACGGCGCCCATCCCGGCCAAGCGCCGCGCGCGCATCCTCGAGGAGATGGACACCGCCGAGAAGGCGCTCCTCCGCGGCAGGTAGGCGGCCAAACCCCCAGCGAAGCCACGGCGCCCATGGCCATCGCCGTCGCCGTCGCCGTGGCTAAACTTGTGGCAGGGAGCGCGCGTGCCCAGCTCAGCGACAACGCTACCATTTTGTAACTACTGCGATGTACTCAGTATATATATGTGCATGCATTCGTATACGTGATGCGAATGCGAGCTGTGTTTTCGGCCGGCTGGGGGAGCGTGTCCTGTCACTGTGAGTAAACTAAAAGGTTACCGAGTTTTTGAGGTCTGAGTTTGCGACTTTCAGTCACATTGTGTATCGATCTTGTAAGACTTTCGAATGAACTACCTATCTTGTTCATAAATTTGGTGCAGCCGCGTACATAATGCCAGATAATCGGAGGCATTTGATCGCCTGTGGCAGCCGGCATGAGGCAGACACCTGTGGATGCGTGTGGTACTCTTGCCGACGCCGGCAAGACTGACGTGCAAAGGGGGGGACGGGGTGCACCGCATGTTCCACCTTTGCTTGCTGGCAGTGGTGAACTGCCCAGGTCTGCACATAAGTCTTGCTAGTTCCCGGTCCAAAAAGTTTTCACGCATCACATCGAGTATTAAATATAGATAAAAAAAATAAACTAATTACACAGTTTTATTGGAAATCACGAGATAAATTTTTTAAACCTAGTTAGTCTATGATTAGCCTTAAGTGCTACAGTAACCTACATGTGCTAATGATGAATTAATTAGACTTAATAAATTCGTCTCGCAGTTTCCATATGAGTTATGTAATTAGTTTTTTTTATTAGTATCCAAATATCCCTTCTAACATCCTACCAAATATTCGATTTGACATCCAAAATTTTTTTACCCCAAACTAAACAAGGAAGCAAACAAAAAAAATTGGTCATGTGATAAGTCCCATGGAACCTGCCGGAATCACTTCCCAGACCCACACCACTGCTACGAAGTTCTTGGGATATCTGCTGTTAAACCAACTCTCATTGTCGTCAACCCAAAGTCCCAAACTCTGCCTTTAGTCTGCTCCAAATTGTAAGTTTGTTTTAGCTTTTACACGATTTTTTATTATATTTCTAGACATAATAATGTATATATATAGAAGCTTAGCAAAAGTCAAGACCTAAAAAAAACTAGTACCTTCTTGTTACTCGATTCTGCAAGGAAAGCTCTTTTGTGATGTCGGATGATGTGATAAGTCTTGTAAGCATTCGTTTTCCTACTGGATACTCATACTCCTAGTCGCCCTCGACCAATCTTACCGGCCAACGGAGAATAGCACACAGAACTGTTATGAGAAACTCAAGATAAACTGATAAAGCATCAGCAGCTGTATTAGAAAGGTCCTTTGTATAAACCAATGCAAATTATAAGCCCGTAACCTTAATAACAGCCTTATGTTGCAGTCTGCCGAACTGCCACTCCTTGTGTTACCCATCAAAATACCCAATGGTCTCCACTCTCACCCTTTACCATATCTTATCAAGCACCCGTCACAAAGGGCAAACAGCGCCACAGGAAAAAAAAAGAGAGAGAGAGAGAGAGAAGGGCAATAATAAACAAAAATAAATACTCATTAAGAGGATAATTATGGCGCTTCAATAAGAAGTTTTGGCAATATTACACATTGCACTAGCCAAACTGTAGTTCTCAAGCAACAACAATATAAGGTTAGATTTCCATCACTAATGTCTTGAAGAAATACATAGGGTTCGGACTCAGATAAATATTTGAACTCCGGGGTAGGTCTCAGATTACGGGAGTCGTTCTTCAGCAAGGGGACTCGGCTTTTGGAGGAACGGTGCGGGCCTCACATAACTGAACCCCACAAAGTTGCTGTTGGCTGCAACAGGGCTGGCCACTGGAGAGTCAAGCACGGGCATATTCGTCCAGCACTCGTCGAAATTTGCAATGCAGGTCTTGCCAGCAACATTCGGCCGGAAGCTTGGCTGGATCTGCCGGGCCTCCAGCCTCTTCCAGTTTACAGACTTGAACCACTTGTGGTTCTTAATTTCATCACTGCCACCTGGTCCACTCCCCAGCCGTCTGCCAGCTTCTTTGTGCAGTAACTGAAATAAATAACACTGTTGAGAAATATGACATGATCATGCCAGGATGAATATCCAGAAAAGGAAAACACTGTGAGATGAAATGGTAGCGTGATGGGCATCTTTAGTTCAATCCACCTCAATCTGGGGATCCACAAGCGCATCATACATTGTCGCTATGATTAAGGCTTCAGAGTTTTATTTTACCAAACAGTAGATTTTAACAAAAACACAAAGCTGGCTGAGCAAAATGCATAGGAGCAAGGTAGACATAGCAGGAACTTACTCCTTTCAACAGAGAGTGAACTTCACTAGATAAATATGTCGGCAGCTTTATCTTCTCCTTTACTATCTTCTGTTGAATCTTGTCTCTGTTTCCACCAATAAACGGTGGCTGCCATACATAGCAACAGAATAAGGATGTAAAAAAAATGAGACATAAAAAAATTATCCTGTGTAGCTAACACTTCCAGTGAGAAGCTTCCAGCTAAAAAAAACAACAAAACAAAAAAAAAAACTCACCTTTCCCGTAAGCATTTCAAAAAGAAGGATTCCCACACTCCACCAGTCTGCAGCCTTATCATGACCTCGGCCCTGAACAATTTCTGGGGCCATGTACTCAACAGTACCACACATTGAGTTTGATCTAGTGTTTTCATCAAATTCTTTTGCCACACCAAAGTCAGTCAGCATAGCCTAGAAACCGTAGACACGTCAAGAAGGGGGATTTTTTTTCAAAATACCACTTAGTATATGATAGGATGGCCAGAGAATATATTAACAAATCCTTACATGACCATCAGCATCCAGTAAGATGTTCTCAGGCTTCAAATCTCTATGCATAATACCATTGGCATGGAGGTGGGCTACGGCAGATACAATTTCAGCAGTGTAGATGCATGCAAGCTCCTCCCTACAAGATAAATGGTAGCTTAATAAAACTAAAACTAGTAAAAACTTGATAGGCACAAAAGTAGATGAAACTAAGTTACCTAAATAAACCCTGGTGGTAAAGCTGGAAGAAGAGATGGCCCCCATTTATGAAGTCCAGGACAAGGTAAAGTCGGTACTTTGTCTGCCAAAATAGGTGAGTGATTAATACTGGCAAAAAGGATACTGCAAAATGCATAGCATCTGAACATGGGAACAGATATAAATGGCAATTGCCTACCTGAAAGGAGTACCTCAGCTGCACAACAAAAGGATGGTCAACTTTTGTCAGTATATCTCTCTCAGCTTTCATGTACTCAGCATGATTCTTCTCCACAACCTTGTCCTTCCTCATAACTTTCATTGCATATATTTCAGAAGTACCTTTCTTTCTCACCTGATATACTTTGCCAAATGCCCCTTGGCCAACGAGCTTCAAAACTTCGAAGTCATCTAGTCCAACACCTTCATTCTCCTTTTTTACATCATCAAACTCATCATCACTAAGGGACCCTTGGTTGATTTGCTTTTCTTTGTAAGGGCACTCTGAAAGATCCAATGAACTCTCTGTTTTGTGCAGTGTAAGCTTGCTAAATGGCAAAGACTGACTAACAAGAGATGATGGACCAACAAGAGAATGAGATCGTTTGACAATGACATCAGGGTCATCGTAAACCTCATCGTTGGACTCAGCCACAGGTGCTGGACTGTCAGGAGTGAGAATACTCACTTCTGTGTGAGTCTGGACTGCACTAGGCCCAAAAACATCAGAAAAATCGAACTCAACATTTTCAGAAGGGACAACATCTGGAGGCCCCCCTGGCAGAAGGATCTTCCCTCGAAAAAGCTTGGGGCCCTGTGCACGCACTGCTGTAACAGAGGTTATCTCAGAGGAAACCATCTTCGAGAACCTATGAGATTCAACAAGATGACTAGGAAGTCTTGGGCCACAATTTAGCTAGGCAGCTCCACACAGCCAATTCCCAGACCAGAAATAATGCCTTGTAGGGCAGCGGTCTAAGGAAGGCTCCCTCCACAGATTCCCAAGATAACAGAAGATGCAGGGCTGCGAACAATGGCCTTGAACAAGTGGAAATTTACGAAAATAACTGGGAACCCAAGAAATCCTGGAAGGAGGCAGGGAGGGAAGCTGCCGCTGTTTCCCGCTGAACAGGAAACGTTGGATGCCACTGTTCTTCCTGAATTCATGAGATCAACTTTTCTATGGGCTGCAGGCAGAATAATAGTATTGTTAATTACAGAAATGGCAGCTTACATTGAAGAGTGTACATCAGTAAAGAAGAACTTCAGGCTAGGATAATTACTGCATAATGCTTGGGCATAAAATTGGTGAGCTTTCTGTACAAAACACTTCCTAAATTCATGAGATTAATTTTTCTATGGGCTGCAGGCAGAATAATAATATTTTTATTTTACAGAATGGGCAGCTTGCTTGATGAACATTGAAGAGGGTGCATCAGTAAAGATGAAATTCAGGCTAGGATGGTTATTGCATAATGCTTAGGCATAAAATTTTAACAGTTTTCACTGCACAAACCATAAGATTATTATAACATACAGCAAATGCTCATATCATGAACCTACAACCTCATATTTAATTGGAAGCAACATGCATTCTCGTAAACTTTGTTGTATTTTGATTTTGTGGGAGCTATGGCAAGTAGAGTAATGTTATCAAATCGCCTAATCGATCACCATGGCACCGGTCAGCCCGACTAATTGCGATTAGTCACGACTAATCATGACTAATTATTGATCGCCATGACACCAATCAACCCGATTAGTCGATCAACTTGATAACATTTATGCTGAGCATATTCACGAGATAAAGTGGAATTCACACACGCACACGAGAATGAAGCTAGACATGTATTTAATATGTATTCAGATTCTATACAGGGAAATGCATCTGAGTCGGTCAAACGACTGTATATTTTCTGTAATCTTGTCAAGCATGCGACATTGGTTGGGTGTCAACTTCGAAGAATGACACTTTCCAAATTTACAACCCCCCCCCCCCCCCCCCCCCCACACACAACCAAAAACCCCCCCACCAAAAAAACAAAAAAACAACACAA
>Ga0182004_10000136_pt1 | contig 33027 bp, 26 predicted proteins | sample Sormic07211540_1_FD_120479 | JGI IMG/M metagenome (GOLD analysis project Ga0182004, IMG submission 120479) | Endophyte microbial communities from Sorghum bicolor roots, Mead, Nebraska, USA - 072115-40_1 MetaG | ecosystem: Host-associated > Plants > Roots > Unclassified | place: USA: Nebraska...
AAAAAAAATGGAGGCCAACACAATGGTCATCATCTGCCATTCCAAGTTAAACAGCCCACATAGAGAAGAAGAAGCCCATCAGCATAAATGGATTGAAGTGTCAGCCCATCAGTGTAAGGCGTTTCCTTCTCTCGGAGCAAATAAAAGGTACACAAGCCCAACTGTTATCACAGCAGCCAGAAGCAGCTGAAATCATGATAACCACACGCCGATTTGGCGATCTGCACGGGCACGGCCGGTTTGTAGTAACTGCTTACAGCTAGAAACAACACCAGATCTGACGGCTTACCTGACCACTAGTCTGCTGATCATTGTGGGTAGTGATCGGTACAGTACACTAATCCTGGTCGCTCAAATCGCGTGTCCGTGTCACTGCTGATCAACGCTGTTTCCAGCGCGTGGCACCACTCAAGTGCATTCACTGATGACCCCTTCTTTTAACCGAAAAGAAGAAACAAGTTCGAGTAATCGACACGCATAACTAAAAATCATCACCACCAAAATACTGATCCATCCTGAGCATATGAACAACACAGCATAATCTCCATGCAACCTCCTGCTACATCGTCAAAGCAAGCAAGCATCGTCGACCTCGCGATCGAGCATCTATGGCTATGGCGGCCTGGCCTGTCTAGGTTCTTCTACGTCGTCGTCGACGGCTTCTAGTAATGGTTATGCAGCACCGGCGCGAGGTTAGGCTTGTAGAGGCTCCTCCTCCTGAAGAGATCCCCGAACTTGCGCAGGATCGACCGCCTCTGCTTGATCTTGTGCTGCTTCATGCCGTCGTGCTCCGTGGCGTCGTCGCCGTACTGGCCCGCCACGTCGAGGTGGTCGAACTCGTAGCCGTAGTCGTCCATGGCCGCCGCGGCCGCCGCCGCCGACTTGAGCTCCGCGAGGTTGCTCAGCGACGCGAACATCCGGTCCTTCCGGCCCAGCCTCCCGGTGTCCAGGAACGCCGCGCTCAGCTTCCCCTGCGCGTCTTCGCGCCTCCACTTCTCCACCAGCGGGACCTCCCGCTCTTTCCTCGCCGCCGCGAGCTGGCCCTGGAGCTCCTCGGCGCGCTCCCTGGCGGCGGCCTCGCTGGCCCTGAGTGCCTCGTTCTCCCGCCGCAGGTCCTCCATGGCGCGCTCTTTCTCCGCGACGGCCTCCTGCAAGCCAGCGCTGTCGCCGGTGGCAACCTCCAGCGCCTCGGCGGCCACGTTAGCCTCCTCGACGGCCTGCTCGAGCGCGCGCCGCAGCGCGGCGTTGTCGTCGCCGAGCGCGGCGAGTCCGGCGGCGCTCTCCCTCCGCGAAACGGCGGCGTCCTCCTCGGCTCTGCGCGCGCGCGCCAGCAGCGCCTTCTCCCTGGCGCGCCACCCGGCCGCGGCGTCCTTCCAGTCGGAGGTGAGCGCGCCGACGCGCTCGGTCGCCGACCACAGCTCCGCCTCGGCGCCCTGGAGGAGGCCGCGGAGCCGGTCCCGCTCGGCGTGGGCCGCCTCCGCCTCGTCCCGCGCGTCGATGAGCCAGGCTTTCACCTGCTTCGCCTCCATGGTGACCGCGGACAGCGCCGCGGTCAGCTCGTCCGCCGCCTTCCGGCTCCGCTCCTCCGCCTGCGCCGACGCGCGGAGCCTGGCGCGGAGTCCGTTGATCTCCTCGTCCACGCCGCCGAACATGAGGTCCATCACGCTCCACTGCTGCTGCTGCGGCTGCGCGGCCGGCTCGGCGGCGGACTCGCCCTGCTGTTGTTGGTGTCGGAGCGCGGCGACCTCGAGCCTGGCCTCCTCGAGCGCGATCTTGGCCTGCTCCAGCTCCTTGGTCTGCTGGACCAGCGACTCCAGCATCTTCATCTCCCGCTGCTTGGCCGACGCCGCCTCTCTCTCCAGGAGCCGCACGCGCTCCTTATTCGCCGCGGCGGCGCCGTCGCTCACCCGCGTTGACGTATCCTCCATCTCCGCCGTCGTCGTCGGCCGGGCGCTCTCGTCCGGCTGCGCCAGCGCCACCACCACCTCCTCCTCCTGCTCCTCCGTCACGTTGGCGTTGGCGTCGCCGCCGGCCTGAGCCTGACCTTGCTGCTGCGATCGATGAGTAGTCCGTTCACGTTGAGACGTTTACTACAGCTGCTACTGCCATGCATTCCGTAATAACAACAACAGTAGACAGAGAGGTGGGCACCTCCACCTGACCTCGCTCACCTGGGAGACGAGTGGCGCGTACGTGGAGGTGGTGGACCTGCTGCGCTCGTGCCGAGGCTTCATCTGCCTGGGAGAAGGAGACAGAGGCGGAGGAGGAGTAGTGGTCCACGGCCCGGAACCCCAGGACCTGGATCTGCACGGCGCGCGAGGAAGAGAACTCGTCAAGAATTCACAGTTTCAGAGTGGGATCATATCGGAATGCTCTGCCTCTGTCTCACTCTCACCTCGCCCTGGAAGACGACGGCTGCATCGATCGATCGGCTCCTGGCAACCCGGCCGGGAGGAGAGCGAGGTGCGGCGTGTCCGTTCTCTAGTTGGAGTACTCGCACACAAAAGCACGGGGCAGATTTTATAGAAGTGGGTGGCAACTGACAATGGTATGAGAGTGAAGGTGAGAGATTATATAATAAACAGAATATTACAACCGGGGAAAATGAAAACATACAAGAATTGAGCTGTGCAGCTCGAGGTTTGGAGCAGGTGAGATTGAGAAAGAGACGCAGGGCTTGACCTCCAACACGTCGCGTTGCGTACGTACTTTGCGTGTGTGATCCCAGGCCCACCGTCGGGTTGTTGTTGTTGTTTACTTTTTATTATCCGATGACTACTGGTTATCTGGTATGCGCGCGTGATCCAATGACGATGGGCTGCTAGTACTAGTAGTACCCTGTTTCCGCCTGTCAGTTTTACTTGAGTTTGATTTGTATTTGTATTAAATACATTGGTAATTTTTAATGATATAACAATGTAGTCAAAAAGAGAGAGGAGAAATGAGTTTCATGTCTCGTGACACGATTATCGGTTCTTTATGAGTCGTGGAATTAAATGCTTATAAAACTATACAATAAAACTTTATATTTAGAGTGAGTGTTTTATTTTATGTATATCTTGGAAACAACATCATGAAACTATACAGGACAAAACATGTGATATGCTTTGACAATCTGTTTACTAAGGTGCCGCTATAATGTACTTCTATAAATCTTAAGAGGTGTTTGGTTGAGGTTGTTCAAGTTTAACAGTGGTATTTCCGTTTTATTTGGCAATTAGTGTCCATCATTGACTAATTAGGCTCAAAAGATTCGTTTCGTAAATTATTTTATAGCTGTGTTTTTAGTTTCGTAAATAATTTATATTTAATATTTTATCCATTACCCAAACATTCAATATGACGAACGTTTAACTTTATGGCACTCAACCAAACAAAGCCCTTAATCTGGACAGGTCGCTTGTCGAGAGCCGCCAATAATACCGCATCGCCTTTCTTGATCAGGCCTGTTTGTTTTAGGCCAAGGCGGTGAAGTGACGACGCGCCTGATGCGTCGGACGCGGTCCGCACATCACATTATTTGAGCGCGGACGTCCCCGGCCCCCTGATGTGTCGGGTCGGTATTGGCGTGACAGCGCCGGATGCTGAAATAACAAGAGGGAAAATATGGTGGATAGGTTTTTGTCAAGGTTTGCTTTGTTTTAGTATATTATATGTATAATATCGCCAAGGAAATTAAGGGACGATTAGGTGAGGTCATCGTATATACCTAGCGTCAATCCTTGGCTCTCAAAACCCCTGTTAGCTTAGCATTGGCTGAAAACTCAGGAAAATGTCGTCTACCAATCACCAAATCAGGTGTACAAGTAATGTACGAAAGAATCAATTCCTAGAATCCGTGCCGGTCAAACTTTTTAGAGTTAGAGCACGGGGAGCGGGGTAGGAGGAGGCTGGTTCCGTGTGACGGACCAAGGGCCATCAATCAAAGATAGTAGAGCGCCGAGCAGTCGCCGGCGGCGGCGTCAGCGAAAAGCGACGTCGAGCAGCGGCAGTTGCGTTCGCGTCATCCCACTGGATCTGGATGGCCGCCGGACCACTCGACGTGCTCGCTCGCATCACCCTTTCACCTGCTAGACTTGACACGATAAACTTGTTGCTCCCACAGTGACACGCCGTCGTCGGATCCGATGGCAAGTGGTCGGCGTACGTCCATTTGACGGTTTCTTTCACCGCACAACAACAAGCTGCATCGGCCTGTCCAGTCGTGCGGGAGTGATGAAAGCTCCAGCGCCTTTTGCGCAAGTCATGAAGAGGCTACGCAATGCAAGGCAACCCAACGGCCGACGCCCGACGGGGGCGTGTGGGCTCGTACCCAGCCAGCAAAGATGGGATGGCTGGCCGGTTCAGGTAGACACGCACTGGCAATCCAACGAAACGAACGAGATCATCATGACAAGCACTCTGCTTAGTTGTACGTACGTACGGCTGTACGAGCAATCGAACGCGCTCTCGAAAGCAATGGCAACAGCGATGCCTGACGAGCAATGATATCAAACCAGTCAGTGAAGGCGGCAGGAGAACCAGAACAAACTGACGGTGCGACATCAAGGCAGAGCAGCGCAAGGACAAGGAGTCAAGGACTCAGGTAGGGTGGGGGATCTGTGTGAATGCCAACCTAATCACGAGTCCCAAGTAGTACGTAACTACACATTTGTTGGATTGGGCTCCCCCCTCCCATGGAGCTCACTGCTCAGTCGGCTCAGCAGCTGATCTTGCGGTGCACAGCATAGCCACCCGATATTCACTTCCAAACATTTCAGCCCGCTTTAACTCGCAATGTCCCTTTCAAAAAAGAAATCGCAATGGATACCCCGGAACGGGCCGCCAGAGAAGTTGAAGAAACTGCGCAAAACTGATGACAAACAGACGAATAGGATGAATATTCAGAGGTTCAGACAACCAAATCCACAGTTAGGGGCATGGATACACGTTCAGCAACCGTGGTGACACACCCGACTACACTCCAAAGCTAAATGAACAAAAGATCCGTGCAGACTCCAGACACGAGAACTGCCAATAGTATGCGCATATGCCACTACGGCTACAGTCAGACTGACCAGTACAGTTTATACTAGATTATCTTTTCACATAACCTACCAAGACGAGACAAACACAGAACGTGCGCAGAGTTCTTTTCTTCCTACATCGACAGACTTACGCCCTCTCGCCACGGATCCTCCTTGCCAGCTGAATGTCCTTGGGCATGATGGTCACGCGCTTGGCATGGATGGCGCACAGGTTGGTGTCTTCAAAGAGACCGACCAGGTAGGCCTCTGCCGCCTCCTGCAGAGCAAGCACTGCATGGCTCTGGAAGCGCAGATCCGTCTGCAAGGCAGTTCAGGAAAAGAAATAAGAATACGTTCTCAAACAAACTCTACAGACCTTCCATGGATATTATCCCATATAGCGTAAATGTCAGCATGTAAGATTTTAGTGCTTTCACCTTGAAATCCTGAGCAATCTCCCTGACAAGTCTCTGGAATGGCAGCTTCCTAATCAGCAGCTCAGTGCTCTTCTGATACTTGCGGATCTCACTACAAAGGAAGAAGTTATGGGACAAGCGTTTGCAGAATATCTTCAACCAAAAGATTTATAGTATCAAGTGAAGATCGTTGTGTGCACCTACCGAAGAGCAACAGTCCCTGGGCGGTAGCGGTGAGGCTTCTTCACTCCACCAGTTGTGGGTGCAGACTTACGGGCTGCCTGTCAAAACAAAACCACAACGTTTATCAACCATCAGTTCTGTAAAGCATGATTGTGTGGGCACACCACATACACATACACTAAACTGAACAACCAACGAACCTTTGTAGCGAGCTGCTTCCTAGGAGCCTTTCCTCCGGTGGACTTGCGAGCAGTCTGCTAGGTAAAGCCATCTAGCAAATGATGTCCTACACAAAAGACTGAATTATAAAATAACTGCAAACTGAAATGAGCATATATAATGAAGCTCTGGCTACAGATCATGCACAAAGTCTACAAATCTTCCCAAAAGAGATTCAAGCACACAGTCCACAAGACTCAGGTTAGTTCACACCCAGTATAATGGAAGAATCAAGACATATTTTATTTTTATTTGACGATCACAGTATATCATCTAAAGACCAGGTCAAATTAAAATAATAAAAAGTAATAAATAGAAGTAATAACAGGTACTCCACAATAACATGAAAATAAAAGGCGAACCACAAAAAAAGTAATTCCAGTTACTCCACAAGAATAAGAAAAGAAAAGGTGATGCATAAAAAGCCAATGGAATGGAAGTTTTCCATCTACCATTATAGCAGGTTGCATCCATGCATAAGCATAAGCTACTAGTTTACCTAACTGTTTGCTGTATACAGATGTTACAGACAGGATGAGTTTTGTAAATAAAGCTAAACAATTAAGCATGGTTGCAGGTTTCAATAAAAAGGGAAGTCTAACAAGTTCAACATATAATGAATTCTACTATCATCATTAATACTATTTCTCCTCACAACCTTACCCTGCATCAGGGTTAGCTGGCTACAAAAACTAGTTCATAAACAGATCTTGTTTGGTTTATTCACGCTTTTGCACACACAATCATGAAATAAATGCATCTCTTATTTAGTTATGTACTTGGTTGTGTGCGCACAGTATTGATTTTAAACTTTGTAATTATTCAATGTACAAATAGCAACAGCAGTGTCACATGAACTAACTTATTCAACATCAGTGAAATATTTTCCAAAAAACAGGTGCATGTGCGCATAAAGTATTTTAAGAAAAGAAGCTACAGGCAAAATCTTCTATGCTTCAACCAATAAAACAAATGCATGGTTATCAAAGCCAAAGACATAAAAAACCTAAGTGTCTTACACCAGATTGTAAGTACATTAGCGGCTTGAATAATAAACACAGGATGTAAAGCAATAACCAGAAGTTTCATTCAAATAGTTGAGAGTTTAAAATTGCATATTCCATACGACAAATGTGCCTAGACAAGAATCAAAGGTAGTTTCCAGACAAAACATACAACATTTTCACCCAGTAATGACCTGAACAAAACTGACGTTTCAGAATTCAGAGCAAGCTAACTTGCAAGTGAGGATCAATAGTCTATTCCTATTCAGCTATCCTGACTATAACAATAGCAGAATCCTCTTCAAATAAATACTGAATGCACAAATTTTGAAACCATCCATAATTTATTTAGCATAACAATAATAGGAAAAAAACAGGGTACCCTGTCTCAGTTGCTCACAGAACATGCACTCAGCATAAAAGCACAAGTAGAACACCACCCATTCAGCTTCATTTATAATCATTGATAAGAAAATTAATGTCAACTTTCTAGCTAGGGTCCTAGATTTTTCCCACAGCACAGCAGCATTCAAACAACATTACTACTGTTGGGCCCCCCTAACAAACCCTGGTTGTAGAATATGAAGAACTAAAAGTAGACAGCAATTTCAACAATAGAAGCATAATTTGCAGCCCAGCCTAAGCAACGATGGAAGCGCAATGTTGCAAGCCAAAAGTGGCAGAATCTACCAATCAATTCAGAATTAAACATAGACAGCAATTTCAACACACAACGCAAATCTAGCACCCACAGAATGATTCAGCCCAGATGCAAGGAACTACGGAATCCCTAACCTAACCATCAGGGACAACAGCCGCTCTCGAAGAACGCACATTCGAATCTAATCCTCGAATCCATATATGAAACGTCGTATTGCATTACAGTGCCGACAACACGTCAGAAAGCATAATAGGACGGCAAATCGCAGAAAAAAAAATAGCAAGTACACGCAAAGGCACGACCGAACAGACAACAAAAAGGGTGTGGAGGATGCCCCCCGCGAATCATCATCGGTCGCATCAAGCGATTCGAACCAAACCCTAACCTCCAACAAGCGCGCGCGGCTAACCAACGTCACCCGAAACTACAGTTTCCACTTTCCAGACAAGGGATGAAGAGAAGGCGCGGGACGGCAAACTCACCTCTCGACTCGACTCGACTCGCGGTTAGCCGGACTTCCTTCCCCAAATCTGGAGCGACACGACGACGGCGGCCAGGAAACGGAAAGAAGAGGATTTCCTGACCTTTTTCGCGCAAACAGACCGGACAGAGCCGCGTTGACCGCGGAGTCTGTCCTTTATAGCGACGAGTGGGAGACGGCCGCGCTACGGTTTGGAGGGTGGGAACCGCTGGCGCGAGAGGCGTGTGTGTGGGGTTCGGCCAGGGCCAGGTGGATCGGATCGGACGGCGCAGGGCACGCAGACGCGGATCGAGGCGGCTGTGCCCGCTGTGATGGGCTGTTTCGCGGAGGGCGCGGATCGTTGGCTGGCTAGGCACGGATTGGGCCTGAGGCTCCTTGTCTAAAAAAATAATTTATTATATAAATTATGACTACTTTGCGAGGTGAATTTTTAAATCTAATTAGTATATGATTTGATAATAAATATGTTATAATAATCCATATGCTAATGATGAAGTAATTATGTTTAATAAATTTGTCTTGTGAATTACTGACAGCTATAATTTATTTATGATACCCATATGTGACACCTGATGTGATATCCCAAAACTTTACACGCTAGAACTAAAGAAGGCATTAGGATTTAAAGATTTCTTCTACATTAAGAGCCTTGTTTACTAGATGAACCCTTGTTTAAATTAGGGTTCCTGCTATTTTTATCTACTTGTAAGTCATATTACTATTATTTTTTCCCACTCTTATTCTTTAGCTTTCGTCCCTGCCACTAGGATACAAGTGGATCGGTAGGGAGGAGGGCCTTGACGAGAGGCGCAGGCTTGGCCTCAACGGCAGCATGACGGGGAAGGGACCACACAAGAGGTGTGGGGTGTGGCCTCGATGGCAACACAGTGAGGGTTTGTTTGGCCTTTGGATTTTGTTTTAAAATTTAATAACGCTATGCTTTCAGTGGTAGACGACGTGTCTGTTGACAATAAGGTGGCTATCGATAACAAGACACTTGTGGTACCTTCGTGAATCTTGTGATCTGGCAGCTCAATCCTTCGGAGGTGTTTATAGAGATAAGGCTTGCATACATGTGTTTATAGGAGTAAGTATGTGTGTGTTATGAGTGTCTGTGTTGTACTGTATAATTCTTAGAAGAAAGAGAGTCTAGGTGAAAAAAGAAATGTGTGAGGGACTTGGAGTAAGAAAATTTTCATTAAAAAGTAGGAAGCCCACTAGGCACCATGGAAGATAGGCTAAGTGGATGGGGGAAATTTTGAGGGCTACATAAAAATAGCAACTCCAATTGGAGCCATAATAGATTATTTTTTCTCTGATCTCGCACTAAAAAATAGAGTAAGGAGTAGAGACTCTACTTCCTAGGATCCTTGTCGAAGATGACTAAATTTATAAAAATAATATCAAAGGGCCGGTCAGACCATGTATGGAGTTACCGGTCCTGGGCGGTAGCAAAGTGTGTCGAAGTGGGAGTGGGACGCCGGCATCAAAGTCAAGTCGGTGTGAGTCTCACCTATATATGTCGGGGCGTGCCATACCGGGGCGGACCGTGCTACAGGTCATCGGGTCATTGGTTTCATGCCTAGCTTTTAGCCTAAGGCACAGCCCATGGGTCGGTTTTCGTACCGTGTTGTCCCGTCAAACGTGTCGTTCCATGTCACGCTCACGGTCCATCAAACTGATAATAGCTCATTTATCAACATTTTCACCAAATCCTAAAGTGTTTTGTTATTTTCATAATTGTTCATCATTTTTATCAATATAACAAGTAGTGACTCATATATACAAGTCATAAGTACATCAACAGTTTATTTTCACTAAATCGCTACCAGGGCAGACTGTTGGAACGGACCACACTCGTGCCGTACCGTGTGCCTGAGCCACCGCCCAGTAACAACCTGATCGCTCAGGTCGGACTAAATCATCGGGCCATGAACTGTGCCACCGGGCCACGGGCTGCGTGGCCACTTATTATGGTCTCACCCGCTTGCGTCTTCGAGGAAACTGGTGCGGTCCTGCTACCTGCATGAGCATGACGCTGGTGCTGCCACCTGCCATGGAAGAACGTTTTCTCCGTGCGCCGCCGGCGGCGACCGCGCACAATGGCACAAGGACAAGGGGTACAACTACAGTTTAGTTAATAGTAATGTCATCAAACTGATGAGGAGAGAGCATCATCGGCGGCGACTCGGCGCGGCACCGTGAGCTTCCTTTGAGGGGAAGAATATCTCTCGTAGTGGTGGTGTACGTGCCGTTTGGTTTTATCTCTACGTGCGAATCGTATCGAGTCTGCTTATTTTATCACCAGCATCTTCTCTTTTTCTTTATTCTTGCTGAATGAATGGCCTTACCTTTTAATGTATACTTCCATGCATATACACAGACTTGTCCGCATTAAGGTCTTATTTAGTTCCATCCAAAACCTAAAAATTTTTTAGGTGTCGTTGTCATATTAAATTTTGCAGCACATGCATAGAGTATTAAATATATATAAACAAATAATTAATTGCACGGTTTAGCTGTAATTTGTAAGATAAATAATCTTTTGAACCTAATTAGTCTATGATTAAACAATAATTATCAAATACAAACGAAAGTGCTATAGTAGTCAAAATCAAAAAAAAAAAAACTCAGCTAAACAAGGTCTTAGTTCCCTTCTGAATTCAAAAGCTTTTTAAGATTTTCTGTCACATCGAATTTTACGACACATGTATAAAACATTAAATATAGGTTAAATTAACTAATTGCATAGTTAGATTGGAAATTACAAGAGAAATTTTTTTGAGCCTAGTTAGTATATAGTTAAATAATAATTATTAAATACAGACGAAATCAAAATTCAAAAAAAAGGGCCTTGTTTAGTTCCAAAATATTTTGCAAAATCGACATTGTAGCTCTTTCGTTTGTATTTGACAAATATTGTCCAATTATGGCTTAACTAGCCTCAAAAGATTCGTCTCGTCAATTTCGATCAAACTGTGCAATTAGTTTTTATTTTTGTCTATATTTAATACTTTATGCATGTGTCTAAAGATTCGTTGTGACGGAAAATCTGAAAAATTTTGCAAAATTTTTTGGAACTAAACAAGGCCTAGATCTCAACGAGGCCTAAGCATTATTATCCCATGCCGTCGCTCGCCAGTGATGATATCATGTGCCCATCATCATCCGCGCATGGGTGCACGTACTTATCCGCTGTATGATTCCGTGCATGATTGACACGGCCTGGTCAGAGTTGCATTATACATCGCCGCCGTGTCCATGGGTCGCGCGTGCTGCAAGCTGTCACGTCTCACGTGTGTCCCGTGTGTGCGCGCTCACGGCACGGCGTGTAAAACATTTATAATTTTTTTATTTCGGTATTTAGTATTTTCGTTTTTATTTGATAAACATTGTTTAATTATAAACTAACTAGACTCAAAAAATTCATCTCATGATTTACAGGTAAACTGTGCAATTAATTTTTATTTTCGTCTATATTTAATACTCTATGTATATGCCGTAAAATTTGATATGAAGAATCTTAAAAAGTTTTTTGTTTTTGCTAAACAAGGGCTAAGCTCATTTTTCTTTTTTGTACGTCGGCACACTATTTGCCTGTTTTCCAGAACACATGTTACTGTCTCGCGCTTCTCGTGGGCACAATCATCTGATCTCGGCCAGCCGTGCAAGTCTAACACTAACGACAAATCAAAAGTTGCTAATCCTCACAAAAGTTGATAGACCGTGTACTACTAGATTGGAGCATCAGGTCGTATTTGGATGAGTTTTAGATTCTTAAAAGCCAATTTTTGCCTCTAGTTTCTAGAATCTAGATTCTAGGTAAAAACTAGTAGAAATATTTGGATCCTCCAGTTTGTAAGAATTCGACTTCATTTAATGCTCGTAGGGCCATAAAAACTAGCAAAAGCTGAGTATCAATAGCTTTTTAGTTTTTAAGAATCCGGTAAAAATTAGCGGCCAAAATTAGTCTGTTTAATCCCACCCAGTTTCCAAAAGCCACATTCTCAAAATTTGGCAAAAACTATTGGCAGCCAAATAGGGCATCAAGAGACTAGTACCCAGATCTTTCAATTATTTGTAGAATCTAGGAATCCAACTACAAGGATATTAAATAAAATGATGGCCATTAAAACAAAAAACATTGTGCGTGGATGCGAGGCATGCCGCGTGGGTCTCTAGATAAGCATACACGCAGCTCGCGACATCTTGGAAGACTAATGTTGGAGGAGTTTGCAGTCTCTATTAGCCGGCCATTCCCCTCTCGACTCCAACGACAACCTTTCCAGAAGACTGAGCACAGTCAGAGGCCACCTGTGTGTGCACCTGCGGCCCGCAAGGCTGCAGGTCCCACCTAGTAGGCTGACGATGTGTGTCGTCCCCTCATGCCCACTCACTTGGCAATGGTCTCAGCCCTAATGTCGTGCGAGCAGGGGCAGGCCGCAGGTGTCCACTTAGTAGGCTGACGATGTGTGTCGTCCCCTCATGGCCACTCACGTGGCAATGGTCTCAGCCCTAATGTCATCCGAGCAGGGGCAACCACAGGTCACACTATCATAGGTGGCACAGACCACCAAGTCAGAAGCTGATGCATTTACAAACGACAAGGCGGCCAATGCACGAGGGTTTGGCCTTGCCAAGTCCATAGAGGATGGCCTGCTCAGTACGCTGCCACGCGACGACCCTTCATTCGAGGATAGCGACAACTTCGTTGCATGCCATCTCAAGAGCTTCTCCAAGTGAGTGCTGAAGAAAATCGACTGCCAAGCAGCCGTCACTTGCTAAGCCGACGCTCCTGTTGCGGAGCAAGCAGCTAGCGGCTCAAAGCCTCTCTAGAGTACTTGCTTCCAAGCAAGGTGAGGTCCTTGTCTTACAACGTATAAGCTTTGTCATGGGTCTTTCAATGCCAAGCGTGTTGAAACAAAGGACTTATGACAGACTCTTCGATGATAAGCTAACTGCTTCCAACATTGAAGCATTGGACATGCTTTTTCTAGACGTCGAGAAAGGGTCGTGCACATAGCAGTAAGAGATACAAGGCCGGTCTTTTAGATTGCATCGCTGCGCATACCTCGATTATATGCAACTCGTATGTCATCATGTAGACCTTCTAGGGAGCTTGCAAGAAGCATGCCATTTGTATGGTAAAATCTACTTCTTAGTTACACCATGCACAACATCTTTGTGTATTTGAGGAAAAAAAACCCAAAACACTAGACAAACTCATGCTATTTTGTAAGGAAGCAACAACCATTTGTTGCTCGTGCTATTTGTTTAATAAACCATCTGGTAGGCATTCTTTAGTATTTTGTAATCAGCACATTATTTTTGTTGCTACATTGCCTGTATCTTCAGTTGATTGACTTTTAATATATTCCTTTAAATTAAGCAAACCAACAAAAAGCTCAGGAAGATGTGCAACAGTATGGTCCATTCCTCTGTCTTCTTCAGAATGTTAATTTAGCTACTCAGTCTATAACTCCATATAACATTATAGTGACCTTACCTCTAATTTTGGACTAGCTTGCAGGAAAGCTAACTTGCTAGACATCTTGTAAGATGTTTTTTTAAGGTTGTCTATAGAGATTAATTTTTCTTTACCGGTCTTGATCTTAAGTCAAGAATTTTCAGCCCTATCCAAGTTGGTGCAATTGTTGTAGCTGCTTTCCTCCATAGTAGATGAAGACTACTGATTTGGTGCGACTCTCTCGGCAGGTATACAAAGATGATGTTTAGAGGAAATGTGGATCTCTACTTCATCAGTGCCGATGTTATCGCTGTCAATGACTTCCTTGCCCAGCTGGTGTCGAGGAGTTTAGTACAAATTGGTGTTAAGGATGCCTCAACCAGAGATTCTTTCTATTCTTTACCAAATTTGGGACTGACTCTGAGTTTACTGTGGTTGCATGTACACTTCCTACTTAGATGTGTTTTTTCCCTTCAAATCTCACCCCCTAAATTGATCTCTAAGACTGTTCATTAGCCCTTAAAAGTGTAGCATGATGCAAAAGTCTTCAAAGATGTTTGAAACGACATTCGAGCTTTAATTTATTTTTGATTGTGCAAGAATCTGTGTTTATATATATATATATATATATATATATTAGTGTTGTCCTTTATGAAATAAGAAAACTATTGTTAGAATTTTGGCTAAATACTTTAGTACTTAAAAAATTTAGCCAGATGGTCAAGATAGGGCGTCCGAAGGGCGCCTAATGTTCTAGTACCTTGTAATGGGTCTCGAATTTAAGGTCGCATTGTTGGAAATAGTCCAACCATGGAGCTTGTCCCATGCAAATACATCACCCATTAATACCAATGGTATCGTTAGCGCAGGATTAGCTCCTATGAAATGTAATAAATATTAAGAACTAATAAGACGAATTAATATGAGTTATATAAGAGCAGAGTTGCATAATAAGACTCATAAATTTTCATTTAGGGCTTGTTTGGCATAGCTCAACTTCACTAGTAAAACTGTTTTTTTAGAAAATAGCTTCATGAGTGACTTTCTAGATGAAGTTGAGCTGTTTTGGGAAAAGTTTGGCAAAATAGCTTCACCAACTACTTCATGCATAGTTGAGAGAGAAATGAAGGAGAGAGCTGTAATAAGCTACTTTTTTCAGTTTCATCCCAACTTATGTTTTTGTGAGAGGAGGAGAAAAACAGTTTCACCTATGAAACTGTTTTGAAAATAAAGTGTTTGGCAAAAAAAAAACAGCAAACTGTTATGAGGTATACCAAACGATCGCTTAGTATTTCTCATGTGATCACCCAATCACGGCCATGATCTCTACTGACTCGCGTCAGCGTCGACGCCACCCGAATCCAACCGCACGTCAGCAGCGGGGGCGGCTTTTCTCTCTGCGTCGGCGAGGCTGCTTGACCAGACCACCTTCGAAGGTGCTGCGGGTCCGGTGGGCCCCGCCCGTCGAACTGCGCCACTTGGGTCTGTCAAATCTCATCCAGACCCGGTGGCTCCAGTCGGCCGTTGCTCCTCACCGTTCCCGTGCTCGACTGCTCCTGCTGCAACCACAAGGGGCCCCATGCCTGCCAGCCTTTTTTGCCTGCTGGGAAACGCCCCCGCGAAATCGCGATCGCGATGCGCTTCGCCCCCACCTCTGTTATCGGATTCCCGAGGGCGTTCATGCTCCATCCAGCCCGGATCCACACATCCACCTGTTCATTCTCTGTTAGCGAATCCAGATCCGGTTTAACGCCGGTGCAACCCGAAGCCCGGTGCAGGAGGAACCTGCCGCGTCCGTGGCCGCACGTTATAAATTCACCCGCTCCGTCTCGACGCCTCTCCTACCCACCCGCGTCCCGGCGTCCGCAGCACCAACCCCCGCTTTCCTCCCTCCGCCGAATCACCCCCAAAACAAACCAAAACCCAAACAGCACTTGTCCTCCGAGGACAATCGCCGACGTCGCCGGCCGGAGCAGCCAGACGCCGCCGACGGTAAGACATTCCCGCGCCCCCAGCCCGCTCCTTCCCGTCGTCTCCTAAAGCTTCTGGGCGCGAGGAATCGCCAGCTCGGCCGCCTCGGTTCCGCCCGTAACCAGATCCCGCCCGCTCTTCCGACGGGAGGCTTCCCCCGTTTTTCTTCGGATCCCCATGTTCCTCGATTCCTATTGTGAAATTCGAGGCTGGTTGACCATTCGATGTCGTGTTTGCTTTAATCCGTGCGCGCGCTCCCATGTGATTGCAGGTTGCTTTGCGCCTCATCGTCCGGCCCGGCGGCCCAGGGCGAGCATGGCTTCGGTTGCGCCCCCGTCTTCCTCCGTGGCTGCCCTCACCCGCCAACCGTAAGAAGCTGCTCCCCTGCCTGTGCTACTCCCTCACCAGTCTCCACACCACGCGTGCTCTTTGCTTGTTCGCGTGTTTGCGCTGGCTCGGTTTGTTCTTTAGGAAACAAAAGGAGGGAGGGGGTTGACCCTGCTGACATTTCTTTGTGTCTCCATCGGTTTGTTGATCGTCTTCGATTTGGTCTGCTTTGGAGCACAAAAATCGACATGAAAGGCCACGTTTCTGTATGCTTGATATACTGAATAACTGATGAATTTTATGACGACTAGTTAGTAAACTGAGTAACTGATGAAGCGCAGTAGATCATAGTTGCAATTGGATTACAAAATGAACTTAGATATATATTTTCACTTGGATTACAAAATGAACTTGGATTACAAACTGAACTAGAGAAAAATTGTTGCAAGAATTCTAATGTTCATTCATAAGGCCGGGCTCAATTTCAGTGTTTGAGAATGATTTTTAGTTTCTGATTGCCTGTTTGTGACAATGCAGGGTGCAGTTCTTGAAAGGGTGCAGTGTATCCAAGGAGACAAAGGGACCTATCAGCAGTTTCTTCCCTGCAAATTCAAACAGCACTAAGGTGAAATCAGTGGGCTTGAGAGTAGCATCATCCTTCAGAAGTGATGGCAGTTATCCAGCTGGCGGTGTCTCTGGGAATGGCGACACGCTATTGCCAAAAAGCACATCCGTCCGTGGCCAGGACCATCCGGTTGCTGACCCTGTACTCCCATTGGATTCCATGATTACGCCAGAAATCCTCTCTACTAATTTGGCACGTGCTGTGGAGAAGTTCTCAGATGATGACACAGATACTGAACTTGATTTGGATAGCCCGACAGAGGGCTTCGCATCGATTGCAGATGCCATTGAGGACATACGACAAGGAAAAGTTAGTATATCTTAAAATTTCTTATGGTATCTTGTACTTCCATCTCATCTAATACTTTGCTAATATTGGTTTGTACTTGAAGCTTGTGATTGTTGTTGACGACGAATCAAGGGAAAATGAAGGAGATCTGATAATGGCTGCCAACTTGGTTACCCCAGAGGCTATGGCTTTTATAGTAAGGCATGGGACAGGAATTGTTTGTGTCAGCATGAAAGAAGATGATCTGGAAAGACTGAACCTTCCTTTGATGGTTACCACAAAAGAAAACGAGGAGAAGCTATGCACTGCTTTCACTGTTACAGTGGTATGATATTGTCATCATTATTCTCCCGCCACCACTATTTTGTTAACAATTGCTGTTGATATGGTAATCTTTTGTTGTTCCTTGTCAGAAGTATGTACATGTAGTCTTGTTGTCTTCACGATTGGTTTCCTTATAAAAAAAAAGCTCATACGCAGGAGATGTTGCTGTTCATTACATGCTGAAATACTCGATGCATTGATTGAGTAATTTTTATTCACGCCTAGATTTCTTGAACAGCTGGATGTTATCCATTTGAATTCAGTTTTGGTATGTCATTTGTTGTCTTGGAACCTGTTTTTCGTAAAAGGCGAAAGAAAAACTTCTTTCTTTACTGTTCCTGCTATCTTCATTATGTAACAATGAGTTTGAGATAATTCTATAGTGTTCTTTTTGGACAATGTGTTGTTTACTGTTCCGTCACATGATTAGTTTGCTCTTACGTTACTGTTCTGTTCAGATAATTACTTTGCAACGCTTACATTCTATTGAATTGAATTTTAAAGTGAGCTAAGTTTCTGTTCTTTTTATGTTTAGGCTTACTAAGTTAACTATGCTTATAGATGTCTATTTCAATGATTCAGGGAAATATTTATCCAACTTTGTCCCTATGAAACTTCTCTGATGTTTTTTTTGGCTGCTACTGAGCTATATCTGTATTTTTTTGCTTCTCAGGATGCAAAAGAGGGCACAACTACTGGGGTATCTGCCAAGGACAGGGCAAAAACAGTCATGACTCTTGCATCTCCTGACTCTAAGCCTGAGGACTTCAACCGCCCTGGTCATATTTTCCCTTTGAAATACAGAGAAGGAGGTGTTCTGAAACGAGCTGGACACACCGAGGCATCTGTTGATCTTGCCATGCTGGCTGGATTACCTCCTGTTGCTGTCCTTTGTGAGATTGTGGATGATGCAGATGGTTCCATGGCTCGCCTACCAAAGTTGCGTGTCTTTGCTGAAAAGGAGAATTTGAAGATTATATCTATTGCTGACTTGATTAGGTGAGTTTGAATTACCAAAACTTCAGCTTCTGATACTTGACATGCTGCTACTAAGACAGTAGTCAGCATCTAGCTAGCATACATCAATGTGTCAGTACCACTTTCAGTTACCATTTAACGGTTTTCTCTTCGATTATTTCATAATTATGCTGAAAGAGTGTTTGCTGGTAAAAACGAAAAGAAAAGAAAAGGATCTGAAAGTGTTTTCAGCCAGAGGCCTACATTTCTTTTCTCTATCCTAGTTGTAACATATGATTCAAAGTGATGTACTTAATATGGTTGCAAGAATCATATTAGTCCCTATGGCTGGCTATGTGCGTGCCTCTTCAGTATTCTTATGTGCTGTTGCTGGTTATCTGTTGCAGGTATAGGAGGAAACGAGACAGGCTAATTGAACGTGCTTCTGTTGCGCGCTTGCCTTTGAAATGGGGCAATGTCCGTGCCTATTGCTACAAATCTGTTATCGATGGCATAGAGCATATTGCCATGGTGAAAGTAAGTCACTGCAGTACTATTTTGCCTCTGTAGAATTTGGTTCAGTGAGGTATTACTGTTTGTAGAACACCTGATCTAACTATCAATCACATACCCAAATGATCGGCAGGGTGATATTGGCGATGGCCAAGACATTTTGGTGAGGGTGCACTCTGAGTGCCTCACAGGCGACATTTTTGGATCAGCGAGATGTGATTGTGGTGACCAGCTTGCAATGGCAATGGAGATGATTGAGAAGGCTGGAAGGGGTGTATTAGTTTATCTCCGTGGACATGAAGGAAGGGGTATTGGCCTGGGCCACAAGCTTCGTGCCTATAACTTACAGGATGATGGGCGTGATACTGTGGAAGCTAATGAGGAACTTGGTCTTCCTGTGGACTCACGGGAATATGGGATTGGCGCACAGGTAAAGACTGAATTATCTCCCAAGTTATCGTGGGATTGCCTATAACTTCCCTTTTTTTTTTTCTGAAGTCTGCTCTTATAGGAAAGTTGTATCATACATTTTTCTAGAGGTCCAACTTGAATTTACTTGAAGGTGCTGAAGAATTTCATGTCTGTTACAGTTCTGAAACTGTAATGTACATCGAATGAAGTAACCCTATCATGTAATGAGTAGGTCACTGACATTTCACTACTTTGCAGATATTACGGGATCTAGGAGTCCGTTCAATGAAGCTGATGACTAATAACCCTGCAAAATATAGTGGTCTGAAGGGTTATGGACTGAGCATTGCGGGCAGGGTGCCCTTGATTACGCCAATTACCAGTGAGAACCGTAAGTACCTGGAGACCAAAAGAACAAAGATGGGACATGTATATGGATTGGCTAATGTGCAGGCTAACCAACCAAGTGGCAGCCAGAGCACAGAAGAGAAGCATTAGGCCCAACAAAGCACGGTCTCCATCCCAATTCCAGCTTGGTGGCACAAAGAGTGATATGGTTTCTTCTTTTGGGGAGTTCCTGAAATCGTCTCCCCCGATATCTCTGTAGATTCTTTCGCAAAGAAGGCGATATTTCAGTAGATTTGTTCTTCAATTGTAACTGTAGGTTTCAAGATGGCTAATAATGAAATGCACGGAGTTTGTCGTCGATGCTGTAGTTGTCTGGTGTTGAGCTTTGTCGCCTTGGTGTGGTTGTCCCGATGGAGTTGTGGCGCAGCCAAGATTTTGCAGCAGGATATTCCATGTACAAAAGAAATTTCTAATGCAAATAAGAAATATATTGGACCATAAGTCCATAGCGTAATGGCTAACAAATCCATAGAAATAACTCTAGATTTGGTGTGGCTTTTCGCTGCCCTTTTGCAGCTAAAAACCATAGAATGAGTGGTTTCGTCGAGGTGAAATGATAGTTATTTGAGATGTTGGGCTTGTCACTGTGAATACATGCGAACTAACCCCCTACTCCAACGCGTAGTATCCTACCAAAGTAGTCAGTAGAAACATCAAACATTTTGTTGGGTGGAAAACCTGTACAGCCTCTGCCTTTGTGAAGAGAAATTAGATTTTTTCGAGCCACCTGTGCTCGGCTGAATGATTTCCCCCGTTGGTTTGCGATGCGATCTTGTGAGTTCGTTCGCTGAAGTTGAGAGAATGATCCACGCAAAGCTCTTCGTCATGTAAATTTTGTCAGCCGCAAGTTGGAACTCGTTTGCAATTTCTGACTAATCCGGTGACCGACCTCGTCAGATCGACGTGAGGCTGAGGCCTTGTTTAGTTTCTTCCCGAAATTTTTTCGTGACACTATAGCATTTTCGCTTTTTTGGTAATTATTGTCCAATCATGGATTAAGTAGGCTCAAAAGATTCTCGTAAATTTCGACCAAACTATGCAATTAGTTTTTATTTTTGTTTATATTTAATACTCCATGCATATGTCTAAAGATTCGATGTGACGGAAAATCTTGAAAAAGTTTTTGGATTTTAGGTGAAAGTAAACAAGGCCTGAGCCGGTGTGACGCTGTGTGAGGCGACTGACATCGAGGCCTTGTTTAGTTATGAAAAGTTTTTGGATTTTTACACTGTAGCACTTTCATTTTTATTGGATAATTATTGTCCAACTGTAGATTAACTAGACTCAAAAGATTCATCTTGTAAATTATAGATAAATTGTGTAATTCGTTTTTATTTTCATTTATATTTAGTGTTCCATATATGTGTCATAAGATTTAATACAATAAAAGATCTTGAAAAGTTTTTGAATTCTGATAGTGAACTAAAGAAGGCCCGACCCGAGCCTAGTGGCCCGGCGGTCGCCGACTCTTAACAACCCCCGGCGTAGCCTGCGTGTCTACGCCAGCCACCGTAGCAAAGAGCCAACCGAAAACACCCGCCTCGCCCTCCGTCAGCCACTACTCAGTCCAGACTCCAGACTGCAGTCTGCGGACACAAAAGTCACGCGTCGTCGTCATGATCGCGACGCCATCGCGCGCTCGCGTCGCGCTCCCGCGGGCAAAGTCTTTCCTTCCCCACACGCACCGCGTCGGCCGTCGGGCAAAGTTTAATGCGGCGTGCGAAGGAGCCAAGAAGTTACTGCACGCCCTTCTCTTCTCCCTCCGCGGCGTTACAGACCTGCCGTTTCCTCCTCGTTCTCACACTCCGTCCGTCGCCCACGAGCCACCGGGCCGCGCACCGGCCGCCACCGTCTCCGGCCTGACCTGACCGGCTTGCATCGATGGGTGCGCTTCCGCAACCAGACCCCAAGAACACTTCGTCCTGCGACGATGGCCAAGGCCCAGATCCCTCGTGCCCGCCTGATGACGTTCCAGCTTCACCGCTGCCTTACCCTCTTCCTCCTCCTCCTCCTCCTCCTTCCCCCGCCTCCCACGGCCGGAGCACCTTCGTCACCGCCCTCATCATCGCCGTCCCGGTGCTCGCCTTCCTCGCGCTCTGCCTCTCCATACTCATCTTCGTCCGGCGCAGGCGGCTGCGGCGAGAGGCGCTCCTCGAAGCCGCCGCGCTGGCCCCGGCGGCGCCCGGCACCTTCCCCGACGACGGCGACGGGGGAGAAGGAGAAGTCGTGCACCACGCGTGGCACATCCGGACCGTCGGGCTCGACGACGCGGCGATCGAGTCCATCGCGCTCACGCGGTACCGCGACGGCGTGCTCGGCGCCGCCGCCTCCGACTGCACCGTCTGCCTCGGCGAGTTCCAGGACGGCGAGCTCCTCCGGCTGCTCCCCAAGTGCGCCCACGCGTTCCACGTGCAGTGCATCGACACCTGGCTCCGCGCCCACGTCAGCTGCCCGCTCTGCCGCGCCGACGTGATGGTGGACCATGCCGCCGCCGCCGCCGCCGCCGCGGGCGCCGACGCCGAGCATCCCCCGGGGGGCGATGCTGCCGACGCCGCCTCGGCCGAACAGTCCGCGAGCAATACCCAGACCATGGAACTGGAGCGGCCCGGCCAGCAGGCCAACGAGCAGCAAGAGCTGCGTGTCCAAATCGATCAGCCCCACCACTCCAGCTCGCTGTCGCTGGAACTGGACCGACGACCACGTCGGCAGATTCCGCGCCCCGGAGCACGGGCACGGAACTTTCGGCGGGTGGCATCCATGGACTCGCCGGCGCCGCCGACGCCTGAAGACGAGCAGGCCGGTGGCGAGAAGCAGCAGGGGACAGGCGGTGCTGTTTGTGTTTGCTGCGAGGTGTCACCAGGACCTGGCCGCCAGCTGAATCGCCCCGCCATGAAGAGGTCATTGTCCGCCAGCAGCCGGTGGACGCTCCTCTCGCGGCATTGCCGCACGCGCAGCTCGCTTCTGCCGCTCTGACGGAACGGGGATCTCTACCTGATCTGCTGCGTAAGGATGGATTTTTTTGCCTGTCAGTGATCACGCTTGTTTCTGCTGATACTCTGTACAGTTTGCGAGTTGAGCGCAGAGGTTTTGCTCTACAGTCACACATGCATTTCAGACAGGTACAGAAAAATGAAACTCTCGCTGCGCTGGAGAAACACTTGTATACAGTACACCTCGTTTATATGGTAGATTGGTAGTAATAAGCTTGTTCATTGCAAGCTTCAGAGGAATGCCTGGACTGCTGTATAAAAAATCCAAATGTTCTTCCTGTAACTGAAACTCCATCTACTCGTATTTCTTTCTTTTTTAATCCGAGCACCGAGCTCAAGCACATTTTTTCTCTTTTCAGCGTTTTTTAGATACCGAAAGTGAAAAGTTATTCAAGGATTTTTATGGACAATTTGTCCTGGTAACTTTTCAAGAGAATCCCATGAACAACTTTTAGTAGAACCTTTTAGTGATAACTTCTATGACTATGGGAGCGTTTGTAGAGAATATCTCGATTTCCTTGGTAGGACTTTCCAATTTCCATGCATATTTCTTCGAACAAAGGTTCTTTGAAAAACAGCTTTGAACCATTGTTCAAAACTTTTTGAGAAGTATTACTTGAAAACTTTCTAAAACATACACCACTTTGTCCCAAATTAAGTGTACACTTGTTTCTCAATAACTCAAACTCTTTTAACGGCCAAAAAAATATAGAAATAATATCAATGTTTGTATCTGCAAATAAGTTTATTATGGAAAAGTAAGTTCCAATGCCAATCTAATGATACTTCTTACACATCACAAACATAATTAATCTTTTATCATACTTAGTCAAATATAAAACTATTTAACTTCTCGAAAAGTGAATGTTCGTTTATTTTGGGATGGAGGGAGTAAAATTAACAAAACAATTTTTGTGAAGACTTATTTGAATATATTTCGTGGTCATATATAAATGTTTTCAAAACTATTTTTGAGAGATATGTAGAAAGACGACAAGATGTATATAAGAGAAAAAATAATTAACAAGGAAAGGATGTGCAAAAAATAACAGATATGATAAGTGAGAAAACAAATTTTGTAAAAAAAAAACTTCCTAGAAAATGTCTACAAGTACAACATCCAAAAACACAAAATTAATGCGGCCGGATGCTTTTTGTCTACTAGACTAGAAAAAGGATAAAAAGAAGGAAGGGGACAGACAAAAGTAAGAAATGGGATATGTCGGAGGAGAACAAGGAATAAAAGAAGGAGAAAAGAGCAAAAATATAGATGAGTATGGGGGCATGTCACTCGCGAGCTGATTCGCGAGCACAGAAGATGAATTTCGGTACGATACTAGACCCTACCCAAACCTTTTTTTTTTCATTCCTTCATTTAGGTCTTGTTTAGTTTCAAAAAAATTTGTAAAATAAACACCGTAACACTTTTGTTTGTATTTGACAAATATTGTCTAATCATAAACTAATTGAGTTTAAAAGATTCGTCTCGCAGATTACAGATAAACTATGTAATTATTTATTTATTTTATCTATATTTAATGCTCCATACATATGCAGAAAAATTCAATAGGACAGAAAATCTAAAAAATTTTGCAAAATTTTTTAGAAACTAAACAAGGCCTCAATTCATTATGGTGTCGTAAAAAATCATGATGTTGTCCGTGTCACGGAAGCATCAGGGCCTGGAATGCGGAATGGAATAAAAAGAATGCTAGCTGTTGGGCTGATTAGTCCGTTCAGATGAAAATGACTTGTGTTGGACAGGGCGGGCCGCGCGGTTGTGCAAATTTGTTGAAGGCATATATATGAGGTACAACTTGAATAGGCGAAGGACTCAATCGGATTCTGGAAAAGATTTTGTGTTTTCCCCAATCAAGCCATTTCTAAAATATGATTTGAACTCATCTGATTCATTTTATTTTTTAAAAAGAAAACCAGTAGTGCATATCTATGAGCTTGCTTGGTTGACTTTCAAAATTTGCCAAGTTGATGATTTGGCAACCAAAAGTTGATAAAAATCGGACGAAATATTTGCCACAGATTGGCAAACTAAATGAGAGGTATTAGCAAATTTTGTAACCAACCAAAGAAAGGCCATGAACTTGGCTTGTCTAAGTTTTGGCAACCAAATTTGTCTATCAACCAATCAGACAAGCATAATCGGACACTCACCTTTATAAAAATATTAAAATACAGATAATTTAAGCCATTTAATTATCAATTGTGCACCGTGGACAACATTGTTTTTTTTCTCTCTCTCCTTAATGGCAGACCTCGTTGTTGAATGTTGAGAGAGCATGTCATCTGCCATTGAAATAGAATTGCTAATACTTCTTTCATATCTGTAAAGAAAGTCGTTTACGATAATGACACAATCTTAATCTAACTTTGACTCCTTATTTTTATAAAAATATATTAAAAAGTGGTATATGTATATTTCAAGACAAATTTATTCATATGGTTTTCACATTTTTAAACTCAACAATTTAAAAAATATTCATAATTTATATTCTCAATGTTTAACTTAAAACTTGTCTAAAAAAACTTTCTTTACGGCTACGGAGGGAGCACTCATATACTCGCGAAGAGCTAGATGTTCAAGCCTATGTACATGAGTAGATTATCATGATGAACATATATATATATATATATATATATATATATATATATTAATAAACTAAGCTACAGTAAGTTATTTCTTCTTATTCTTCCTCTGTGATTTAGTATATATCTCCATTGTTTTATTAGCTGTCCTATCGTCTCTCGTTTAAAGCACGTAGATTTGCTACATGAAAATTGCAAATTAGAAATGTCATTGTAATTGCTTCTAGAATATGATTCTCATTGTATAGTGTTGATGCTAAATTGAATCTCGGATCACATAACAGTAAAGTCCAACAAGTCCAAGGTCACACGTGACCTAATTAGGTAGCGCGTGACTCTAAAATCATCAAGCACTAATCAACTAGTCGGTAGAACTGATTTGAAGCCCGTTTTTCACTGGAAAGACCCGATGCATCGAACAACATTCGTAATATTTCAAAGGAGATATTAACATTCAAAGGTTAAATTTTGCGTTGTTTGTGACTCAAAGGAACGGAGTACGATTTTTTTTCCAAAATGCGAAATTTACCAACCATTCTTGTCTTGGTTAACGCGGCACGAGCAATTAATTCGGCGCACGACAGAAATATCCGAACTGTCCTCCTTGCGTACAGCCGACGCCAATGAATTCTGCTGGATTAATTCGCAAAAAAAAAAAAATCTGCTGGGTTATTTCTTATTTGTCATCACGCAATTGGTCTGCTATCTGGGGCTCTCGGCATCTAAACCCTCCCGGGGCCGCTAATCAAACCCGCCGCCGCACCTGCCGTCTCCGCCCAATCCCTAGCCCCGGCCTCCTGGGGACGACGCCATGTACGCCGCCGCTGTGTTGGCAGCGGCCTCTGCGGCATGCGTCGTCGCGGCGCAGTCCCCGGAGCCGCGCGACAACGCGACGATCGCCGACGTGATGAGCATCTCTGTCTTCATGGCCGTATTCTTCCCCGTCTTCGTCGTGCTTCTCGCCTTCGCCTGCCTCCGCCTGTTCCGGGCCCCCGACGACGACCCTCAGGCTCCGGACGCGGCGGCGTCGGCAACGGAGTGGCCCCGCGGCGGCGGGGGCAGCCGCAAGGGAGGGCTCGACGCCGCCGCGATCGCCGCGCTGCCGCTGGTGTTCTTCCGGGAGGTGAGGCAGCACCGGATCGTGGACGGGCGCGGCGACGACGCGCTCGAGTGCTCCGTCTGCCTCCTCGAGTTCGACGACGACGACGCGCTCCGCCTCCTCCCGACGTGCCCGCACGCGTTCCACCCGGAGTGCATCGGCCTCTGGCTCGAGAGGCACGCCACCTGCCCGCTGTGCCGCGCCAGCGTCCTCGACGCGCCACCACCACCACCAGCTCCGGCAGCGGCGCAGCACCAGACGGCGCCACCGCCGCTGCTAACGCCGGACTCGTCGCCCGTTCCCGCGGCTATCGTGCTAATCGGCGACGCCGCCGGCGCAAGCGCAAGCGCTGAAGGGGATGAAGAGGATTGGACAACGATCCAGCGCCTCGCGAGGAACCGCCGCGCGGCGGGGCGGCAGGCGCTGCCGCGGTCCAACTCGACGGGCCACAGCGCCAGCGACGACGGCGGGATGGAGCGGTTCGCGCTGCGGCTCCCCGAGCACGTGCGCCTCGAGCTGCTCATGTCGCACAGGCTGAGGCACGTGACGAGCGCGGTGGCGTCCGTGCGCGTCATGGAGGGCAGCGCCCACGACGCCAGCAGTGTGGTGGGCGGGAGCGTCAGGAGCGCCATGGCGAGGCTGCTGTCGTCGCTCTTTGCGCCGGGCGCCGGGTGGAAGGGCGATGGCGACGATAAGTCCGGCAAGGCGGACGCCACCGCTGGGGCGTCGTCTCTCCGCCGCCGCGACAACTCGTCCAGAGGAGCAGTGGGAGAAGAGAAGAGAAGCGTCTGATCGGCAAAAGGCAGGGGGAGAGAAAACCTTGGTGAAGCACCAAATAAGTACTCTGTGATCTCAATTCGATTCCAAACTTCTGATGATTCCATCTGTCTGTTTTCAGTAGAGATGCTTCTTCTTGGATTGAAGCTTCAGAGTGTAGCTTGAGGATGCAGTGTTGCGGATTTTGATCATTTTCTTTTGACCCCATTTTTGTGAGATTGTGAGAACATGTGGGAACGGGGTAAACATGTGAGCGAATATCCCACTGATTTGGCAGAGTACTTGAGCCGATGTAGGTTGATAATGCAGTGTTGCAGAATTTTGTTCATTCTATTTTCATTCCATCTATGTGACATTGTGAGAAAAAGATACCAGAACAAGGACACATCCGTTTTTTTTTCTAACGAAGAAATTTTAATCGAATCGATTTGCTGACATATGTGCCCTTCCATTTTACGGTATATTGCGGTACAAGTGAGAAGGATAAATCCCTTGTCCTCTACTCATATGAATTTAAACAGGATCTTCTTCAGAAGCCACTATAAATGGGCCTGTTTGGTACAGCTCACATTCATGAGCTGTTTTATTTGTCAAACACTTATTTTCAAAATAACTTCATGGATGAAGCTGTTTTTCTCCCTCCTCCTCACAAAGACTTAAGCCTTGTTTAGTTCACAAAATTTTTGGTTTTTGGATACTGTAGCAATGTTGCAAATTCATTGGTTGTCTGACACTTTGGGGGCTTGTTAATTTTCCAGTAGAGGGGCTTGCTCGAGTACAGGCGGCCGCAACATCAATATCTGCTTCAATAGCACAGTGAACCTGCAAAACAGACCATTTCCTTTTTTTGAATCTTGCATCATTTCTAGCTCTCCAGATATACCAGAGAGTTAGAATGATTCGCTTCAGATCTTCATCTGTAGTGGTCCTTTTGATGATAGAAGCTAATATTTCTTGGATTCCATCCTACTCAAAGGGGAGTAAAGAGGTGCGCAAGGGGGTTTTGGAAGAGAACCAAACCGCCCTTGCAAAGCTACAGTGAAAGAATAGGTGAGAGTCATTTTCTAGCTTATTGCAAATTTCACAATTCTTGTTAATCTTTGTGGAAAGACTCCCAGCTCTGACCCCCGTGGCAATAGCTCTTCTTATCAATCTCCAAGTAAAGGTTTTCATGTTAGGGGATAAACTTTTGTGAGCCCACACCCTCCTTAGAATCTCCATGGATTGAGTGGTAACACTCCTGGAACCCTGTGTTGGAAGATGTACCTGCATTTGAGAGTTAAGAAGCTTAAAAGCTTCTCTTGAAGTGCAATTGCCTTTGGGAGCAGGTTTCCATTTGATCTCATCTTTGTCATTTGAAGGAACGGTGATAACATTACTTATTGCAGTTGTAGCAGCAGTATCAAAAACCTGAGAGATGAAATTAATATCCCAGTCATGTGAATTAGCAGTCCACAATTCAGAAATATTGTGTGGCAAGTTTGGTACAGTTACAGGTAGTCTTAGGTGGCTGTGAATTTCTTTCCAGATGGAGCACCAAGGTGTAGACCAAATACTGAAATCACCCTTCTGAATTTGAACAGTGCAATTATCAATCAAAATATTTTTTATTTGCCAAATAGAGGACCAAAAGGCAGATTTGATATTGTTGTCACGAGCTGTCCAAAAACTGTCATTGGGAAAATATTTAGCTTTGAGGATATTCGAGAGAAAAGGATTTTTACCTGTCGCAACATTCCATGCAGCATGAAGAATGAGACTACGATTGACTATCAATAAATCTCTTATTCCTAAACCGCCCTCTTTCTTTGGCTTGCAAATATCGCTCCAAGATCTGAAATGGAAAGGAGAAGTAGAATTGTCCTCTTGGGCACCGGCCCACCAAAAGTTCCGAATTATAGTAGTAATTTTGGAAATGAATGCCTTTGAAAAAAGAATGGTTGACATGTAGTAAATAGGAATAGAAGCTAGAACCGAATTAATATAAACAAGATGACCAGCATGGTTGAGTTTGTTTGCTTTTAGTATAGTTAACTTTGCCTTAAATTTGTTAAGAATATAATCATAAGCTTTAGCTCTGTCATTGTGATTGAAAATAAGTGGGTGGCCAAGATAAATAGTGTTAGGAGTAAGATCAGGAACAGGAAACACACTTTTAACAGCCACCCTACTACTGTTGTCAGCATTCCTACTAAACATGATAGAGGATTTTGCTAAATTAGGAGTCTGACCAGAGACATTACAGAAGTTCTGAAGGATAGAGTTAATTTTATTTGCCTCCTCTTGAGTAGCTTGACCACAAATAATCAAATCATCAGCAAAGAGGAGGGAGTGAATTTTAGGACAATTTGGTCCGAGAGTAACACCTTGAATGTTATGAGTATCAGAATGTTGCTGCAGGCAAATAGAAAGTTCATTTACAGCAATAATAAAGAGGTAGGGTGATAGAGGGCAACCTTGCCTTAAACCACGCTGAGGATGGAAACTAGGAGTAGACTCACCATTGATAATAACTGAAAGAGTCGTAGTAGATATATATTTGTAAATAAGATCAACAAAATGATCATGAAAGCCTTGTCTTTTGAGTGCTTTAACAATGAAGTTCCATTCTATTCTATCAAAAGCTTTTGCAAGATCAATTTTAAGGAAAAAAGCTTTTTGCTTCCAACTTTTAAGATTGAAACTGTGGATAATCTCTTGAGCAATGATAATATTAGAAGCAATATATCTTCCTTGAACAAAAGCAGTTTGAGAAGGGTGAATAATGTGAGGCAAATGATTTCTAATTCTATCAGCAAGAGACTTAGCTATGATCTTGTAGGCCACGTTACAAAGGCTGATAGGTCTGTAGTCTTTGGGAGTAAGAGGAGCATTAATTTTTGGAATAAGAGTGATATGAGTATAATTAATTTCAGCAGGCAAATAACCAGACCTATAAAAAGATGCAACAAGATCATAGACATCATTAGCAATCCAATCCCAAGAGGCCTTATAAAAAGCTGCATTTAAACCATCTGGTCCCGGCGCTGCATTGGATCTCATATTATTTATGATACTGTGTACTTCTTGCATGTCGGGAGTTGAATTAGTAAAAGAGTCATCTATGATTACCTAATTTTGTTCCAGATCATTGGGCCAATCTTGTTCTTCTGATCCTGCATTGTTAGAATCTTGAGAACTGAAAATTTCCATGAAGTATTGATTAGCAGTACGGGCAAGTTGCTCCTGTGTCATAGAGAAAGTCCCATCGGGATTATGAAAGCGGGTGATGGTGTTTTTCCTAGCTCTCTTGATAATAGACTGGTGGAAGAAACTGGTATTTCTATCCCCAACGATAGACCAGTTCTTTTTGAATCTTTGCCTGTGGTAGACATCATTTTTGGCTAAAAGGGATTCATGCTGGAAGGCTAACTCTTTTTGCAAGCTAGGACTTTGTTGGTGTGGAGGACGCATTTGGAGGTTGAGGATTTGGTCTTCAATGGTTTTAAGCTGATCAGAAATCTTGGGTATACTTTTGCGCCACTTATTCAAGTCCTTAACCAGGTAATGAGTTTTGAGATGGAAAGGACGCCTAGAATATTTGCGCCAACTCTGTTTGGCAGTGAGCTCGTAGTCATCTTCAAGTAGCCACCAATTCTCAAATTTAAAACTTCTGCTATATTTGTGAACTTTAGTATTGAGCATGGCAAGGATCGGAGCATGATCGCTTTTCATCATAGGCAAGTGATAAACAACAGTGTTAGGAAAAGCAGAGCACCATTCAACATTCCCTAAACAACGATCTAGACGTTCATAAGTGGGATTAGAACTAAAACGCTTGTTAGTCCAAGTGTAAGCTGGTCCATTGTAACCCAAATCAAATAAGCCACAAGTCTTAACCATGCAACAGAAATCGGCAATGCGTTTAGCATTAGCAGGATTAGGACCCAGTTTTTCATTAGCATTCATAATGTTATTGAGATCCCCCATACAGAACATAGGCATGCTAGGACAATTTTCAATAAAAGCTTGCACTTCAGACCAGATCATAGCAGTGTTAAGGTGGTGGGGGTCCCCATATACGCAAACTAAACCAAACTTAACCATGGATTGCTTATGAACACAAAGAGAAAAAATATAGTTCTGACTAAAGGAAATTATTTGAACATCTATTACTTGCTTCCAGAGTAACTAAAGCCCCCCAGATTGGCCTTGGGATGGAACCACATGAGCATGATCAACTTGAAAACGATTTATTAGAGCAGTATTAGTAATTCTAGAATTTCTAGTTTCAGAGATAAAAATTACCTGAGCATTGGTAGATTTTATGAGGCGATCGAGATGCAACATTTTGGAACTACCGAGGCTACCACCATAGCCTCGACAGTTCCATGCTAGGAAGCTCATCGCGTCAGCTGTCTACATCAGCAACTGGAAATTGAGAACCCGGTGGAGGCTGAGATCACCGCAGAGAACTCTCACAGAGCGCCCAAGAAAGAAACACTCTTCAAAGCCTCGAACAGGAGGAGCGCGAACTGCACGACCGACGAGAGCGGACAACTCGCCAGGCACTTGAAGAGGCACCCACGGGAGAGAGGATGGACGGGAGGCAAGAAAGAGCACAGGAAACTGCACACGCGCGGAGGGAGGCGGGCGAATAGATTGACGCACGCAGAAGCCGCAGACCCAGAAAATCGCGACCGCGAGTCAACTACGCCAGGAACCAGGCTGCAGAACTCAACGGAACACAAATCCACCGCAAGACCAAAGATTTAACGAAGTTAGAACTGCTGCAAGCTGCCTCCTACCTTGGCATGGACTAATCACAGAGACCTCCAAGACAGGCACAACAGTGACAAAGCAAGAGCCAGCAGAGAGACAAAGAGGCGCTAGCAGATTTGCAGAGGAAAAGCAACAGCCAAAGCAAATCTGACCCAAAGAACCACAAGAACAGATGAGGAATCGCAGCTATGGAAACAAATCGGGAAGGATTTAGATACAGATTAAGGAGATCTGGAGGGGAAGGAAGAGCTACAGTAACGTGGCTACAGGAGCTAGAGAAGCCGGCATCCGCCCAGAAAGTTCTCGTTGCGACTTACACATATGAGGTGTTATTACTACCTACGAAGCCACTTCATCCGCACCTCTGCTTCGCCACACTGTCTTTTGGCCGCACCTCTCCACAAGGGGGCACTAATCAAGTCATCATTTGGCACTAAGTTTAGGAAATTTTGATGAGGTCTTTGGCTTCTTAGACTTTCTTTCATGTTCATGGTGGACGACTGGCATGCTAATTGGGTGTATCAGGAATTCGGGATGGAAATCTGAGCTACACAAGATCACAAGGTGGACGACTGGCATGCTACTTATTTATTGAGTAGGGTCCTACCCTCAATGTACAATTACAATCCCTCACAAAACTATGTCAATTAAATTATAACTTGTACATGGAATTGCCCAAAATCCAGCTTAGGCCTCGTTTGGCAACAAGAAAAGTTTCGGATTCTTGCGAGAGTTGGTAGAATTATTGTCAAACGAGTTAGATGAGAAAAGTTTCACTCGAGAATCATTAGAAATGTTTATAGTTTTATGCCTAGTAAGGAGAAACACCTCTTAGCTAGGTTTCACATTTCTCATTCTTGCCCCCCTTCTGTATATGAACCATAATTTTTTAGTTTGTTTTTTTAAAGTGAAATGAGTTAAAATAGGTTGTGTTTATGTTATTCTTTGTCCACAAAAGTTCAGAATTTTTAAATAATATTTTCATTTACATTATTTTTTAGTAAAAATATATTTCTTGAATCAGAATCTAGACTACCAACTGAACGGTTTCACGAATGTGACTCTGATCATCACCAGAAATACCTCTTGAGGGAATTTGGATCTAAAACATTTATTCAAAATTTTAGATCATCCCTACCAAACACACTCTTAGTTAGCTCTGAAAATTAGCTTAACTTAATTTTACGATCTTTCTAATGTTTATGATTCTCTTACGCGGACTCCCATTTGCATGTTTCACATATGTATTTTGATCATGTAATGATAGCTATGCAACAGTGATATATACTACAAGCCGTTTCACATATGTATGTTGAATAGCATCTCCAAAAGACTAGCTAAAATTATATTCTAAATTACAAGATTTAGCCATTGTATAAAATAAAAAACTCACTTAAAGCATAAAGTTCCACAACAGCCTTTGTATAAGATAGCTAGTGAGGACGACATGCTATATATGACAAGCGAAAGTTTAGGAATAGCAAACTTGCTATTTTAGCAAACCAGATAGCACATCTGTTGGAGTTTAACTTTTG